>Ga0153922_1000196_pt1 | contig 24928 bp, 25 predicted proteins | sample TSNJ006MetaG_FD_104723 | JGI IMG/M metagenome (GOLD analysis project Ga0153922, IMG submission 104723) | Attine ant fungus gardens microbial communities from New Jersey, USA - TSNJ006 MetaG | ecosystem: Host-associated > Fungi > Mycelium > Unclassified | place: USA: New Jersey, Brendon T. Byrne... | reverse complement strand
TGGTTTTTCGAGAGTGCAAATGAAAAAACGTAGGCGTAGCGGGCTACGCTGAGGCTTTTTCGTTTGTGCTCTCGGAAAATCAGACCAGCGAAGGGATTCATTATTTATTCTTCGATGTACTAGATATATCGAAAGCTTTTATTATCCGATCTGAAAAGATATTACCTTATATACAGCAGGTTCTTGGAGCTTCTTTTTATGATTCCTTATCATATGGTAAATTGTTTTTATTGATATGGGGGGGAGGTATATTATTTATTCTAATAAAGGCTTATATTGATTATATCAAGGAAATGCAGAAATTAAAAAAGCATACTGCTATAGAAAATAGTCAGGTTAAAAGGATAGCTCAAGAAACTTACTTTAAGAATGCAGTTATAATGGTTTCTTCTAGTGTGGATATACCAAAAGTCACTGGGTTTTTAAAAGCACGCATATACTTGCCGCCATTAACCTTGTCTGATGAAGAATTGCGATTGGTACTTATCCATGAGCTCCAACATGTAAAAAACGGTGGCATATTTATTAAGCTTTTTTACATATTGTTAACGGCTATACTATGGTGGAATCCAATTATTCACTTGTATTCAAATCGAGGTAGAAAACTTGCTTGAATTACGTTGTGATATGAAGGTTGTCTCTAATATGAGCAAAGAAGAAAGAATATATTATTTGGAGACAATATTACATGTGATGAAGCAAACATCTATACCAAAAATGAAAACACCTGTGAATATAGCAACATTTGTAAAATCGGAAACAGATAATTTTATCCATCAAAGATTTGAATTTATTTTTATTAGTGATGATACGAAGAATACAAAAGTAAAATTTTTGTGCTTAATCATACCGTTTTTTATATTATCATATTTTGTGATTCTACAGCCGGCATACTTTCCACCCGAAAATGAACTTCATGGTCAGGATGAGATAAATATAGATAATTCATATATTATATATGAAAGTGGAACTATGGAATTATATGTGGATGATCAATTCTATAGCATAGTTACACCGAATGATATTAAAATGCAACCCTATTCGGATCTAAAACAAATTCAAAAAGGAGATAGTAAATGAAAAAGGAAAGAAAATCAAATAAAAGGGTAGTATTAATTTTAAGTCTGGTTATGTGTATGTTTCTATCTACTCCAGTGTTTGGTGCAACTTTATCTGGAACTACAGAAGTAGTAAGTAAAGGGGAGCCTTCTTTTGCAAGAGTCGAAGAAACAATGTGGTATTTTCGAACCCATAATGGAGTCCGACAAAGACGGCTTTGGTCCATTACCTATGGGCATTGGAAGACTGCATGGATGAAAGTTTAAAAGAAAGGTGGTAATTATCGCAAGTGATGAATATAATGACGGTTTCAATAATAAAGGAGGTTTTGGTCGCTATATAGGGGTCTTGTGACTAGCACTATAAAGGTTAAACGACTTTTGCTTGTTGATGAAATGTAGTATAGATATTCGGTGGAAAGTCTAGAAGTAATGCGTAAGAACAAACGTTTTTGGTGTTATAAAATGAAGAAAATTGTGATATAGAATAGTGATTTACATTTATAAAAAAATAGAAAAGCGGGTAGAATCGAAACCATCAATTATTAATGGTTTCGATTCTACCCGCTTTTTTTATTATTTTTACTCCTGCGTTTTATACTTTAAATCATAGAAGAAACGAAGAGAATAAGAGCTTTTCCGTTTTTTTGCTCTTTTCTCCCTGTAAGCAACAAAAGAGTATGAGCGTACAACTGCTGAACAGGCAGGGGCTAAAAAGTCAGCAGACCCAAACAAAAGAAATACGAATACTGATCGTAAAGACCGCAACCCGAATAAGGCTAACCGAGCGATGCGGCAAGGGGCAGATATTAATGTATTCTAATGGTAAGAATCTAAAAGATGGTGATTTTGAAGGCTCCGTTAGAAATATGAGTTGTGGTGACGGCGAAATAGATATTTATACAGAAAGAGATTATAGCAAGCCGGATGCTCAGGGAAATGGAACATTGCAGAATTTAAAAGCTTGTACGCAAGAAGAATTTTATGCAAATACAGTTGAATACAATACCGATTGGAAAGGTAAAGCAAATTAGTCATAAAAAACATTTTTGCTATTAGATTATTAACAAAACCTGCAGCCCTTATCAAAAGAGTAACAAAAAATGCGGCTGGACTGGTCTCCGGCTGTCTGAACAACCAGTAAACTTAACAATGTTCGGAGCGATAGGCGGTAGGGGTGGTTCCTGTTTTCTTTTTAAATACGTTTAAAAAATAATTGAAATTTTGGTACCCCATCATTTGTGCAATCTGCTGAATGGGATAATCCGTATCTCGAAGCAGCATCTGCGCTTCGCTGATGCGAAGCTGGATTACATATTGCATCAGTGAAATATTTCGCTGTTCCTTAAAAAGATGCGAAAGATAGTAAGGACTGATATAAAAATAGTCAGCGACAGACTGAAGACTAATTTTCTCGCAGTAATGGGTATGAACAAAAGCAAGAATATCATCTGCAAGTAACTGTACCTGGGTCTTAGCCTGAGGAATACGTTGTACAGGCTGCCCGCCGCGTCTGATCAACTGGAACAGTGCCTTCAGCATATGAAGACAAACAGCCTCCCAGCCGTCTTCCTGGGTCAGATATTCCCGTTCGATCAGTTGAAACATAGAGGTGAGAATTCCTGGCATATCAAGGTTAACAATGGGATGAAATCCCGGCGGCAGAAGCTGCCCTTCCGACAATCCGTCAAGTAAAAGCCCCTGCAGCTCTAAGACAAAGCGTTCGGTTTTACCGCTTCGCTCAGAGGTTCGATAGGAGCCACCGTGTAAAACATCCATGCCATAGACCAGGAGGGCGCCGCTTTGCGCCTCCACTGCCTGTTCACCAATATATAAATTAGCTTTTCCTTTCTGCAGATAGACCAGCTCACAGCGATCATTATGGGAATGGAGAGGTACATCCTTATCCTGAAATTCATGGCGGAATTCACAGATACGCACGGACGAGGTATCGTTATAAAACTGAAGGTTTTGTTCTCGAAATTCCTGCATAGGTTCCTTCCTCCTGATGTTCAAAAGGTCTGCATGCGTTTAAAACATTGGATCCACACGAAGGAGAGTCAGTGCATAGATTTTCAGGGCGTTTAAAAGATCCTGAATACCCACTGCTTCATTAGCCATATGGCCGCGTCCCCAACCCGACGGGCAGGGCAGATCATTTCTGTTTGGTCCGAATGGAATAGCATTTGGCAGTTTTTGTGCATAAGTGACACCGCCCATTGTATATTCATGAAGGTTAGTGCCAAGAATACGATTGACGATGGAGACCAGTATGGGAGTTAACGGTTTTACACAGGCATCCAGTGTACTGGGAGGTGTATCGGAGAGAAGGTGACAGGAAATTCCTGCTGCGGCTGTGGTTTCGTGTACTTTATGAGCTATTTCGTGACCTGATAACCGGGATATATAACGTATATTGATAACCTGGCGCATTACCTTTTGATGAATTCCGACAATACCACAGATATGGGTAGTGCAGCCAAAGGTTTCATCCCGTTTGTCCAACCCGAAGGGTGCACCATAATAGGTCTGATAGGTGTCTCTCAGAAAACGCATTAAGGGGGCTGCGGTGTTTACCAGGTGGTGAGAGAGCAGAACTTCAGCCAGCATGGGCACCGGCGAACGGCTATTTTCAGGAAAAGCCGCATGGCCTCCAAGTCCACCCATATCGATTTTCACATAGGGACCCACCGGGATGACAACACAGCGGGAATCTGTCTGCAGTCTTTGGGATACTTCTTCAAAGGTAAAATTTTTCAACAGAGCAAAAACACGATCGGGTATCATGTTGGCCGCATGACCGGCGCGGAAATCTACCAGGTGTTCGTCCTGAACCGGACAGGTCAATTCAAAATTGGCACTTCCCTTTTCCCCGATACAAACGGGGAAATTGGCATCAGCAATTAATGAAAGTTCCGGTGCTTTTTCGCATTGAAGAAAGTATTCGATATCTTCCATTTTTGATTTCTTGCCGCAGCCAAAAACAAGAATTACAGTATGCTCCAGTGTTATTTCCAGATCCTTCAGACAGCGAAGAAGATACAGCATGGTTATGGCGGATCCTTTGTTGTCTTCGGCACCGTTTCCGATTATAAATCCGTTTTGTACTATGGGCTCAAAAGGATTTTGAATCCACATATCGGAAGGGGGCGGGGTATCCAGATGAACAAAGATGCCGATGGTGCGATCAGTGCGGCCCGGCAGAAGTGCACTGCCGCAGTAATAATCATAATTTCTTGTTGCCAGCCCCAGATCTTTGGCGAGTTGCAGCACATATTCAAGTGCTGCGGAACATCCGATTCCAAAGGGATAAAGCTGTGAAGAATCATATGTTGAAACACTCCGTATGCGGATCAGCTGTTTGATATTAGAGACAATTTCTGCTTCATGAGTTTCGATCCAAGTGTCAATTTGGGGTTCCCATGCAAACATTTCTGACCACCTTCTTTCCATGGAAATTATCTGAGAATAATATGAATTTTATTCGTACAATTATGAGATTATAATAAATAGGTATAAATGTCAATTATTTATTGGTCAAAACAGCAAGAATTGTGAATAAAAGTCGAAAAATGGCATGATTTTTATTACAATACTGTGTTAGAGTAATATTATTAAGAGATAGATAGTTTCCAAGTGAAGTGTTTACATCAAATAACAAGTAGGAAGGATTATAAAAATGAAAAAACTTATGGCTTTTGCGCTGATAGGCGCCATGACAATTTCTTTACTGACCGGATGTGGAGGAAGTGACACCAGTAGTACAAAAGACAACAAAACAGAAAGCACGGATTCCAGTGCGGACAAAGAAAATGCGGACAGTGATGTATCCAGTTCAAAACATACGCTGGCAGCATCGATTCCGCTGACAGGTAATCTAATGCAGTATGGTATCAGTTATCAGAATGCTATGGAAATGGCCGTAGAAGACTTTAATGAAGCTGGTGGTATCGGCGGAGAGGATGTTATCCTTGAGGTCAATGATGATAAGGGTGACCAGAAAGAAGCAATCAATCTGGCAAATAAAATTATAGAAGATAAGGATGTGTTCGCAGTTGTAGGTTCCTTCGGTTCTTCTGTTTCCATGTCAGCGGCTCCGGTATATCAGAAAGCTTCTATGCCGATGATTTCCCCTAATACTTCTCATCCGGATTTTCCGGGAATGGGCGATATGCTGATTCCAATCTCCCCGGTTGCAGATGTTGAGAGAACAGCAACAGCAAATATGATGTACAAGCAATTCGAAGGAAAAGATCTTGCGATTCTGCATCAGAATACGGACCTGGGTGTAACGGGTGCTGAAATTCTGACTGAGACGTATGAAGAACTTGGTGGTAAGGTTGTTATGACTGAAAACTTTGTACCGCAGCAGACAAAAGACTTTACGCCGCTTATTTCCAAGATTAAAGAGGCGAATCCGGGAATTGTATATATCGATGGAGAATATAACGATGTAGCCAATATTCTGATTCAGATAGATAATATTGGTCTTGACGGTGTACAGCTTGTAGGCCCTGGTAATGTATTTAAGCAAGAGTTTCTGGATATTGCGGGAGATAAAGCAAATGGTATTATACTGGCCGGCACAACGCCTGTATATCTGGATTCCGTTATGGAAGTTGCAGATTATTCGGATTATCTGAAAGATTTTACAAAACGTTATAATGAGAAATATCCGGATACTCCATGTGATGGATTTGCCGCATCTGCTTATGACGCTGCTATGCTGGCAATGACAGCAGCCAGAAATGTAGGAACAGAGGATCCGAAAGCATTGGTAGATGAAATGCTGACGCTTCCGATTGAGATTACTTCCGGACGAGATATGTCTTTCGAAAACGGCAATAATGTCGTAAAGGATGTATTTGTATATACGGTAATTGATGGCGAGTTTGCGCCGTATGACTATTAATGAAAGGACTAAAAGAACTAATGACAAAAACTGAGCGTATTCGCGCGATGATCAACAATCAGTCAACTGACCGTGTGGGTATGTCAGGCTGGCTGCATATGCCGATGGTTGACCGTAATATAAAGGATTTTATAAAGGCGACTATTGATTTTTCAGATAACAATAACTGGGATTTTGTTAAACTGATGAGTAATGGTCATTACTTTGCTGACGCCTACGGCGCAAAAATCCGTTGGAAAAACGACCCCAGAGAGTGGTCCGGTGATTTTTTAGAATATCCCGTAAAGATGCCGGAAGATCTGGCTTCCCTGCCGGTACTTGAGCCTGACGAGAATCCGGTATTTCAAAGAGAAATAGCCATTGCCAAAGGTGTCTGTGATCATTACAAAGGTGCGGTACCGGTCCTGGCAACCATTTTTACACCGTTAACATGGATGCAGGAAATGATGTCTTCCTGTAATCCGGCTGTTGCAATCCAGATGATGGCAGAGCATCCCAGGGAAGTGCATAAATCATTGGAGGTCCTGCTTGAGACAAATAAGAAACTGCTGGATCGTATGATCGAAGCCGGTGTTGATGGTATTTTCCTGTCCACACAATGGGCCACAAAAGCTCTGATCACCAATGAACAGATTGCAGAGTTCTGTCGCCCATATGATAAGGAACTGCTGCAATATATCAAGAATCGTACATGGTTTAACATGATGCATCTGCATTATTGTGAAGAGCTGAATTTTGAAGAATTTCTTGATTATGAAGGTATTCAGGCGTTTAACTGGGAAAACTGTACAAAGATTTCTGATATGTCACGCCTGACTTCTATAAGAAAGGTACGAAGGTTGTATCCGGATAAGGTGATTATCGGCGGAATAGATCAGTACAATGACTTTGTCAATACCGGTAATAATCGTGAAGCTATTAAAGATGTACTCCGTCGAAGACTGCAGACTGCCTTAGAGGAATGCGGTGATTACCGCTTTATCTTCGCTCCGGGCTGTGCGCTTCCATTGGATGTGGACCGCTATGTCTTTACTCTGATGCAGGAAGTTGTTCTGGAGGAAGGGCTTGTAAGATAATTGTTAATATAAAAGAATTGTGTCGGCAGTGGTGCCGGAACCCGGTGCCGGCCATTTCTTATTTTGTTTACTAAAGGGTGGTGCAAAGATGCTGTTGGAACAGATTATAAATGGCTTGACCATTGGCAGTACTTATGCGCTGATTGCAATCGGATTTTCGATGGTATTTGGCGTCTTGGAGCTGGTAAACTTTGCGAATGGTTCGGTATATATGCTGGGTGGTTATATCACCCTGATGGTTTATCTTGGTTTGGACGGTCATTTCTTTTTGTCTTTTATTATCAGTATCATAGCGACCGGCATCGTGGGTTTTTGCCTGGATCGTTTTGGTCTGCGTCGTCTTCGGATTAAAAAGGCTCCGAAATTGACCGGTCTTATTACAACTATGGGTATAGCAACGGTTATTGATAATGTGATTCTGCTTTTTTTTGGCAGTCAAACGAAACCATACCCGAATATGATCGATTTTGGTAAATTTAAAGTCGGAAATACCGCAATCAGTTCCAGTCAGTTGATTATCCTGGCTGTTGCACTGCTGTTGATGCTTTTACTTTCCCTGGTTACGTATAAGACCAAATTTGGGAAAGCGATGCGCTGTACGGCACAAAATGCAGATGCGGCCAAACTGATGGGAATCAACGTAAATCTTACTATTTCACTAACTTTTGTTATTGCTTCCATGCTGGCAGCTGTTGCCGGTACTATGGTTGGCATGTACTATCAATCCATTGATATTAACATGGGTTTTACTGTAGGCATGAAAACAATGGCTTCCGCCGTACTGGGCGGTGTCGGAATTCTTCCCGGAGCAATGGCAGGCGGTCTTTTAGTGGGGCTGTTTGAAACCTTGGGGGCCAGCTATATCAGCTCCGGATACCGGGATGCAATCGCATTTGCAATTCTTATTTTGGTAATCCTTATTAAACCGACCGGTCTGTTTGGGCGGAAGAAGATTAATAAAGTATAAGGGGGAACAGCTGTTTATGAATAAAATCCTTAATTTTTTTGCAAGGCATATGAATAAGCTGGCTGTTTTGCTGGTTGTTATACTGGCGTTATTTCCGTTGCTTTTTAACTCTTCATATGTGCTGCGAATTGTGACCATTTGTATGATGTATGTAATGATTGCGCTGAGCCTTAACCTTCTGACCGGTTTCCTTGGGCTGATGACCATGGGACATGCGGCATTCTGGGGGATTGGTGCTTATGCAGCTGCGATATTATCTACCCGTGCGGGTTTTGGCATGGGAACCTGTATGCTTGTGGCGGCAATTGCTGCCGGACTTTTCAGTCTTCTGCTAGGCCTGCCGACTTTGCGTCTGAAAGGATACTATCTGACGGTTGTAACGCTTGGATTCTGTGAAATCATCCGTCTGGTAGAAATGAACTCGATGGAGCTGACAAGGGGGCCTTTGGGTATTGCGGGAATTCCTTCACCGAACCTTTTTGGGTTCCAGTTTAACAGCAACCGCTCTGTTTTTTATGTAATGCTGGTACTGGTGGTAGTGTCGGCGCTGATCATTCACAGTATTGTACATTCCCGAATCGGACTGGCCATTATGTCCATCCGCGAAGATGATCTGGCGGCTTCTGCCATGGGTGTTAATGTGTTTCTTTATAAAATCATGGTGTTTATCATCTCATCCATGATTGTTGGTGTTGCAGGTGCATTCTATGCCCACTATATTAATTTCATTGATCCATCAAGTTTTACGACAGCAGCATCAATGGATATGCTGATCATGGCAATTTTAGGCGGTCTGGGATCCATTCCCGGAACGATTCTGGGTGCTTCCATTCTGACGATTTTACCGGAAACTATCCGTGCGATGGCTCAGTATCGGAATCTGGCCTACGGAATTATTATTGTAATTCTGATGATGGCAAAACCGGATGGTATTCTGGGCAATGTAAATTTTAAGTATATCAAACAGCGGCTGACATTGAATAAAACTGAAGCAAAGGTGGGTGAACGTAAGGATGAGTAGTGTGTTAAGAGTAACTGGTGTCACCCAGAAATTCGGAGGTTTAAAAGCACTTTCAGACATTCATATGCATATTGAACATGGTGAAATCGTTGGTATTATTGGGCCAAACGGCGCCGGTAAAACTACTCTTTTTAATATTGTTACCGGAATTTATACACCCACAGAGGGTCAGATTGAGCTGGATGGTGAAGATATTACGGGGATGAATCCTCACCTGATTGCGCGCCGTGGTTTTGCACGAACTTTTCAAAACATACGTCTTTTTGCCAAATTAAGTGCCATGGACAATGTAATTATCGGTATGCACGGTCATACGAAGGTAAATCTCATTGATGCAATTTTTCATACGCCGAGGAAACGTAAAGAAGAGATGGAGTGCAATAAACGCGCGGAAGAGATTTTAAAGCTGATGAGCCTGTGGGATGATCGATATGCTCTGACCGCTTCTCTTCCCTATGGAAAACAACGCCGGCTGGAAATTGCCCGTGCGCTTGCAGCTAACCCCAAGCTTCTGCTTTTAGACGAGCCGGCCGCAGGTATGAATGAGCAGGAGACAGAAGAACTTTTGCATATGGTACAAAAGCTGAGGGATATTGGTTATACCATTCTTCTGATAGAACATGACATGAAGTTTGTCATGAATGTCTGTGAGCGTATTTACGTATTAAATTACGGGGAACTGCTGGCGGAGGGGAATCCGGTCACTGTCCGTAATAATCCTAAGGTTATTGAAGCATATCTGGGGAAGGAGGATGACTAACATATGGCATTGTTACGATTGGAAAATGTTGTATCCAATTATGGAAGCATCAACGCTTTGCGTGACATCTCCTTTGAGGTGAGAGAAGGTGAGATTGTTACGCTTATCGGTGCCAATGGAGCCGGAAAAACTACCACGATGCATAGTATTGCAGGTCTCAAAAATATCTGTGGCGGAAAGATCTGTTATGACGGCAAAGATATTTCCAGATGGGAGGCTCAGAGCAGGGTGAAAAGCGGTATTGTACTTTCACCTGAGGGACGTCAGGTATTTCCGGATTTTACTGTACGGGATAACCTGCTGATGGGCGGATATCTTCAGAAAAATGAAGTGAACAAAGAAATGTTGAAAACAGTATATGAACTATTTCCGCGTTTGAAGGAAAGAGAAGCCCAGACGGGCGGAACTTTGTCCGGAGGCGAACAGCAGATGCTTGCTGTAGGGCGTGCCCTGATGGGAAAGCCGCGCCTGCTGATGTTGGATGAACCGTCCATGGGTCTTGCACCACTGATAGTAAAGGAAATTTTCTCACTGATCCAGCGGATTCGTGATATGGGCACTACTGTTCTGCTGGTAGAACAAAATGCCCGCATAGCTCTTAAAATTTCTGACCGTGCATATGTATTGGAAACCGGGAAAATTGTTTTGAATGGCATGGCAGAGGAACTTCTTCATTCTGAAGAAGTTCAAAAGGCATACCTTGGTATCTGATGAAGGAGGATAATGTAATGATAAATGTTGTAATTATCGGTTGCGGCGGTATTGCAGGATTTCGCCATATTCCCGCCTTGAGTAACAATCCCAGTGCTGCGCTGTATGGCTTTTTTGATGGGACACCGGGACGGGCAGTTGAGAAAGCAAAAGAGTTTGGAGGAAAGGCTTTTGATTCTTTAGATGCCGCACTTGCAGACCCGGCGGTTGAGGCGGTTGTTATCTGTACGCCTACCCGCTCTCACTGCGATCTGGCAGTTTCCGCACTGGAGGCCGGCAAGCATGTACTCTGTGAAAAGCCAATGGCGGTCAGCGCTAAGGATGCAAGAAAGATGATTGCTGCTTCTAAAAAAGCCAATAAAAAATTAATGATTTCCCATAATCAGCGCCGATATGAACCTCATATCAAAGCAAAGGAACTGCTGGACAGGGGAGAGATTGGCCGACTTTTGACCTTCCGGACCTTTCTTGGGATCAAGGGCCCGGAGTATGTGTCTGTAGACGGCATCAACAATGCATACTTCAGCAAGGCCATGAGCGGAAGGGGTGTTATGAGCGATGTAGGCTCCCATCGGATTGACCTGATGCATTATATCGTAGGTTCCCGTTACAAACGGGTGCTCTCCTATACGCCAACGCTTGCAAAGGTAAAACCGGATGGTACGTCCATTGAGGTGGATGATAATGCTATGTCCATCGTGGAGATGGAAAATGGTGTGGTTGGTTTGATTGTTAACAGCTGGACCAGTATGAGTAATAATGACCGTATAACTCAGTTCTTCGGAACGAATGGTGTAATTACACTGTACCGGGAAGATCATCCGGTGGTGGTTGAGTATATAGACGGTACCGTTGCGTATTATGATTTTCCGGAAAATCCGGAGCAGAGTGTGACGCAGCTGACAGATATTGATGAGCTATTTATCCGGTGTATTGAGGAGGATACGGAGCCAATCGTGACCGGAGAAGACGGTTTGGAAGTGGTGTTGACTCTGGATGCAATTGAAGAGTCAAATGCGGCCGGTGCCTGGGCAGAGATTCGCCGATAAATATTTGCTGTCTGCAGCAGGGACATTCCAGGCGGGTCCGGAAATATAGTTTTTAGCAGGCACATAGAAAAGATTTGCTATATGGAACAACCGGCTCTGTATGGGGATGCCGGATGTGTGACCGGATAAGGGGTTAAGAAAATGGACAGGATAATTTATGACCGTTATATACAGGTGTTAAATGAAGAATTGATTACGGCGCTCGGCTGTACAGAGCCGATTGCGATTGCTTATGCCGGTGCGGCGGCTCGTAAATATCTGGGCTGTATGCCGGAGCAGATTACCGCCTATTGCAGTGGTAATATTATTAAGAATGTTAAAGGTGTTACAGTGCCCAATTCCGGTGGGCAAAAGGGTGTGGAAGCTGCCGCTGTTCTAGGTGCACTGGGTGGCTGTGCCGAGAAACAGCTGGAGGTCCTCTCTACGGTAACTAAAGAAGACATCGACCGGTCAAAGGAGTTGGCAGCGGCACAACTGTGCAGAGTGAAACTGGTGGAAGGCGTTGCCAGTCTCTATATTCGCCTGGAGGCTATTGCAGCAAGTGATACGGTAAGCGTTGAAATTGTGGATAGGCATACTAATATTGTCCGTATTGTAAAAAATGGGAAAAACCTGCTGGATAAGGAATATTCATTGAATCACGGGGAGGCTGATCTTGGGCGGGACTTTATAACTGTTAACGGCATTCTGGATTTTGCTGAAGAAGTACATATCGGGAATGTGAAGCAGCTTTTGGATCACCAGATTCAGTGTAATATGACAATTGCTGAGGAGGGTTTGCATCGTCCTTATGGTGCTAACGTGGGCAAAAATATTTTGAAACTGTATGGAAATGAAAATGTAGGAGCAAGGGCGAAGGCCTATGCGGCGGCAGGTTCGGATGCCAGAATGAGCGGATGTGATCTGGCAGTTGTGGCGAATTCCGGAAGTGGTAATCAGGGAATTACGGTCAGTGTACCGATAGTTCAGTATGCAAAGGAGTTAAAAGTACCGAAGGAAAAGCTGTATCGCGCTCTGGTTATCAGTAATCTGATTGCAGCGCACTTAAAAACTGGTATTGGTCCTCTTTCAGCGTTTTGTGGGGCAGTAAGTGCATCCACCGGAAGCGGCGCCGGCATCACCTATCTGCGAGGCGGTTCCCGGAAACAGATTATGTTTACGATTGGTAATACGCTTGGCAGCGTTTCGGGGATTGTATGTGATGGCGCTAAACCCTCCTGTGCCGCCAAAATTGCATCAGCACTGGATGCAGCGATTCTGGCAGACAAGATGGCGTTTAATAATGATTATTTTAAAGGAGGAGAAGGAATTCTTACAGATGATATTGAAGATACAATTCGTAATATAGGACGCCTAGGGAGAGAAGGTATGCATGAGACCGATGCGGAGATTCTGAATATGATGGTCGGTAATTAACCGGATGAGATTACAGTTGCTTTAACCTCCGCTGCATATATGATTAGCTTTCAATTTATTTCAAAGCAGTAAACTTATTCATGGTGAATCGGCGCAGAAGTGATACACTTTTATAGTATTATTTACATATGTATGGGGCTGTTGCAAACAACTGAGCAAATCAGCTGTAGCAATAGTCCCTGAATTTATACTCGTTTTGAATACATTTTCTCCAGGAGGTTGATAAGCGAATATAGCCCCATAGCTACAATACATAAGATGACAATGGACATAATTACCCAGTCGAGCTTAAACACCTGACTGCCGTAGATGATCAGGTAACCTAACCCCTGTTTTGCGCCAATGAATTCCCCAATGATAACACCGACAAGACATAGCCCAATATTCACTTTCATGTTCCCCAAAATATAAGGGATGGATGAAGGCAGAACAACTTTACTGAGAATGTCTTTTTTCTTGCCGCCCAGCGTCTGGATTAATTTGAGTTTATCTGGTTCGATTTCCTGAAATCCGGTATAGAGATTGATAATAGAACCAAATATTGCCACCGAGATACCAGCGATGATAATGGTCTTCATATTGGTTCCGAACCAGACGATCAGCAGCGGAGCCAGTGCTGACTTTGGCAGGCTGTTCAGAACAACCAGATATGGCTCAAATATTGCGGCAACTTTAGGAAATTGCCAGAGAAGCAATGCAGTGACGATTCCGATGATCAGAACCAGGAAGAAGCTGATAAATGTCTCGAACAGTGTTATTCCGATGTGCAAAAACAGAGATTCATTCTTACACATACTGATGAAGGTATTAACAATTCGGGAGGGGCTGCTGAAAAAGAAGGAATCGATGATTCCATTTTGTGCACATACTTCCCATAAAATGATAAATGCTATAAAAATCAGTATCCGTGTCAGAGTGATGGTACGTTTTATCTGCAGTTGTTTACGAAGGTATTTTTCCTGGGCGGAGAGTTTAGCCATATTGATTCAGCTCCTTCCAGATTTCATTGAACAGATTTTTGAATTCTGGTGCATTTCGGGATTTCATTGGTGTTCGATCGGTAATGTTCAGCTGGATTGGGATGGTCTTTTTGATGGAAGCAGGGCTTCTGGTCAGGACAATGACCCGATCTGCGATACTGATCGCTTCCGAGATATCATGGGTTACAAGGACTGCCGTTTTATTTTCCTTTTTAATAATGTTATAAATATCATCACTGACATTTAGCCTGGTCTGATAGTCAAGAGCAGAAAATGGTTCATCCAACAGCAGCAGTTCTGGTTCCAGGGCTAATGTACGAATCAGAGCTGCACGCTGACGCATACCGCCGGAAAGCTGGGAAGGTTTCACCTGTTTGAATTCCTTTAAACCATAATCAGTAATTAATCGCTCCACTTTTTCCAGCGGCTCTGGCTCCAGCCTTTTTTTGATTTCCAGGCCCAGCAGAATATTTCTATAGACACTTCTCCATTCGAACAGATGGTCTTTCTGCAGCATGTAGCCGATTGGCAGGGTAGTGTCCTGAATGAGTGAGTCTTTGATTAAAATCTCACCAGACTCTGGCTTTAATAGTCCGCTGATAAGATTTAAAATGGTACTTTTCCCGCAGCCGGACGGACCTACGATGGCTACGAATTCACCTTCGGATACTTCAAAACTAATATTGGAAACAGCAGGGATTTCACCGTCCATGCTGTGATAAGCCATACTGACGTTTTTGAACTCTAATATAGGTTGCATGGCAGGCCTCCTTTTTACTATATAATATGATATGTCGAAAAAATCCCATGGTGATAGGAGAAGGTGGCAGACCCGCAGACTGATTTGTCTTATGCCACAAAATATGATATACTTGCATTCATGAACAGAAATTATCAAAGCGAATCAGAAAAAATCATAGACAAACTTGTTTTCGGCAAAAAAGCACCTAAACTGCTTCTTCACAGCTGCTGTGCACCATGCAGCAGCTATGTCCTGGAGTACCTTTCCCAGTATTTTGAGATTACGGTGTTATATTATAATCCAAATATATATCCAGATGAGGAATATGAAAAACGTGTGGCCGAACAAAAGCAGTTTATCCGTCAGATGCCTTGTGTACATCCGATTGATTTTGTGGAAGGGGTATTTGAAAAGGAGCTTTTTTACGAACTGGTGAAAGGCTATGAGTCTTGTCCGGAGGGACAGGAGCGATGTGCAATCTGTTACCGCATGCGCCTGGAAGCAGCAGCTAAACTGGCTGCCAAAAGAAACATGGATTATTTTTGCACGACCCTTTCGATCAGTCCGCTTAAGAATGCTAAAGTGTTAAATGAGATAGGAGAAGAGCTGTCAAAGACATATGGAGTTCCCTGGCTGCCTTCTGATTTTAAGAAGAAAAATGGCTATCAGCGGTCAACGGAAATTTCCCGGCAGTATGGATTATATCGACAGGATTACTGTGGATGTGTATTTTCCCTACGGAATTAAGCAGCAAAAAGACTAAATTTTCGATTTTACTTGCCATGAAAAACATGGAATGGTAAAATCAATCCGTATAAAGTGAAACTTAGTTCAGAGGGAGTTTTCTCCCACTGAACTTTAGTTGAACCAATCCAGGGACTTAGCAGGTCTTATGCCGCCGCCTGCAGAGGCGGGGTATTAGATCTGGTTAGTCATCGGATAAAGTGAAATTTAATATAGAAATGAGGAATGAACGATGGCACAATTGTGGGGCGGGCGTTTTACCAAAGAAACGGATCAGCTGGTATATAATTTCAATGCTTCCATTGGATTTGATCAAAAATTCTACCAACAGGATATTAAAGGAAGTATTGCCCATGTTAAAATGCTGGCAAAACAGGGGATTTTAACGGCGGATGAGCGGGATACGATCATTCAGGGACTGACCGGTATTCTGGTCGATGTAGAAAACGGTAAACTGGAAATTACCGCAGAATATGAGGATATCCATAGCTTCGTGGAAGCGAATCTGATTGCTCGGATTGGCGATGCGGGGAAGAAACTGCATACCGGAAGAAGCCGTAACGATCAGGTGGCTCTGGATATGAAACTGTATGTCAGGGATGAGATTGAAGAACTGAGTATTCTGGTTAAGAACCTTTTAGGTACCTTGAATCATATTATGGAAGAGCACCTGGATACATATATGCCTGGCTTTACCCACCTGCAGAAGGCGCAGCCGATTACCCTGGCGCACCATATGGGTGCTTATTTTGAGATGTTCCGCCGGGATTGGGAGCGGTTATCTGATATTTATGATCGGATGAATTACTGTCCATTAGGTTCAGGCGCGCTGGCCGGAACCACCTATCCTTTGGATCGTGATCATACTGCTCAGGAATTAGGATTTGCAGGTGCCACTAGAAATAGTATGGATTCTGTAGCTGATCGGGATTATGTGATTGAACTGCTGTCTGCTCTTTCTACTATTATGATGCATTTGAGCCGTTTTTCCGAGGAAATTATCATCTGGAATACAAATGAATACCGTTTTGTTGAAATAGATGATGCCTATAGTACTGGAAGCAGCATTATGCCGCAGAAGAAAAATCCGGATATTGCAGAGCTGGTACGGGGTAAGACCGGACGTGTCTATGGTGCCCTGATGTCGATCCTGACAACCATGAAAGGACTTCCATTGGCATATAATAAAGATATGCAGGAAGATAAAGAACTGACCTTTGATGCGATTGATACCGTAAAGGGCTGTCTGGCGTTATTTGACGGGATGATGAAGACAATGGTGTTTAATCAGAATGCGATGGCGCAAAGTGCTCAGAATGGTTTTACCAATGCCACAGATGCGGCAGATTACCTGGTAAACCATGGAATACCTTTCCGAGATGCCCATGGCGTGATCGGACGGTTGGTATTGTATTGCATTGACAAGAATCAGGCCCTCGATGATTTGACCCTGGGGGAATTTAAGCAGTTCAGTCCGGTTTTTGAAGAGGATATCTTTGAGGCGATCAGCCTTAAGACTTGTGTGCAAAAGCGAATTACCACCGGTGCACCTGGGCCGGAAGAGATGAAGAAAGTAGTTGCTTTTAATAAGGAATATTTAAGTAGATAGTTATAAAAACAATAATCAAAGACATAAAGAAGAAGAGAAGGAGAAACAAAAATGAGTGAAAAATTAAGAGTCGGAATTCTTGGTGCAACCGGTATGGTAGGACAGCGATTTATTTCTTTGTTAGAGAACCATCCTTGGCTTGAAGTGGTGACTGTGGCTGCGAGCCCAAGAAGTGCCGGTAAAACATATGAAGAAGCAGTAGGCGGTCGTTGGAAAATGAAAACCCCAATGCCGGAAGCAGTTAAAAAACTGACTGTCATGAATGTCAATGAAGTAGAAGCGGTTGCTGCCAGCGTGGATTTTGTGTTCTCAGCAGTGGATATGTCAAAAGACGAAATCAAAGCAATCGAAGAAGCTTATGCAAAAACCGAGACACCTGTAGTGTCCAACAACAGTGCCCATAGATGGACACCAGATGTGCCAATGGTAGTGCCGGAGATAAATCCGGAACATTTTAAAGTGATAGAATTTCAGAAGAAACGCCTTGGAACCACAAAAGGTTTCGTAGCAGTAAAGCCAAACTGTTCCATCCAGAGTTATGCGCCGGTTCTGACTGCGTGGAAAGAATTTGAGCCATATGAAGTAGTGGCAACCACATATCAGGCGATTTCCGGTGCTGGTAAGACATTCCAGGATTGGCCGGAAATGGTTGAGAATATCATTCCTTACATCGGTGGAGAAGAAGAAAAGAGTGAAATGGAACCATTGAGACTGTGGGGTAAGATCGAAGATGGCGTAATCAAGCCGGCTGAATCACCGGTAATTACCTGTCAGTGTATCCGTGTTCCAGTATTGAACGGCCATACAGCGGCAGTATTTGTAAAATTCCATAAACAGCCAACGAAGGAAGAACTGATTGACCGTCTGGTGAACTTCAAAGGAATACCGCAGGAATTAAACCTTCCAAGTGCACCAAAACAGTTTATCCAGTACCTGGAAGAAGATAACCGTCCGCAGGTATCTGCTGATGTGGATTACGAAAATGGTATGGGTGTATCAGTAGGAAGAATTCGCGAAGATAAAGTTTATGATTATAAATTTGTGGGATTGTCACACAATACTGTTCGTGGAGCAGCCGGTGGTGCCGTATTATGTGCCGAAACGCTGAAAGCACAAGGATATATTCAGCCGAAATAGAATTATCTTACAAAAGATAATAATGAAAGTTGGAGAATATGACAAAATCTTTATACATTGCTGAGAAACCAAGTGTAGCTCAGGAGTTTGCAAAAGCATTAAAAATGAATACCCGCAGGAATGACGGGTACCTGGAATCTGAGGAAGCGGTGGTAACCTGGTGCGTTGGACATCTGGTTACCATGAGCTACCCGGAAAAATATGATGAGAAATTCAAAAGGTGGAGTTTGAATACCCTGCCTTTTTTGCCATCTGAGTTTAAGTACGAGGTGATTCCGGCAGTTCAGAAACAGTTTCAAATTGTCAGTGGACTGTTAAACCGGGAGGATGTTGGGACTATTTATGTCTGTACAGACTCCGGACGAGAGGGAGAATATATCTATCGCCTGGTAGAGATGATGGCAGATGTCAAAGGAAAGAACAGAAAGAGAGTCTGGATTGATTCCCAGACCGAAGATGAAATCCTGCGTGGAATCCGGGAAGCTAAAGCTTTAAATGATTATGATAATCTGGCGGCATCAGCATACCTGAGGGCAAAGGAAGACTATCTGATGGGGATTAATTTTTCAAGGCTCTTATCTTTAAAATACGGTAACAGTGTAGCTAATTATCTTGGGAACAAGTATCAGGTGATTTCAGTAGGACGTGTAATGACTTGTGTACTGGGGATGGTAGTGCGAAGAGAGCGGGAAGTCCGTGATTTTGTGAAAACTCCATTTTACCGGGTGCTGGCTAAAGCAGATTTAACAGGAAAGCTTTTTGAAGTGGAGTGGAAGGTGAATCCGAAAAGTAAGTATTTTGAATCGCCTCGGTTATACAAAGAGAATGGGTTTAAAGAAAAAAAGGATGCCCGGGAATTAATTGCATACATGACAGAAGAGGAGCCTGTTATTGGCACGGTGGACCGCGTGGAAAAGAAGAAAGAAAAGAAGAATCCACCGCTATTGTTCAATCTGGCAGAACTTCAAAATGATTGTGCCAGACTTTTGAAAATCAGTCCCGATGAGACGCTGCGTATTGTTCAGGAGATGTATGAGAAAAAACTGGTAACCTATCCGCGAACGGATGCCAGAGTGTTATCCTCTGCAGTTACCAAGGAAATCGGCAAAAACCTGCATGGGTTAAAGAATTATATCCATGGTCAGGCATATGTGGAAGAAATCTTGAATACCGGCAGCTACAAAGGACTTGCTAAAACCCGTTATGTGAACGATAGTCAGATTACAGACCATTATGCGATCATTCCTACGGGGCAGGGGCTATCTGCGCTTAATTCGGTGCCGGATGTGTCAAAAAAGGTTTATGAGATGATCGTAAGGCGTTTCTTGAGCATTTTCTATCCGCCGGCAGAATATCAGAAGGTGAATATTACCTTGCTGATAAAGACTGAAACTATGACGGCTAACTTCCGGGTGTTAACTAATTCCGGTTATTTAAAGGTGGCGGACTTGTCTTTTGTGAAAAAGAAAGAGACGGATAATAAAGGGGAGGATCTTCAAAATGATCCGGAGTTTATGGGGAATTTGATGAAGGTTCGTAAGAATCAGGAATTGCCGGTGGGGAATTTTGAAATCAAAGAAGGTGAAACTTCTCCTCCTAAGCGTTATAATTCAGGGACCATTATTCTGGCGATGGAGAATGCCGGGCAGTTAATCGAAGATGAAGAACTGCGGGCTCAGATAAAGGGGAGTGGAATTGGTACTAGTGCTACTCGGGCAGAGATATTAAAAAAATTGGTGGCAATTAAATATATAGCATTGAATAAAAAAACACAGATTATAACGCCATCACTATTAGGGGAGATGATATTTGATGTTGTGAATAGCTCAATTCGTTCGCTTTTGAATCCAGAGCTTACGGCAAGCTGGGAGAAAGGGCTTACCTATGTAGCAGAAGGAAATATTACTTCCGATGAGTATATGGAGAAGCTGGAGAATTTTATCAAAAGCAGGACGCAGGGGGTTCTGGGACTTAATAATCAAAGTCAGCTGCGGGCAGGGTATGATCTTGTGGCGCAGAATTATAAAAAAGGAGTAAAAAATAGTGGATAAGATTACGATTAAGGATTTATATAATTTGGATGAGACGATTGCGGCGGAGCTTTTTGAAGGGAAGACTTATCCCTGGGAAGTGCTTCCGTTGATCAAGGATTATATTATGAAGCTTGGTGAGACGTTAAGTGGGGCAGAATATGAGAAGCGGGGAGAAGATGTCTGGATCGCTAAGTCGGCGAAGGTGGCGGATAATACGTCGATTAGTGGGCCTGCTATTATCGGGAAGGATGCTGAGGTTCGTCAGTGTGCATTTATTCGTGGGAATGCAATCGTGGGTGAGGGTGCCGTAGTAGGGAACTCTACAGAGTTGAAAAATGTAGTGTTATTCAATAAGGTACAGGTTCCTCATTATAACTATGTTGGTGATTCAATACTGGGGTTTAAGGCTCATATGGGTGCTGGATCGATAACTTCGAATGTGAAGTCGGATAAGAAGCTGGTTGTAGTGAAGGGAAAAGAATGCAGGATTGAAACGGGATTGAAGAAGTTTGGTGCCATGCTTGGTAATGAGGTAGAAGTTGGATGCAATTCGGTGCTGAATCCGGGGACGGTAGTTGGTGCTAAGTCTAATATTTATCCATTGTCTTCGGTTAGAGGGGTTGTACCGGAAAATAGTATCTTTAAGAATGCGCAGGAGATTGTGGAGAAGAAGTAGTGATATAGGTGGTGGAAGGCGGACGGAATGTGATGAGGGCACCTGTACCGGCAGGACGGATCTGTTCATTTTGAGTAATGCTTTTCTATAGACTGCTGAGGGTAGTGTTTGGTTACATGCGGAAGCATAGGTAACGTAATGCTGCCAGCAGTAGAAGGTGTACGGGGTAGAAGAGGTAGAAAAAATATTTTAGGGAGATTCCGCGTTTGCCGCTGTACATGTTGATGGGGATGAAACCCAGGCATGCAGGGGCCTCCCAGAAGAGGCAGACGCATCCGGCTAAGGTTTGTAATCCTGGTTGGTAGCGGAAGAAGTATAGGGCACTGATCAGTAGGATGCCCCAATAGCTGTAGTCTGTTTTAAGGGCATAGGCGAGGCCCATGCCTAGGATTGCGATAAGTGTTTGTAGGATTACGTTATTTTGGGCGATATCCATGAGCCAGACGACACAGAAGCCAATGAAAAGGGTGCAGAAGACGTTTTGGGATTGCCAATCCCAGATGGAATCGTGGACTGCCAGGTCGAAGGGGAACTCTGATACCAATGCGAATAGAAATAGGCGGATGGCATAATTCTTTTTGTTGGAGGTGTGCATGTAGCCCTGGATCAGTAAGAAGCAGAAAATGGGAAAGGCACTGCGGCCGATAAAGCGCAGGACTCGGTAAAAGATGTAAACTTTATAGGGAAAGGTTCCGGGGGTTATGGGGGCGTTGGGTAGTAGGTAGCCGTGATATAAAAAGGCAGCACCAAAGTGGTCAATAAACATTATGATGATTGCGATTATCTTTAGTGTGCTACCGGACAGAATCCGAAAATCTTTGGTTCTGATTGTTGATGAATTGGAAAATTTCATAAAGACCTCCAAGAGTGTGAAAGATTTATTTGCATATTGGATTAAATATCAACGAGTAACTACACTAGTCAATGAGGCAGTACCCTGATATCATGAATGCTATTCATTATACCATATTTGGATCAGAAGTGTATTTTTTTCTGGACTATTTTGTAACTTTGTGAGAGAATAATACGAGAATGTAGATATATGATTGAAAGGAGTATTACAATGATTTATTCACATGAAGTAGAAATGATGTGTCCCGTTGGACAGGGCGTTAATCACGGAGCTGCTCCGATTCCGGAAGAAGCTAAATGGGTGAAGTCAAAAGAGATTAGCGACATTTCCGGACTGACACATGGTATTGGTTGGTGTGCACCACAGCAGGGAGCTTGTAAGCTTACCCTTAACGTTAAGGAAGGTATTATCCAGGAGGCGTTGATTGAGACCATCGGGTGCTCAGGAATGACTCATTCCGCTGCTATGGCATCTGAGATTCTGCCTGGAAGGACTTTGTTGGAAGCCCTTAATACTGATTTGGTATGTGATGCTATTAATACGGCTATGAGAGAGTTGTTCCTGCAGATTGTTTACGGGCGGACACAGAGTGCTTTCTCAGAAGACGGACTGCCGGTAGGCGCAGGTCTGGAAGACCTGGGTAAAGGCTTGAGATCTCAGGTTGGAACCATGTATGGAACATTGAAAAAAGGTCCTCGTTATCTGGAAATGGCAGAAGGATATGTAACAGGAATCGCCCTTGATGAAGAAGATTTGATTATTGGATATCAGTTTGTAAGCCTTGGCAAAATGACTGACTTTATCAAAAAAGGTGACGATCCTACAACTGCATGGGAAAAAGCAAAAGGTCAGTATGGCCGTGTAGATGATGCAGTGAAAATTATTGATCCGAGAGCTGAGTAAAACGAGGAGGAAGAAAAAATGGCTTTATTTGAATCATATGAAAGAAGAATAGATAAAATTAACAGTGTATTAAACAGTTATGGTATCGCTTCTATCGAAGAGGCAGAGAAGATTACCAAAGATGCTGGCTTAAACGTATACGATCAGGTTAAAGGAATCCAGCCAATCTGTTTTGAGAATGCATGCTGGGCGTACATAGTAGGTGCTGCAATTGCACTTAAAAAGGGATGCACAAAGGCTGCAGATGCAGCAGCAGCAATCGGTGAAGGTCTTCAGGCTTTCTGTATTCCAGGATCTGTAGCGGATCAGCGTAAAGTAGGTCTTGGCCATGGTAACCTTGGCAAGATGCTTCTGGAAGAAGAGACAAAATGTTTTGCATTTCTTGCCGGACATGAGTCTTTTGCAGCAGCCGAAGGTGCTATCGGTATTGCAGAAAAAGCTAACAAAGTTCGTAAAGAGCCACTTCGTGTTATCTTAAACGGGCTTGGCAAAGATGCTGCACAGGTTATCGCAAGAATCAACGGATTTACTTTTGTTGAAACTGAGATGGATTATTATACAGGCGAAGTTAAAGAAGTATATAGAAAAGCTTACTCTACCGGGCTTCGTGCTAAAGTTAACTGCTATGGTGCTAATGATGTGACAGAAGGTGTTGCGATCATGCATAAAGAAGGTGTAGATGTATCTATCACAGGTAATTCTACTAATCCTACCCGATTCCAGCATCCAGTCGCAGGTACTTACAAGAAAGAATGCATGGAACAAGGCAAACAGTACTTCTCTGTTGCTTCCGGCGGTGGCACAGGTCGTACATTGCATCCAGATAACATGGCTGCAGGACCTGCTTCCTATGGTATGACTGATACAATGGGACGTATGCACTCTGACGCACAGTTCGCTGGATCTTCATCCGTACCGGCACACGTTGAGATGATGGGATTGATCGGCGCAGGTAACAACCCGATGGTTGGAATGACTGTAGCGGTAGCGGTTGCTATCGAGGAATGTTTTCGGAAATAAAAAACGGTTAAGAATGGCATAAAATAAGGATTTATAAGGGCTGCATCAATTTTTCATGGTTGGTGCAGTTTTTGTATAATAAAAAATAGGCTATTTTTCAATCTTATAGTTTGTTATAATAAGGCTATCAAATCGGAATTTAGTCAGTGGAAGGAGTAGTCGATATGAGTTTAATAATTCTTGAACTTTTAATGTTTAGGTGTGGGATTAGAGCTTGTTTTAAAGGTCTTTAAGTACAGATCATTTAAAGGAGGGAAACCATTATGAATATACGTTTTCTAGGTCAGATTGTATTACAAGTAACTGGCTTAAATTATGCAACGGTAAAATACAGAAACAAGGATATTGATAGTATTGATAGTTATGTCCCCAAAGTAGAGTATGCATTGCCGTTTGATGGCGAATGGTATACAGGAAATGGCGGTGTTACAAAAAACACATCCCATTCATGGGAAATTCTGCCACAACGTTTCGCTTATGATTTCATTATTGTGGATGAAGAAGGTGAGAGCTATCGTGGAGATTAAGAAGGATTTGCGAAGCTATTATTGTTACGGAAAAGATATCCTTGCCCCTGCGGACGGTGTAATTGTTTCAATAAAAAACAACTTCTCTGATTGCCGCATAATGAGCGATGGGCAGACTGACCCAGATATGCCTGATATTGGCGGTAATCGAATTATTATAAAACATTCTTCAAATGAATATAGTGCTATTTGTCATCTTATGCCTGAGAGTGTAATAGTACAAAAAGGACAGAAGGTAAAAAGAGGTGATGTTATTGCCAAGTGCGGTAATTCCGGTAATACGACGGAACCCCACGTTCATTTTCAAGTACAAAACACTGCCCATTTTTATTCTTGCATTGGTTTACCTATCCTTTTTTCTAATATTCAAAAAAGGCTATATGCAAAGTATCACATGATTGATACACGTCCGCTGCCGGAAAAAGAAGATATAAAAGATGGCTATATATATAGGGGATTATTAGTAAAGAACTTTGGGAATGATTGAGCCTCAGTTTATTTATGTGATTTCAGGTTGATGGACAGGTAATTATCAATTTTATATGAGAATAATATATTTATTAAAGTAGTTGAGATTTTCACAATAATTGGCTATAATAAACATATTAGGAAGGTGGTGTGCCTCATGCAAAATACGATTAAAAATATATTATCACAATATACAAAAGAATTACAAGAAATATATGATACCCATTTAAAGAGTATCATATTATACGGCTCTTATGCGAGAGGTG
>Ga0153922_1000195_pt1 | contig 24953 bp, 37 predicted proteins | sample TSNJ006MetaG_FD_104723 | JGI IMG/M metagenome (GOLD analysis project Ga0153922, IMG submission 104723) | Attine ant fungus gardens microbial communities from New Jersey, USA - TSNJ006 MetaG | ecosystem: Host-associated > Fungi > Mycelium > Unclassified | place: USA: New Jersey, Brendon T. Byrne... | reverse complement strand
ATTGTTTCGCCCATTTTCACTGGTGGTCGATAACACGTCGGAGAAACTGCAATAACCTCCATGAAAAACATGTCAGCAGAGGCATAGCCTAATGTTTCGCGAGAAAGGGGGCCATGACGCCCGAAAATCAGGGAACAGGCGACAGCTTCATTGCGGATCAGACGACGCAGGTGTGCGCGACATTCCTCCGGCGCCACAACCCGTTCGTTGCGACCTCTGGTAGTCTTCATCCTACCATTGGCTGCTCTAGGTAGTTGCCCATCCTTAGCGCCCGTCTCAAACATGCTCTTCTCGATATGATTGGTCCCAACGTCATCATCTTCCTCCTCTTCCTCCTCTTCCTCTTCTTCCTCCTCTTCCTCTTCTTCCTCCTCTTCGCTTTCCCCTGCTTGGGAACTACCCATATCAATATCAGTGTCAGCAGTAGGTCCTTGCTGCTGTAAGGAGGCAGAATTGCCAGTCTTCTCCGCCAACAGGACATTGGGACGCTTTCTCGTGAGTGTGCCCTTCTGTTTTAGAGAGAGGTCGTATTCAATGATTTTGGTATGGCCTTCTTTGCGATAGGTATAGCCGACTCTAAATGAATAACAACGTCAAAAGAAATATGACAAACAAGAGTACAACGCACGAGTTGCAGTCTACATTCTGACATTTCTTGAGAATAGTATTCTTGAGAAATTCATTGATCACTTCTTTGCGGGCTTGATACACCAGGGCGTCTTTGTAATCATTACGCGTACTACTTTTCACTCGGGACAAGTGAATGGCAACGTAAAGGTTGATTCGTGTCATGAATTCTAAGGGAGTTTCATCAGGAAGGCCCACGTCTCCTTCCACGTCTCCTTCGTCCTCTCCGGCCTTAGCTTTGGCCTTCCGTCTCCGCACTCGTAGCTGAATATCTTCTACACCCTGCGCAGCCTCTAGCAAACCTCGCTCCAGTAGTCGAAGTTTGGCTATATATCGACACAACTAATGGATATCAGAGAAAAACTGAAATTCAGGCAGTAACCACTTACTACTGTTCGACTCATCTTGAAACGATGGCAGAACATACAGCATCCTCGCAGAAGATTATACATGTTCCCCATGAATAATGGATGGAAAACTGGTGCAGGGAGCTCAATGTGGCCATAGTGTCCAGGACAGGTATAATATGTGAGATGGCAAGTTGCGCAGCTGTTGAATCGGTTGAGCTAATGCTCGAGAAAATTTTCATGGACCCACATATCCGAGCGATCGCTTGGTCCGAGAGCAGGGTCATAGAGTCCACCAATACTAGGTCGATTCAGATCATCAAGAAGTACAGAATTAACGATTTGTTTCACGGAAATGCGACGAATATCTTGCGACGTGAAAAACGAGAAACCAACGCTAGTAACAGTTGAGGGAAGTGAGTGGGCAATGTTCATTGTAAAACAACAGAGTAGACAGTCCAATCTTATGAATATACAACAAAGACAGGCATTGAGATTTGTATTAGGTTGGTACATATCTTTTTATGCATGATCACGTGAGACAAAATCGGTCTGTCGTTTACAAAATCAGTAACCCCTTAAAACATTAAGGTGATATCTCATAAACTCTCAAACCACTCCACTGCGTCTATTCCCTACTGTCCGCTGTTTTCCTGATTTCATTTTCTGCGCTTCACCCACTAGTTCTGCAATCAACCCATTATATGTCTCCGAGTCCTGCTGGAGGGCGTCTTTTGTTTGTAGAAGATGTGTCAATAGGCGAGAAGTGTTTTCCGTCTGAGCTTTGATATCAGTAAGATGCCGTTCTAGGACGCCAAGTGGCTGGATATTAAGGTCTTCTAAGAGGTTTTCAGTTGAATCATTTTGACTCAAGCATGGACTCGCGCACTCATATCTAATTGAAGGAGAGAACCGACTTTATCCATGTCCAGGCTGGGTCTAGGGCCGAATTGTGTCACTGCAGAACTCTGTCGGAAAGTAGGCGTTCCCGACCGCGATGGCTGAGCGGATACTGAGAACGAGTTTCGTCCACTGACAGGGAGTGGTGTAGAACTGGAACGTGTGTTGATCTCCAGTGGTGGCAGATGTTTGCTATTTGCTCGAGGTAGGATTTCATCCAGATTAACGGGTATGCCGAGGGTAATAAGATGTTGTCGGCGTATGCGTGACTGTATCCAATTTGGCGGCTTGGTGGGCGGAGGTGTCTGTAGTAGTACTTTGTACATTTCCCGACTGTCGTTATGAAGCATACTTAGCTCGATTGCAAGATAAGATACTTACCTTTCCGGTGTCACCAGTATCTGCGCTATGCCCTCTATCTCTCGTATGGGATCGTCCGTTGTTACCTCTGAAATGTCCTCATCTGCCCAAAGAGGTTCCAGAATTCTATGTATCTCTGCCTCCAAGTCTGATCTTCCTGGTAGTGGGTCTAATCTGAGGGATTGCCAGTCTCGTTCAGATGGGGTTCTTAAAAGAGCCTGATTGTTGAAACTTGCTGTCACAGTCGGGGACTCCCCAAACTCCTCAAAGTCTCCAAAATCGTCCTGGGCTTCAACTGCAGAAGTGGGTGCTGTATTGAAGTCCTCAAAATCGTCAAATCCTGAATCGTCCGATTCAGGGGGCTGGGGTATGGATGGGCGGGTTTTTATTGGAGAGACGCCCTCTGGTGAGGCAATGGTGTCCCACACTGACACACCAAAGGTGAAATCGTCCTCCATAGAGATTGGAGAGGCTACCGATGAATACCTTTGGCGTTGTTTGCGACATTCATACAGTTGCATCATGTCGTCAGACCATCACTTTCTCTTTGCATCGTTGGGCTCAAAACCACCTCCTGACGCTAGGAAAGTTCATATCAAGAGATTGTATGACATTCTACATCTTTCCATCCAGCGGAGTGATTTTGCAAGAGCGAAGCGAGCCTGGGCCATATTAATTCGTTGCAAGGAATTCCGATGGGAGGAGCACTGGACGACAGGATTGCACATCCTCAATGAAGGCGGGACAATAACAGAAAACATACCTCAACGGACGCAATATCTACGTGCTATGATATTACGCGATGTAGATAAAGTATCATCCTTTCGCCTTTTTTGTCATCAAAAAAAGCTAATGGATATCCAGGAAACGGTGCTCAAAGAACTTGTTCTTCTTTTCATACTATCTGGTCAATATTCACAAGCATTAGACGAACTGGAATTGTAAGTTTTCGGACAAAACAAGTAAAAATACTCTGATCATCATGAAGATATCTTCCTTCGTTCCCCTACCAAGATAACCCTGTTCTCCATATATGCTGGACTTTTGTGTCTGTACCTTGCACAAAGATTGAAGGGTGAACGCACCAAGATTGTTCTTCGTCTACACTTATTTACACCTTTTAGAATCTCAGGTACCGGATAATTCTTACCTACGAGATGCACAATCACATTTCGGTCGGGCGAAGTCTGTTGATCCATCTAATGCAGTGGCAGAAGCTTTCCTGGAGAAAGTAATTACATCTCCTGTTGGTCTGATTGACAATGAAAACTCTAACAGTCCTTTAGATAAACGGGCTACAGAAGCGGACAGACGAAGTAGTTGACTCCGAAAACGAAGGCGGGCAGGCCGATAATCTCAGTCTCCGACAAAAACGCTTGAGAACATCCATACCGCCAACATGAAATGATATCATTCTGAATCTGGATCTGAGTCCGAATCCAAGTTTAAAGTTGGCATTTCCTCGTCCTCGTCCCCGTCCCCAACTAGAACTGGAGCTGAGTTTGAGGGTCCAGACTGGTGAGCTTTCGATGGGAGCTGTAGTATAGGAGCCTCTATAGCAAATGGTTGGTATGGCATCAACTGCTCTCTATCCACCTGAGCTTCTGTGAAAATGGGCTCAGGAGATGATATGGCTTTTTCTTTCCCTTTAGGCTGTGATTGTGTTGCCGATACCAACTCTTGTCGTACTACAGGTGGAGTAGTTTCCAAAGGGTTCGAGGGATAGGAAGATGTATGTATCACGGGTTCCTCGGGTGGTTGGGGTGTAGAATTATCCATCTCGATATCCAGATGCTGCTGTATCTCGGTTTGGTTTGTGTATAATCCAAGGGATTGACGTAACTCTGCTTCCTCGTGTGACTCCTCACTGAATATGAGGGAGATGTTCTCAACAAGAGGCATCGACCTCATGAGAGGCGGCAAGCGAGGATGAAGTAGCAAATCAAGCTGTCGCTGGGGTCCCTACATTGAGAGTCAATCTTGGTTTGCTTAGACGACTCAACTTTGATATTTACGACGCTAGAGCCACGACAGATTGTCATGATAGTCAAGGGTAGGCTTTTTGACAATGTACTTGATGTGCCGGATGCAATCTCAGCAACGATCTCGTGTAGTTTGTTGATTACCTGTGGATAGAGACAGGGATCGGGTGAAAATCTTGCTGGAGGCATGCGAGTAATCTCAAATAGCACCGCAAGTACTACTCGAATTGATATAGATTGCATTGCAGCCGAAAGATTGGAATCTCGCAACAAGAATCTGACCACTAAAGCGTTTTGTCAGATCAGGGTATTTTGAGGCATAAATGTAACGCACCCTCTAATGCGGTCAGAAATACCTTTCCATCTAAATCTGTTGGGCATATTACAACTCTTGCGAGAGAGAAAACCTCATTTCCTTCGTAACTCTGTATTTTCTTTTTACCCTTCCTTCCCTTAGCAGGCGCCAAACTTTTGGATCCAGTGTCTGGAGTGTTCTCAGAACTAGATAATACTTTTGAGATGCAAGGTATGATAGCCTTCACTAGACGCGTGGCAATCTGGGGTGAGTGGGACGAGATCCGGCCTTTTAGAACTGTCTCAAGTGTATAGAATATGATACGTTGGTGTTCACTACTACATCAACCATGTCAATAAGCAGGCTGATACTCAGTGTACCAGGACTTACGCTAGGCGATGCTTCTCAATGATATCAGCTAGGGCTGTCAAAACTCGCGTGATGTGTGGACCAAGATGACAGCTGACTCTTGACAAGGTTCAACCGGCCATTGAAATTCTTGGGGGAAACGAGACAAACCTTTCTATAAGAGATATTATAAGGGAACAGCCAAGAATCTGAATCCTTGGGATGACAGAGAATTCGAGTGTATGAATAACTGGGTCGAGGAAACCGTCCTGTTGGCCAAAACATGAGTGGGTCAATATTGGATTATTGAATAGCGAAGACGCTGACCTTGGGATTGTCCGTGGTCCTGAGAAGCTGTAGTGCGAATCGTACAATGATTCCGAAAGGTAATTGAACTGGTCGATATACAGTGGCACTGCATTTGATGTAGGATCGCATAGAACGCGTGATTAGGCGGACCTACCCCATTAAGTCGTCTAGTATGGTGATGGCACAGTTGAGCCTGTCGAGCTGGAGTGGGATGAATGTGACCGGATCTTCGTTAGGTGGCACAGATACGTTGACAGGTGCTGTCGTTATAATGTCAGAAAAACACAGTGATTTTGCAAAGAAGTCAAGCATGCCTTGTGCAGCGAATGTTGTTCGAAGTGACCAGAATGCATTCATACCAAAGGCCAGAGTTTCATCGAGAGTCTTCCGCCATAAGCTGGAAGCTCCTAATTTGCCCCCTGTTACATGTATCACGGAATATAACCGCGACGCTGCATCCAACAGGTTGTGAGACAGTGGGGCGTAAGAATTTCCATCTAGGAAACGTAAAGCCAAGCTGGAAAGGGCAGGGTAAGAAGTCTTGTGTAGTGTTGGATACAAGGTGATGAGGTTGACTAGGGTTATCATTGCTACCACCTGCAGATTAATGGTATAGCGTAATTGAAGATAGAAAGTGTATTCCATACCTTAAGCTCTATGTTTTTAGTCTGTTCGACTAGGGGCACCAATGAAGTGAGGAGCTTGGGAATGATTGGGGTAGCAACTTGGCGCCGAAATTCTGAAACTTCATGAGTACGTGTTAAGATTGTTTTTAGGAGACGGATTGCAGCTTTTAAGACAACAGGTGTATCGTTTTTCTTATATGGAACAATGAGGGAGACTGAGTATTGATCCTAATCGAACAGACGGACTGATATCGAGAGAAGAGCTACTCCAGCCCAGGATTGTCCATATTCTAGAAGCAGTCCTTGAGACAGTAACACAGTCTTTTGCGCAAGAACCATTCCAGCCCAGCGTCCACCTGTTTCCTTTGAATGCAGTAGAGATTGAACTCGAGCGATCCATTTCGGCAAATGAGATGAGGGCGCGAGGTTTTCAGATGTCAGCGAGTCCAAGACAAATGGGAGGTGAAGAAGCACAGAGACATCCGACGCAAGATGTATATTCAGGAAAGTCTTGAGAGGATGGTGTTCACTCATTGGCAGTTCGTGAAGATTCATTCTTAATTTTTTTCGGGAACAGGTTATTGACGCCTGATGATAGGGATCGGATCGGCTTTAGCGTTAATGTTGCCATGCTCATACTTTCCGTCCGACCATCTAGTGGCAAACCGTGTTTCACTCACTGGCCTACAGATATACCAATTCTTACTAGAAAATGGCACCACCATCCTTTTTCTCTCATGATATCGAAGAACACCTACAGTTGTCAGCGTTCAGGGTACATTAGCAGATCTCATATCAACAAAATCGACTCAACAGGTTTAATAGGGAAAATTTGACAGCACAAAATTTATTTCTTCAATATCAGAGAAGCTTATCACCCAGTCCAATGCCGACAATGGACGTGCGTGCCAAACAGCTTTGAGACCCCTGAGCTGATCCTGACTGTTGGTCGTATCATTAGCGTTTGATCCCAAACCGTTCCTCCAGACATTCGAAGTCGCTGTCGATAAGTTGATTGTGCTGCGAAAGGAAATACAGGAAAAGACGGAACAGATGGAAAAGAGTGTGAGGGTAGGAGAACGAGAATACTCCAAAAAGATGACAGACCTGAATCGCAGTTTCGACGTGCGTTAATTCCTCCCTAGATTAATTGTACTTCATTAATGTGGCATCCCACTTAGGCTGTAGGAAATACTTTTTCCGGCATGGAAGGTCGAATGAATGATGTCATCAGTACCGCTGTTCGGATAGGTAAGTGTATCTGCTGGATTAGCTATCTATTGAACGAATTGATTCCAGGTGACCAGCTTGAAACCGTTCATGTTGAACGGCAGAGAGCACAAGCAGCGTACGACTTGATAGACTACTATAATCATTTCAGCAAAGGAGAAACAAACCGCTTAGATGCTCTGCGGAAAGAAGGCCGTGCGGGTCGACGACAAGTAGCTATTATTCTTCGGAGATTGAACACAGTAGCAAAGGAGGTCGATCTTCCGTCCGCCGAAAAGGTGGGGAGAGTAAACTAAATTTATCTTGCAGCTGAGATGAAATGTCCTCTCAGACCAGGGAACAAATCGAGAAATATTGCGAAAAGTTTGAGAAGGAAATGTTGAATCTCTTCGATCGTTGCTATCGAAAAGGTGATCCTAAAATGATGCATGTATGTCACATATTTGAGAATACAATCGGCATCTCATCTTTGCGTGATTTCTCAGCATTGTGCTCAAACCCTGCTCGAATTTAATGGAGGAATCTCATGTGTCCAGGTTTACGTGAACCAACATGACTTTTTCATCAACTCAGATCAAAAAGCTAAGCCTTCCGAAGATGCTGTGCTGTGAGTTACACTTCCTCACAATGTCTCAAACAATCACTGAATTGTCCACAGGTGGCGTTCAATAGCTGATCCGGACGTCGTTCCTCCCAAGAGTGAACTTGGCCTGACTGAACTGTTTGAAGAAATCAGAGTCACTGTGGACCAGGAGGCGCAAATTGTGAAGGCTGTTTTCCCAAACCCTCCAATGGTCATGCAAGTTTTTCTTCAGCGTGTGTTCGCTCAATCGGTAAAAGGTACTCCTCATCATTCTGACATTAGCTCTTATTATCCTTCCGATCAGATACAACAATACATGGAACAACTCTTGCACCGAGGATCTGAGATATCTGAACTAGCCTATCTCCGTGTGCTCCAGATGGTGCACATCCAGACATCATCTCTGGTGGACGATCTCAAGAATCATGAACTTCCACATGTATCACCTCGCACACCTTATGAAGCCCCAGAATTCCGACGATCGCTGACAGCTGCAGCTCCTATCACTGGACATGCGACGACAATGAGTATAAGCGTAATGCTAGAGACTGCGATGGAGGAACTTTTTGTCCCGTACACGGAGGGCCAACGTTACATGGAACGTGAAATTAAAAGCTTAGGGGCACTATGTGCCAACTTACTAACTTCATTTTCACGCTATCATGTATGTTTCAATTATCCACCTTGAATATGCCATCTTACTGTTTGGCAGAAAACCTCAAAAGCCAAATCATCGGTGTTTGATCGTGTTGTTAATCAGATCAATGCTTCAAGTGTGGGTGCAACGACGTCAGCGCAGGCTGCCGCAGCCCTTATGAGGTTCGGTGGTATGACAGCAGAGCGTAAACCAGATCAGATCAACGAAGATCCCGTGAAAGAAGAGGATGGTTTTCTGTCAGTAGAAACAGCAGAGAAGATTTTGAAATGGCATGCCGAGGCTACAGGACGGTGTGTAGAGCTTAGTCCATCTGGTGACGTGTAAGTATCTCTCATCCAATCAGTTTGCAATACTTGACCAGATCTAGCCCTAAACATACATTCTCCTTGTTGCGCGTTCTGGCTGATGCAATTGCGACATCTTACATAGGTGAAGCCATTGAAACGTAAGATTTGCCATCGGTCCACATATCCTATTTCTCATATCATGCAGAGCCCAAGCTCGATTAGATGCCGCAGATACTAAAACCGAACCCTCCTTTCAAGCGCTCACAGTGGTTCGGTCGATTGACCTCATTTGTCACCTCTGGCAGCAGTACATTAATACTGTCATACTGCCTCTGGCCAGCTCCTCGGTGACATTACGAAGAGAGATGGTTGTATTCAATAATCAGATTATTAGCAGGATAGAAAATGGAGCCAACAGTCTACTTCAGCGTGTTACTGATTGTATGTCTCTTACTCTGGATTTCGACCATTCTTTTGACTGGATCGCAGCTGTTATCTCTTGGTTGTCACTTCAACTTGGAAAACAGAAGAAGAATGACTTCAAACCTCGGAATGACGATCTCTCATTTGCCCGCGTTAACACCGAACCCTGTATAGCCTGTTGTGACATACTTGAAAAAGTTCGAGATGCAGCTCGACCAAATCTAGGCGGAAAGAATCTTGAAGTGTTTCTGACCGAAATTGGTGTAGCATTCCATAGTCTTCTGCTTGAACACCTACGCAAGTTCCCTGTTAGTGCAACAGGTGGTCTCATGCTCGCAAAGTAAGTTTCATGAAATGCGCTTATTGAATAGCAACTCCATATCTTCTTAAACAGGGATATCAAATCATACCAAGACACGATAAGTACTCTCGGAATTCTCACTTTAGACGATCGTTTCGAGTTTATTAAACAATTGGGGAACGTGTTCCTCGTGCGGCCTGAAATCCTCAAGTCATATATTACAGAGAACTCTCTTGGACGCATCGATGTATCACTTCTGAAACCCTATCTCACATTGCGCAGCGATTGGGGGCAGTTCGAAAAAGGATTTAATGACGCCGCTGACGAAACACCAGATAGTTTTGGTACAAGTGGTATTAAAGATCGATTTGGTAGATTGAGTGTAATGATGAGGGATCTGGAAGGATCGAAAGTCGTGGATGGCCTGAGCTCCTTTACTATGCCGACCATGCCAACCATGCCAACGATACCCGCGAGCTTTGCTGGCGCCTTTTCAATACCTGCACGGTCATCTAGTGGTGGCGCTTGATGTGGTTCGAATTCGAGCGTAAACTACTACTTGTAACTATTGATCCTTGCCAGTCTTATTCGCCTCGGAAAACTGGTCTGCGTTTTTCTTTGAATGCAATCAAGGCTTCTGTGCGATCCTTTGTTGGCAATAAGGTCTCATATGACGCCCGTTCGAAGTCTAAGCCGGTCTCAAGCGCAAGATCTTCAGAACGATTGACCGCCAATTTCGCTGCTCTCAATGCTAGGGGTGCTGAGAATTATTGTCAGGTACTGGGCCAGAATCATCGAGCAGAAAATGGCACACCATTCCTGGCGATAGAATCTGCTAAAGTAAGTGCTCTGTCAAAGGCAGTTGTGCTGGGATCGGATAGATAGTTGACGAGGCCTGAAGGGGAATTACCATGGCTCAGCTCATTGTCTTGGTACTGCAAGATTAATTACCCCAGTCGAGTGCTTCTTGTGCATTGAGAAAGCGTGCAGTGAAGATTAGGTCTTTAGCTCGAGCCAGACCAAGCACCCGAGTCGCCCGCTGTGTGCCACCGGCACCAGGAATAATGCCGAGGGCTGTTTCCGGGAGACCAATCTTGGTTACTTCACATCCTGATCAATGATAGACGATCGTTGAGCGCAATGGGGGTTGTACATCATCGGCCGAGACAGCTCACCGGCAACACGAAGATCACAGGCCAGACTCAGCTCTAAACCACCGCCTAACGCTGGGCCATCAATTGCTGCTATTGTTGGCATCGGAAGAGCCTCGAGTTTGCCGAGTGCGCCTCGGAGTTCGATCAAAAATTTATTTACTTGGAGCTGGTCCATACTTCGTCTCTCTACAAGGTCTGCGCCTGCACAAAAGGATCCGATTGTCGTAGACTTGAGGATAAGAACGCGGATACTAGATATGCAACTAAGATGACCGGAAGTGTATGATGGCAAGACTGAACCTCTTGTCAAAATGGGCTTCTTCCAGGCACTCTGTGAGTTGCTGTCGAAAGAAGTAAATACTCAGCATATACTGGTTCTAAGGTAAATAGTACCTTGAGAAGGTTGACGGAAATCGCATTTTTGGCCTGTGGCCTATTGAGGGCGAGTGAAACAATCCCAGGGTGCTTTGGGACTGCCTCGAGAAAGGCGTCTTGCTGTGACACCGTAGAGAGCAACCTACGAGAGGCTCTGACCAGGTGGACTGAGGTTCTGTATGAACGGATGAGGTTGAACCGAAGCATACTGGTTGTGAGTCAAACCGGACTTGGGTTGGAATAAGCTGCGTGGGCGAATGAAGGTTATTAGTGACCGCTTGGCTCCGGCCTTGTTAATACGAGTTACCAACATCATTGATTAGCCTCATGGAGTTGTTATTGCCGCCGGTACTATGTTAGAGAACTTCATGGGTTGCAGCTAGCTGTGAAAGTACATAGCCATTGCTCGTGAGAACAGCACCTTTTCTCCCTCAGCCCTGACCTCGTCCAGAATGCTGCAGTCGTTGTCCACGATTCTGCAGGACAGGACGGTGAGCTATCATGATGTCTGGTGCTTCCTCTCACATATCATCCGCAGGCAGATTGGAGCACGGGGTTTCTGAATTTTGTCGATATCGCCGTACCAGGCTGCGTTATTGCTGTTTCAATTCTTGAGGTTCTCTTTGTTGTTCTACCCATTCCCAAGGTACTGCGGAACTCTCATGAGTGGTTGATGTCGCCATATCGGAACTTTCTCGCCCTCCAAGATTTGGGCGAGGCTCCTGGACCTACACTCGATGTGCCATCCTCAAAAATGCTGGTCCTTGCGGCGTCCTCATGCCTTGTCTCGTTGTCTAGCTTCGTCGCTCTCATTTTACAGCTTCTTCTGGGCGACTTGAGTTCGGCCCTCAGAGCAAGTTTTCTCTGTTTTACTTGGGTCAGTACCAAATGATAGATAATGAGTCATCTCAAAATTCGGTGCAACTAACCATGCATGAAGTGTTATATTTCTTTCAAGATTTGCCTTAAAACCCACAAAACGCCACCATATTTCTTTATCATTTTTGCATCTTTACATGGGCTTCAATTGAGCATCAGTATCGGTTTCACTCTGTTTTCCGACAAGATTCAATGGTTTAACCTCGGATTATCAATTTTAAATCTCTCATTTGTTGGAGCTTTTATCTATATCGCCGGGACACTTCCACTCACGACTTCACTCCCATGTGAAAATGTGGCAAGACCTCACGATGTATGTACTATCAATAACTAATTATGGCGGTTTTTGAATACCTACTTAGGTTCCGTCACATTTGCTCTCCAATCCTGAGGATAATGTTACACTGTGGTCTTGGTGCACCTTCAAATTTGTTGAACCCCTCATGATGCTGGCTACAAGGAGGACACTCAGGGAGACAGATGTTTGGAGTTTGTCTCCGTACTTTCGCCATCGTAATTTATTTAATAAGCGTTTGGAATATCAATCTCGGTATGTAAAGCTCGGACTGGTGACTTCTTGATACTCACGCCAGACAGACATCCTACCCACTCGCTTCTCCGTTTCTTGGTTGTATCTAACTCACTTGATCTGTTCTTAGATTTAATTTTGGAGCTTTGGAGTGCCATCGTTGGTAAGTGTTGGTCATAATTCCCCTTCTCGTCTTTTTACTGTTGATAGGTTTCGTCCCACCGTATGCATTGAAGGAGATACTGGCTGCCCTGGCGCACGATACCTCCGCAGCGCGGCAGAAAGCCTATCTATGGGCGATCGCCGCCTTTTTTGCCAATCTATCCTTCGCACAGGTTGACCTTTTCCAAGCATGGCATACAAGACGCTGCTACGAACGCACCCGGGGGCAACTTTTTTGTGCCATTCATTACAAGGCTCTCATGAGACGGGAAGTCAGTAGAAATCTTAACAGCAATGAAGCAAATTCCAAACTTGGAAGAGTTGTTAATATCATGCGGTGTGTCACACTTCAATGCGGGTTAAATTTATAAATTTAGTGGTCATCAGTGGAGATTCATATGCCGTTGCGCAACGGTTTTGGGAATTTTCTGGGATTTGCACGGCTCCCGTTCGCCTTGTAATCGCGTTGATATTCCTTTACAAGTTCGTTGCTCTTCTGCTTGTTCGTGATTATAAATCATGCCCCAATGAATCAGTGTCCTAGGCTGGAGTTCTCTCGCCAGCGTAATCATTGTGCTGATTGCATGGTTGCTCAGCTATCCACTGATTCAAGTGAACATTTTGGTAAGCATATAGCTCTCAAACAAGTTTAATCTATCAATGATGGTGCAAGATCGCAAGATCAATGCTCGAGGCTATGGACAAACGTCTCAATACTGTCAATGAGCTCCTACAGAATATACGTTTCCTCAAATTTTACGGGTGGGGTAGGTTTTTTCACTTTCTGTATTGCCTGGTCTTATTGTTGATCTACCTAGAAAGCTATTGGTCTTCCCGAGCCCAAGGTGCCCGAAGTGACGAGTTGCTCTGGAGGATTCGTGCCTATGTTATAGAAGTAATTGTGGGATTTATCTGGTCAGATATTTTCACCCTACCTAGAAATCAACTGGAACCGCACTCTGTAGGATCTGGATTCCCTCTGCCACCGCACTTGTTGCCTTCCTATGCTATACACTTGTTGAAGGACAGAAACTGACAGTGTCCAAAGCTTTCACTGCTCTTGCACTTTTCTCTTATCTACAGGGACCAATGGCCACTTTGCCAGGCCAGATTCAGGCCCTCTTGACAGGTGTGGTTGCTGATGGCACTACCTGGAATTATGCTCACGCATTTCATAGCCCACGTATCTATGCAGCGAATTGAAGCTTTTCTCTCAGAAGGAGAGGTTCCAGACTGGGCCTCTACTCTCACTTGTGATAATAGTCCTCAGCAAAGGAAGGATATTGGATTTAGTGACGCTACTTTTGAGTGGGATGACTGCTCAGGGGATCCCACACCTTCGCGTTTTTGCCTTGGCCCCCTCAATTTCATCTTTCCATCCGGGAAGCTAACACTGATCAGTGGTTCGACAGGATCTGGGAAGACCGCTCTATTCTCGGCTCTGCTTGGAGGTAATATAATCAATCTGCCAGATTTAATCTCTCATTGAGCCCGAGTAGAGATGCACTGCGTGTCTGGGTTCGTTCATGTCAACAAAACACAGCATAAGCTTGCTTATTGTGGTCAAAATCCATGTGAATTTGTTTTGTTTCCTTCTATGACTTGCTAATCCAACGGCTGGATAGGGTTAGAGCACGCGACTATTCGGGATAATATTGTTTTTGGCTCTGCTTATGGCTACAATAAATCCAGATACGATGAAGTCGTCGAGACTTGTGCTCTCATCCCGGATCTGAAAATTCTTCCTGCCGGCGATCTCACTGGTGTGTGGGGACAACTTGACTACATCCAACTATTGCCTGAAATCAATCGGTAGAAATCGGTGAGAAAGGAATCACCCTATCTGGTGGGCAACGCGCGCGGATTGCCTTGGCCCGTGCAATATACTCTCAAGCCCAGGTATTTTTCTCTGTGCTCTCATCTAATCTCGAGACTAATGGCTTTTCAAGTGTATGCTCCTTGATGATCCGTGAGTTGCTCATGAAATTCTATTAAGACGCTGTTTTCATTGCCAAGAAGTTTGGCAGCTGTCGACATGCACACGGCCCAGCACATTGTGAAGTCTTGCTTTACCGGGAGCCTTGCCGAGAACCGGACCATCATACTGGCCACCCACCACATCTCCCTTTGCCTGCATATTGCGTCCTATGTAGTGGAACTTGATGCAGGACAAGTATTGCATCATGGTGTTAAACCAAAGCGTGTCCAGGAAGATATTCTTGATGAGGTTATCAAGTCCGAGGATCAATTAGGTGCTGAAGTGGAAGATAGTCCTGCTGCTGTTGACGAGCTCGAGCTCAGTGCTGGCCTCACGGGCAATGGAACGGCTACCTCGGCTTACTCTCCTGATCCAGAGCCAGACTTGGCTGAGGGTAAACTTATTGAGGCAGAGGTCCGCGCTGAAGGTCGGGTCTCTGTGCGAACCTACTTGACCTATATCTACGCTGCAGGCGTTTGGTGTTGGATCATGTCACTCATCATCATGCTGATTATAAGACTCATCGGTATTGGTAATCAGGTTGGTGACAGAACCCACCAAGTTCCTGTGTATGCTAACAGACGATCTTCAACGATTAGATATTTTTTGCCAAGTGGGGTGAAGCATATGAGAAAAAACGTTTATTGTTGAATGTTCTCGCTTGCCCCACCATCTTTAATCGATTGCCTTCATATCCTTGGGAAAGTTTACCCTCTCCAGACGTTGATGTAGTGCCGTGGCTGATAATTTATCTCTGGATCTCAACCGCCGGCGCCATCTCGATATTATTGAACATAAGTCTGGGATACTATGCTAGCCTCAAGGCTGCTCGGTCACTATTTTCATCACTACTTTCTAGAATTACCCGTGCCCCATCCCGTTTCTTTGATACCACTCCCATTGGCCGCATTCTCAACCGCTTCACCTCTGATGTTGGCACAATAGATAGCGCCTTACAGAATTCTGCAAAAGCCTGCCTTTCGGGTATCATGGATTTCATGTCGTCATTCATCACCATCCTTGTGGTCGTGCCTGGTTTTGGACCGTTTGCTCTCGTCATTGCGTGGCTTTACATGCGACTTGCACCTCCTTATATCAAGACTTCTCGGGACCTGAGAAGGCTTGAGTCGATCGCATTATCTCCCACGTTCTCGGGTTTTGATGAACTCTTGCAAGGAATTACTCACATTCGAGCTTTCGGCATGGAACAGAGATACCAAGATTGTTTTTACCAAAAGGTACGTCGTTGTGAAGTTGGGTGCTATTCGTTAACTTGGTGCGATCGTTCAGGTTGACCATTTTCAGACTTTTGATCACGTTTATGTACGTAGCATCAGGATCGCAGAAATCGCTTACCCAACCAACTGTAGTGGCTTGTCAATGGCTGGCTACGATGGCGTTACGATTGTGAGTGCATGTATAATATGTTGACCGCCAGTACCAACACCTTACAGGCTTGGGTTCCATCGTCGTGTTCATGGCTACACTTATTGCATTACATGCAGGGATTACAGATGGTTTTACTGCTGTCGTCATCAGTCAGGCTGGTGCGTTTGCCGAAGCTAATCGGCAATTAGTCAAGTATGTCGGTCCTTTCACAGATTCCTAGGCGTCTGAGCCATCAACATAGGGTCGCTGCACAGCTGGAGTTGGACTTCAACAGCGTAGAACGAGTGATGGAGTATCTTGACGCTCCTCAGGAAGCCCCGCCGATCATCAAGGAATTTCGACCCCCTGCCTATTGGCCTTCCTCATCTGGAGAGCTAGTTGTTGATGGTTTATCGGTTCAATATGCCCCACATCTATCACCTGCTCTCAAGAATGTGAGTTTCACTGTCAGACCATCTGAGAAGATTGGAGTAGTGAGTAATCTCGTGCTATGTGCTATTAAGCTAGGAGATTGAGTATCCCATTATAGATCGGAAGGACCGGGTCGGGTGAGTTTCTGGTTAGAGGCTGATGTCAGTCTCTTCATTTGTTTCTCTCAGGGAAATCAACATTAGCTCTATCCTTCCTAAGAATGGTGGAAGCGAGTGAGGGCAGAATTATGTATGGACACATGAAGCATGACAGGACATCTGTACTAACTTCCTAATAGGATTGATGGAATCGACATCTCGAAAATAGGTTTAGAGGATCTCAGAACCAGAGTGGTAAGTACAACTGAAAACCGGCCTATTCTGTCATTCATGTTTGATGACCTCCAGACTATCATCAGCCAGGATGTTTCAATCTTCTCCGGAACCCTCAAGAGTAATCTCGATCCCTTGGACCAATATACGCCACAAGAATGCTTCGAAGTCCTGGAGCGTTGTCATTTGACTTCTGCTTTCCATTTTACCCCGAGTGCTGAAGAGCCAACAATCCTAGATATGTATATTAGCCCCGGATCATTGAGTGCAGGTGAGAAGCAACTTGTCGCACTCGCAAGGGCCGTGATGCGCAAGACAAACATTATCATCATGGATGAAGCGACTTCCCAGATTGATACACGTTTGGATGATCAAGTACGTATATCTCGCCCGTTCTCTTGTTCGCTTATTAATAATGTGTAGATTCAACATACTATGCGCAATGAGCTCGTTGGTGCAATAGTCATAACCATTGCTCATCGCCTGAAGACCATCATTGATTACGACCGAGTTCTGGTCTTGGACAATGGAAGAATTGCCGAGTTCGACTCACCTAAGCGTCTCTTGCGAGACACAGAAGGTAAATTCAGGCAACTTTGCCAGAAAAGCACAGATTGGCCATTACTTTCATCCCTTGTTCGCGATGGGGAGTTTGAAGAACAGACTTAGCCCCCTTTCACCAGTTTTTCTTTTCTTTTCTTTGCCTTTGTTCATCCCGACCGCTTATTTCTTTTCAAAGACTTACTCTGCACATCCTCAGTTATAATTGACACTCACAACTAATTTTCTACATTAATGCCTATTACTTTACAAACTTTGATACATGATACTATTTTCTTAAATTCAACTCCCCGTTCAATCGTCCAAAATGCTTCCTCCTAAAGTACATGATAAGGTGTGAAAGTGCTGTTGAAATGATCATGAGAACATTGACATTAATGTTGATTGGCAAGATAGTAAATGTAACTGCTCAAGACGATCAGATTAAACATCATGTTTCCCCATTGAAACCTGTCTTTGCTATATTTAGGTCTTTGTTATGGTTAACCCTTGACCTAGCCCTTTATCGCCTACTCCTCATAAACTAACACGGACTCAAATTCCCTACAGTAACGCTCTGTTAAAAATAAAAAGACTGAAAACGATACTATTTCTCACATGTTTTACAGATCTTTCTTGAGTTGATGTTTCCGGAAAAGTACCACCTCGAGACGCAGTGAGAAAAAACCCCAATCTAGCTCCCAAGTAGCAGAGCAGGAGCAATTGGATTCTGGCATAGACTTTTAGTCATACAGGTTTGATACTGGTCTTAGGTGATTTCTCGCTATCTGATCTTGTGCATTTTGTTGACCAGACTGCGATCGCGGACAAATTCTTTGTTTGAAGAATTCCTTTCAAAAGTGGATACCCAAGTAATCTAATGGAAAACCTCATCATTCAGACCTGGTTGCGCCAATCGACGTGCTCCCAACTTGCCATCCGAATGGATAGAGCGTCGCGCTAGGGGAGGTGAGTGTAAGCTGAAATCTGTGTTAGATGTATGTGCTGGAATTCGAAGCTCTTGGACGCCTGTGACAGTTGAACGTGAGGATCCTGGAGAGTGAGGGAGAGTAGGTGTACGAGGAGGTGCAAGGAGCATGCGTGGAGAGACCGGAGGAGTGAAATGAGTAGATGGAGATCTGGGGAAGGCAATTAGTCCATTGCTATCTTGATGAGACTTGCTTTTAGAGAGTGGGAGGAAGGAGAAAATAGAACGGAATAGAGAGGTATGGGTAGATGACGAGGAAGCAGAGAACGAAGACACAGAAGGTGATCCTGCACGAAACAAGATTCAGAAGAACTTGATGATTGTAGGAGATACATACACACCTGACGACATTGGTAGTGTGTTGTCATTTGCACTCAGACTGAGAAAAAGAAACAGAGGTGCCAGCCACACACAGATACCGAAGAAGGACGCAATTTCAATGAATCCTGGTGCCGTCGACCCGCTGCCCAGATGACTCCTGGGATATCTCGCCTGACGTGTAAAATGCGAGAAGTGGAAGAACCATGTGAAGTGGTCCGCAATAACCAGTATGCAGGAAGCAATGAAGGCTGGCGATGAGAGTGATATGAGTGGCCAGGTATGCGAGAAATTCTGGAGGTAGACAATGTGGCAGATGATAGAGAAGGTAGTCTGGAGAAATGGAAGCGAGTCTGTGAAGTATAATACAACGTGAAAAAAAATCACGGTCTGATTGTATCATTGTCAAACAATGCATTAAAGGTGTATGGATATGACATACATAAATCCCTCTTTGACCGGTTTGCTTGGCAAGTCTACTATGTTCTTCAATCAATTCCGATACATACAGCAGCCCACTCGCTAAAAAAGACCAGGAATATTGAAAATATTGTCAACATTGCCAAACAAGGAAAGAATGCGGTACGCACCTAGCGAAAGGGTAATGAAGGCAAACGCTGCGAAGACAGCAAGGTAACTTTTTCCATGGCATTAGATCTCAATTTTCATCAACAAAAAATACTCAGCATTTACCTCACATAATAAAGCAGCCCCATAGAAGTTCCCTTTTCACTGAACACACAGCAGTTCGCGGCAGAACGCAGGAAAGATACCGACAACCGCAAGGAAAATTAGACGCATGTCGTACGAACACGTGGGACTTTCTCACGTGCGTGAGTCCTCATTATCGGTGGCTGTGCCTCGCACTGTGCGGCATTGAAGACCCATGAGCAATCTTGAGAGTCAGTAGATCGCTGCATCCCCTCATACAATTTGCTGATTTTGACATAGAAACCCTTTTCCAACTCAAGGCAAGCACTGGTCCAAATGGCCATCTCACCATCCTAACTCGATATACAGTTCACTGCAAAGACTCTAAATCGTCAGGCAAAGAAAGCACAGAAAGATGAAAACGTAGAGAAATCTAAAGTCAAAAAGGTATATTTCATCGATATGTCAAGAATAATACTCATGTGCTAATCTCTAGGCTTTGCAACAAGGCAACAACGAGGGAGCTCGGATATATGCCTCTAATTCCATTCGCAAGAAAAGCGAATCACTCAATCTGCTCAGGCTGTCAAGCCGTATTGATGCCGTTGCCAGTCGTGTAGAGACTGCCGTTACCATGCGTCAAGTCACTGGAAATATGACATCAGTCGTGAAAGGGATGGACAAGGCTATGGAGAGCATGAACCTCGAAAGGGTAGGCGGCTCTTTAGTAGCTCTCTCTTACTACAGTTCCTAATAGGCTATTGAACAGATATCCATGGTCATGGATAGATTTGAAACCCAATTCTCCGATCTCGATGTTCAAACAGGATACCTGGAAGACGCTATAGGGACAACCACCGCCATCTCAACACCACAAGATCAGATCGACCTTCTTCTTCGCCAAACAGCTGAAGAGGCTGACATCGAGCTGCAGCACGATCTGGGCGCAAAGAACGTCGACGCTCTCACTGAGCCTAGTCCGAAAGAACGGGTATTCGAGGAAGATGACCAACTGGCGCAACGCCTCCGCGCTTTACGGCCAGCCATATAAACATCTCTTTCCATTTCTTATACTCTTTGAATTATCGTTTTGGTCTTGGGATAGGTTGTCTTGTAAACACCACCATCATTAATGAGCAAATACTTCATACTCATTCATGACACTCATGCGAACAGCAAGAAGCAACAGAACAGTAAATGGTCATAGCAAAGGTATGCCAACTTTGATGATATGAAAACAAATTATGAGTAACATGCAAAATGCTCTGTAGAATCATATCAAAATCATACAACACATCAGCGGAACGCGCAGGATATTCAATACCAATAACTTGAACGTATAAGGACAAAGACGAGTCCAATGAGTGGAAACTAAAGGGGTACTCACATGCGCATAGGTAAACCCAATAAACAAACATAATCAAGTATGGATACTGGATCATACAAGAAATGAAAGAAAACAGGGACTGAGAAATAAATTAATTTGAGAAATTATGATGCTATCCAAACTGACCAGAAACTGAAAGATACTATATCTCCAGAATAGAAGCCGAACCGGAGAAAACAGGAGGACTATCACACATTTTGCAAAATAATCCGCACAAAGTTATCCATAAGTCGGCTTTTTTCATCCAGCCGTAAGGTAGGTACAGTTGCCAGTAACGCATCCACTTTGGAAATGATACCAGTCGGACCATCAAAAGGAATTTCGCGAGCATCAAACTGATGTATATCTAAACAGAACAGCCATTGCGGGGTGAGCCACAGCTCTCCTAGAGCCTGCAAAAGTAAAAACTTACACATCTTGAACCGTATATACCTAGCTTCTCCAAGTAGTTCCTTAAACTGCTCTCCAATCTCTCTCCCAAGTTTCAACTTCGCAGACGCAATGTCGTCCGACTTGGAACCCGTTGTACCATGGTCATGAGCAGATGAATTTAATGATCTCGAGCTTGATGAAGCATTCATTGACCGATGAAAAAGGGATGATGATTTCAATAAAACATCTTCTCGGACTCTCGAAGGAGCCCAAGAAAGACCAAGATTGAGATCCAACGACCGACCTTTGACTCCAGAACCAACATAAGCAGCGAGGGTAGTGTATTTAGACGTAGATACGGGCAATCGACTCCGTTTAGGGCTCTGGTCGCCCTTGCTTTCTGTTAATTGGTCTTTGATTTGCTCCTTGAGGACAGGCCGCTCTTTCTCCTGTTCTTTTCCCTGTTCGGTTCGTCTATCCCAGGGTTCAGAAACTTCTTTAGCCGCACCAGCAGCCGTTGTACTCCGGGTCAACGAGGAAATTGGTGATTCGAATGGGAGCAACCCATGTTGAGTCATATTCCGGTTTCCAGATTGGAAAAACCGTCTCGCAGAAGCTCTGCTGAAACTCGGGGATTTTCCTAATGTCGTAGTAGAAAGTGGTGTTTGCTGTCCGTTACTCGAATGAGCAGGGGGAGGATCCATCTGCGGGGGAGGACCCGGTTCGGAATCCTCCATGACCACATCTTTCTTCGCCCTTGCCTGCTTTTTGAATTCTTTTGCCATCTCTTCCCTCTCCTTCCCTCTCTTCACGGATGTATCTTTCTGCATCGTCCCTACACCTGCCAATCCTGGACCTAAAGCACTTTCTCTCACTGGCAAAGTCTCACCACTTCGACTCCAAGCACTTGTCACAGTGGTTGATGTCCCATTACTCGGTGATCTCTGCAGCGCATTGGCACCCAAACCAGGACGTTCAAAGTCAAAACTACCATGTTTGCTGTTCAATGCACCCCTACTCGTCCTCGAAAAACTCTTCCTTGATGCAGGATTATCAAGGAGCTCCTTTTCCTTTCCTTTCAAACTTGGATACCGCGACACCGCCGCAATCTGTAGATCTTTTGATTCCCTTGATAGCCTTCCTTCTTCATCAACGACATCCATTGTACCATGATACCGGAACCCAGTGTCAAATGATCTATTCCTGAATCCGAAGCGGGACCTGTTTGCCGAGGCACCAGCGGACTTGATTGGTCCTCCTGAGATCGTCTTTGAACGGGTTGTAGAAGCTGGGACGTTGGGGATGTCAGAGTCAGGACATGAGTAGACGGGACCTGTGGGAAATTCAGAGACTGCCTTGTTGAGGCCGCATCGCTGCAGCGAGGGCACGCGCTTTGGGGCAGAAACAAGTACGCTCGGAGAACTATGATCTTGTGACTGACTAGTATCCTTGTCTGGATGAAGAGTGGTTATCCCGAGGCACGTTGTGTGAAGAAGGATAGACTCACATGAGAAGAAGGCCCGGAGCTTCGCCGAGCCAAGACGAACATCCCCATCGAGCTCTTTCGTCCGACTGGGCTGATCATGGAGAGTGAGGGAGCTATGGGAATGTGTTGTAGAAAGGTTGGCCCGAGCGGCCGGTAATGCTGGACTAGTAGCTCGAGAGGATGACTTGGAAGGTGACTGGGGTCGAGAATCCTCCTCAAATCCGGGGGGAGGTGGAGGTGGAGCATCCATCGACAGGCGGGGTGACCTAGGTCGTGACCTCGATCGTGATCGCGGCTTTGAGATCGAAATACCAAAAATGTTGATTTTACGGCATAGGTTAGCTGGAACATTGACCTCAGAACTTTCTGGTTGCCGAATTGAAGAAGGCACTGGGATGCAAGATGGTGGCTGTCTTTGAACTTTCGGCGTACCCACTGTAGCTGTAGTAACTGTAATCGTCGTCGAGTTTATGGGACGAGATGGTATTTTATATGGTGGTTTTGAACCAAAATTCTCCTTCGTATGGCCATTTTGCGGTACGTTGGATACTGGGCCGGGGGCTGATATGTTGATTTGGGGCCGTGGACGGGATCTAGAACGAGTGAGGATACTATAAAACTAGCAGTAATTTATCAGGTATGCATTATTTGCATTGATGCTGGACGCACTCTGTTCTCTTTCTTCATCGGTCGTGCAGGCCTCTCGCCTGTGGCGCTGAATGTGGGGGAAAACATATTACGCAAGTTAGCACTTTGTTGCCTGAATAAAATGATTCCGGGGCATCGGCGAGACCCGAACGGCCGGATTGATCCTTGGAAATGACACCGAGTTGAGCATGGCGACTAAGACATGTCTGGGGAAAGAGGTTGCACCTGGTATAATCTCTCGTTACGGTGTGATGAACTGGCAATGGGAAGAGGAGAAAGCTGGAAGAGGAGGACAACACGTGTTAGGCACGATGAACTCGTGTATCTACGCACATTTTTGAAAACTTTCCCAGAGTACCGAGTCCGCGAAGCGGAGTGCCTGCAGCTGCAGACAAAGAGAAAAAGTCGTCTGTGAGGTTTTCAGAGGAAAAGATTATGGCCAGAATTCCATCGACCCCTGCTCGGGATATCCTCCATTCTACCATGGTCCAGCGCAATATCTGATGCCGCTTGTTTTGAAGTTGGGACGAGATCAGTCTCGTGTCGATCTTATTTTTTTTGCCGTCTGGCACAACTGATTCATGATTGCCCCTGTCAGCCGCCTTCCTCAAAGCCAATCGGACATCAGCAATGGCTAGATGTGAGTCAACGTCTTGCGCAGCTCAGTTTTCGCTGATTGATCATCTGCAATAGGGTTAGGTGTTCCAAGACGTCATTTTGTGCTCATAGCCGCTCAAAGACGATATGACCGACATTTCACTTGGGCTTGCCATCCATGTCCCTCTGCACACTTTCCAGAATACTTCCAAGAACACCGTGGCCACGACTGTACCCAGGATTCAGCCGTTTTTCATCGTCATCAGCATGCCCAGCTCCGTCACAGAGCGGCGTTCGTGGAGGCCAACCACATTTTCCCTGCGTGGATGCTCATGCAGCCCGTGCATCCCGCATCCTGGAGTCCTTTTCCCAACGTAAATCTACTCTAGATGACGAACAAACAGACACCGGTCCCGAACCATCTTATGCCAGACCAAATCCGACGACATACCATAAATATCATCACCCTCATCCTCTTCCCCTCACATACTCCCCTATCCCCTTACCGTCGTTTGATATAGCCTATGAAACTTGGGGAACACTTTCACCTGCAAAAGACAATGTGATTTTGTTACATACTGGTCTCTCGGCTTCATCACATGCTGCTTCAACCAGTCTCAATCCCGCTCCCGGATGGTGGGAAAAGTTTATTGGGCACGGAAAGGCTCTGGATACAGATCAGTTCTTTATCATTTGTACGAATGTCCTTGGAGGATGCTATGGATCCACTGGGCCATCTTCCATCGAAGCTAACACTGGTGAACCTTGGGCAGCGAGATTTCCTGTTCTTTCAATATTCGACATGGTCCGGGGACAATTCTCGCTTTTGGATCATCTGGGTGTTAAGAAGCTGTATGCAAGCGTGGGCTGCTCTATGGGTGCCATGCAGAGCTTAGCTGCTGGTTGGTTATTCCCTGAGCGAGTAGGGAATATCGTTAGCATCAGTGGAACTGCAAGGAGCACGCCTTCTAGTATTGCAATGCGGTTTGCACAACGCAGTGGTGCGCCTTCCTTTTTCTTCTATCTTAGTCTCAATTAAACAACGCCTAGTACTTATGGCTGATCCAAATTGGAATAACGGTTCCTACTACAATGGACTGCCCCCTCATACGGGTATGAAGCTAGCACGACGTAGGTCACGTTGTCCCTTACTTTATCTCTTACACATTCTGACTACCTCACAGAGATCGCTACTATCACCTATCGTTCAGGACCAGAATGGGATCAACGATTCGGTCGTCAAGTCCGTAAAGTCCCCGAGATTGCCACCCAAGAACTTGGGCCCAATCGCACGCCGGCGCTTTGCCCTGATTTTTTGATTGAAACCTACCTCGATCACCAAGGCGAACAGTTTTGTCTAAAATATGACGCCAACTCTCTCATCTACATCTCCAAAGCTATGGATCTCTTTGACTTGACATATCCCACACTGAAGGCTCTTAACATCAAACCTCTCTCACCTCCTTCCACCTTTTCTCAAT
>Ga0153922_1000194_pt1 | contig 25080 bp, 22 predicted proteins | sample TSNJ006MetaG_FD_104723 | JGI IMG/M metagenome (GOLD analysis project Ga0153922, IMG submission 104723) | Attine ant fungus gardens microbial communities from New Jersey, USA - TSNJ006 MetaG | ecosystem: Host-associated > Fungi > Mycelium > Unclassified | place: USA: New Jersey, Brendon T. Byrne... | reverse complement strand
CTTATTATGTCGGCCCACATACTTAGTAACAGTGCCGACATTACAGCCTTATTCGACTGTCTGTCAAGAACTATGTATGATGGGCGACATGCCAAAGAAAAGCGATAGCAAGGAACGCATGATCGCCGCCGCGCGCCGGCTGTTCCGCGAACACGGCTACCTGGGCACCGCACTGTCAGACGTCGTCACCGAGAGCGCCGCCCCGCGCGGGTCGATCTACTTCCACTTCCCCGGCGGCAAGGAGGAACTCGCCACCGAGGTCATCCTCCTGCACGCAGGCGATCACATCGCGCACATCAACCGCGCGGCGGCCGCCACCAGCACCGCGGGCCAACTGATCGAGGCCTTCATGGGCCGCGAGCGCGACGAGCTGATCTCGAGCCACTACCGCGAGGGGTGCGCCATGGCGCCCATCGCCATCGAATCCACGCCCGCCTCAGCTCAGCTCAGCGACGCGAACCGCCGCGCCTTCCAGGACCTGATCACCACGCTGGCCGCCCGTCTCACCGAAAAGAACGTCCCGGTCTCCCGCGCCACCCAGTTGGCCACCAACGTGTGGACCAGCGTGGAAGGAGCGCTCATCCTCAGCCGCGTGCTGCGCAGCCCCGAGCCGTTCGACATGGCCATCGCCCAACTGGCCGCAACCGCCGACACCGAGGCCAACACCTCCACCTCATGACACCCGAAAGGACACCCACCCATGACCGCCACCACCGCAGATGACCTGCGCACCAACCTCATCGGAGCCTGGGCACTGCAATCCTACGAAAGCTCCAACATCAACGGATCCAACGTGACCCACCCCCTGGGCGTCGACGCCGAAGGAATCATCATGTACACCCCCGACGGGTACATGTCGGCCCAGCTAATGCGTTCGGACCGACTACATTTCAGCGGCGACGACATGCATCCGGGCAGACTGGACGAACTGGCCGCGGCCGCCAGCGGATATCTCAGCTACTCGGGCCCCTACAGCGTCGTCGGCGACGGCCTCATCGCCCACCACATCGCGATCAGCCTGCTGCCCAACTGGATCGGTGGAACGCAATACCGTGCTGCGCGCTTAGACGGGTCCGTGCTGGAGCTAAGGCCGGCAGAGCCGATCCTCATCGGTGGCCAGCGCCGAAACGCGCGACTCAGCTGGCGCCGCGTCCCTGGGCCACTCCATCGCGACCACTAACCGAGCTAAGCGCCCAAGTTAACCAGCACCACACAAGACCCGCGAAGCCAAACCCCGGCAGATGCCTCGGGTGTAGTCAGGCTGCGCCATATCGAGGCGCGGAAGGCGGCTGGCGCAGAAATACCGAGGCTGACCTGCCTGGCAGGTAGTGGATTCGAACCACTGTAGGCACACTACGCTGCGCTGCCAAGCAGCAGTTGGTAGGCGCTGTGGCGGCCTGCTGCTGCTGTCGGTTCTCATTTCCGATGTCATATAGGGGTGCTCTGACCTGCTCGGATGCAACCCGTCTCACGGGATGTCATCTAGCTTCAGTCTCAAACCCATGTCACTTTTCACCGCAACACGGCATGGGTCGGTTCAACGGCGCAGGTCGAGGCCGTCTATCGGTCGAAGTGCCAGATCAAGTGACACGAAAATGAGACTATGACACCGCTTTTGAGACCCCACAGCTGCTGCCGGCCGGCCGCGGCCCACCAGGCTCACGCCAGCCCCATCCACGCCTGTTCCTGGCGGAACGCGACGATCGCGACGTCCAGCCGCTGGCTGGGGGTGCTGATCTGCACGGTCGACTCCGATGTCTGGACGAACCGCAGATCGGGCGCCGACCCGGCGTCAGAGGCCCGGCCCAGGGTGATCACTGTGGCCGACAGTCCGGCCGCCGACAACGCGGTGGGGCGGTCATTGACCGCGATCGTCGGCACGAATGGGGGCGGTCGGCGCCGTTCGGCCACCGCGATGTTGGGTTGGGTCAACGACTCCCAGCGGCTGGGCTCATACGAGTAGACGGCGATGCGCTCGCCCACCGCCGCGGCGCGGATCAGCAGCTGACGAACGTACAGCTCGGAGGTGTCCATCGCGATGCGCGTCGCGCGGTCGGCGTCGGTCAACGACAGCATCACCATGTCGTCGGCCTGGATGGGCGGGCTGGCTTCCGGGTCGTCGGCCAGCGCCGCCCCGACCAGGATGCCGGTGGCGCCAATCGGGATGTCGAGCGGCTCGACGTCATCGAAACGCACAGCCGGCAACGTGATTCGCGGACGCGCGGTCGGTGTCGCCCGCAAGATGGCCGCATACTGCTCGCCAGGTAGCGGGTTGAGGGTCAGCGTCGGCGGCTGCGGCGGGGGCTGGGGCTCGGAGGTTCGCACCATCGCCGAGATCAGCACCGCATCGCCGCGGCCGCGATCGACTCTGCGGTCCTTGTACAAACTTGTGGTCTGCACGATGGCGTCGCTGCGCAGCGCCCACATCTGGTTGAGCCCGGCGGTGGTGATGTCCTCCGGAGAGAAGTAATAGCTGCTCAGATAGCCAGTGGTGGTATGCACTCTGCGCCAACGGGTCTGCGGCGCCGGCGCCGAACGATGGGGCGACACCGCCGACACACCCGGCGCGTGTGCATTGGCGGAGTCCTTTTCGGAGTCGGTGTCGGGCCGGGGGGGTGCAGCCACCAGCGCCGCTGACAGGTCCACCAGTGCCGCGTCCAAGTCGTCGGCGATCACCGCGGTTGCGCGAATCCCGCTCTGCCGCAACGCATTGATGATCCGCTCGGTGGCGGCCGCGGCGGCCGCGCCGATCGACCTGCGGTACGACAGGCCGGCCACCGAGCCGGTGATGTCCAGGCGCACTATCAGATGGGTGTCGCGCCGGCCCGCAGCGGGCCGGTCGGCCAGCAGCGTGCTGTACAGCGGCGGGTAGCCCTCGGCACGGCGCACCCGCTGCCCGGCGTTGACGACATCTATGCCGGCCAGCCGCAGACCGCCGGGCTGATCCAGCAGAGCGGCCAGCACACCCAGGGGCAGCACGTTGGTGCTCAGCGACCGCGTCGATCCGCGCAACAGCGTCGGCGCGTACGCGCACCCGGTGACCCGCACCATCGAGACCGCCTCGTGGGCGTCGACCCGCACCCCGCACACAATCCCGCCGTGAGGGACGTCGACCGCGGCGGCCACCGGCGCACGCCAGCGACGACGGCGACGGTAGCGCGCCCAGGCGGCCACCCAGCCGGGCGCGTTGCGGCGGTGCACGGTGAGCACCAGCACCAGCAGCGCCAACACCGAGATCAGTGTGGCCGGCCACCACCCCGCCCGGTGCGGCGGCAACGCCACAAACGCGGCCAGCGCCACCACTTCGGCGGACACCACCGCCGGCAGCGCGGGCCGCACCGCCCACGTGGCAGCCTTCACGGTGCCTTCTGCTCTTCGCCCAAGCGCTCATCGCTTGTCCGCCGGCGCAGCGCCGCCACCCCCGCGATCGCGCCGGCCAACGCCAGCACGACCGCCCCGCCGATCAACGCGGTGTTGCGCGGCCGCAGATCCGGGGGCGGCGGGCCGGGCGGCACACGCAGCGTGGTGGTCAGCCGCTCGGCCGGACGCGGGTCGCCCGGAGGCACGTCGAACGTCAGCGCCGCCACCACGTCGACTACACCGTGGCCGACCTGGTTATCGACCCCCCGGGCCGGGTTGTGCGCGGTCTCGATGATCCGCCGGATCACTTGGTGGGCTGTCAGATTCGGGAACTTGGCACGCACCAGCGCCGCCATCCCGGACACATAGGCGGCCGCGAAGCTGGTGCCCCAGAAGCCGTCGCCCATGCCGGGATCTCGGTCCGGCAACGCGTTGACCGGCGCGCCGTTGACGCTGGACAGGCCGACAATGCGGAACCCGGGTGCGGCTACCGACACCCACGGCCCGTTGATGGAATCGGGCATCGGCTGCCCGTCGGGGGTCACCGCGGCCACCGACAGCACGTAGTCGGAGAACCACGCCGGGGTGACGATCGTGCGCACCCCGGCCCAGTCGCGCGGATCGTCGGGATTAAGCGGGTTGAACGCTGGGTTCTGGCCGCAGTCGGGCTGGTCGGGGTCGCCCTGATTACCGGCAGCGGCCACGATCACCGCGTCCTTGTCGACCGCGGCATAGCGCACCGCCGCGCCCAGCGGGTCCTGATTGACGGGTGTGGCGGCGTTGATGCACGAGGCCAGCGACACATTGATCACCTTCGCGCCCAGATCAGCGGCATGACGGATCGCGCGGGCCAGCGTCAGGATGTCACCGGCCTTGCGGTGGCCCTGGGCTGCCTCGGGGGTCGGGCGGGCCGGGCTGAACGCGACCGACGACTGGCGGATCGAGATCAGCGCCGCGTCCGGCGCCACGCCGACGACGCCGTCGGGGGCGCCCGGCGGCGGACCGAGAACCAGCGGCTGCTTGCCGTCGGCCGGTCCGGACGCCGGCGCGTCCGGCGGTGGCGGGCCGTCCGGCGGTGGCGGGCCGTCCGGCGGCGGGCCCTCCTCCGGCGGCGGTGGTGGAGCGGGCGGCGGCGCGGTCACCGTCACCGTCGACGTGGATGGGGCCGGAGGTGTCGGTGTCGGACTGGTGGGCGCCGGGTTGGCCGGTGGTGGCGGCGGCAACCCCGGCGCCGCGGCGGTAGCCGGGCGGGGGGGCGGCCGGGTGGCCGGGTTGGACGGTGCGCCGGCGATGATCGAGGCCACCACGGTGCCGTGGCTTTCGCAGTCGGTCAGCCCGCCGTTGGGCAGGCCCTGCACATAGTCACCACCGGCGGCCAGCGCCGGAAACCGCGGGTTGGGCGTCACGCCGGTGTCGATCAGCGCCACCATCACCCCGGCGCCGGTCGAGTACTGCCACGCCTGGCCAAGGTCGAGCATCGTGTTGCCGGGCGGGGCCTGCATGACATCAGGGTCGCCGACCACCACCGGCTGCGCGCACGCCTGGTTCTGCCGCATCTCCTCGGTCGGCCCCGGAGTGTCGTCGGGCGGCAGGGCCGCGGGGTCGATGACCGGCGGGGTCACCGCCACCGCGGCCGGCGCGGCGAGCACCTGCGCGGCCAGCAGCGTGCCCACGGCCACGGCCGCGCCGACACGCGAGGCCGCCCGGCGCGGGGTCATCAGTGATACCTCACATAGTGCAGCAGCCCGATCGCCCATGCCGCGAACGGCACAACGAGGGCGTACCCGACGTACTCGAGGTATTCCACCGCCTCACGCACCGGCTCGGAGAAGATGTGCGACGGCACCACCGCCCCAGCCACCAAGGCCGCCACCGCCACGCCGACAACCGCTGCGGCACACCACAATCCGGTCGCCGTCGCCGACGGGTCGGCGGCGAAACCGAAGTGCGCCGGGATGGCGAACAGCGACAGCGCCGCCCCGCACACCATCGTGATCGCGTGCCGGCGGGCCCGGAATGCGCGCGCCCGCAGCACCAAGATGAGCGCCACCACCGCCACGATCGCCACCTGCGGCCACTGACCGCGGTGGCCGGGGTTGACCGCCGCGATCGAGGCCGCGACCTCCACCACGGCGACACCGGCGAGCACGCCCGCGAGCACCCGGTTGCTGCGGCGTGCCACCTCGCCGACCTGTTCGCCGCGCAACGTGACGTCGTGCGGCGCGGACTCGACCGGCGAGAGCGTGTCCTCGGGTTGTCCGGGGGCGCGTGCGAACAGATCGCGTCCCGTAATCGAGCCGAAGTTCTGGCGCGGCACACGGGCGAGCCACAGTCCCAGCGTGGGTGCGGTACGAGCGGCCACCAGCACCGCGATCAATACCACAACCGCGATTCGCTGACCCGGCACCGGCCAGAACATGCGGGTGGCGGCGGTAGCGACCGCGGCGACTCCGACCGTGACCACTGCGGCGGCGGCGCTCCATTGCCGTCCGGTGAACCGCGCCAACATCAGCGCACCCACGCAGGCCACCAGCGCGGCCAAAAAGCCGTGCGCGGCGCCGGGGTGCGAGCCCGGCGGGGTGGTCGCACCGGCCAGCACCGCACCGATCAGACCCGCCCACGCCGCGCCGTCAATCGCGGCGCGCGGCGCGTTACGGCGCGCGCACAGCAGCGCGACCACCAGCAGAACCACCGCGGCACCAGCAAACACCGCCGCCGGCACGACCGTCGACGCACTGGCCCAGCGCATCCGCCACAGCAGCAGCGCGGCCAGCGCCAGTGCGGTTCCCATCAACGCCACCGCGACCAGCACCGCGTCGCCGGCCGACACCGCGGGGACGTGCTGTCTGGCCCACCGGGCAAGCGCGGTGGACACGTTCTCGATGTTGGGTCCGTAGCGTTGCCCCCAGCCGGTCGGCACCAACGCAAGCAGGTCGCCGTCGAGGACGCCCTGAGCCGCCAGCGATGCGTCCCCGGACAGTGCCGTCATCCCGGCCGCGCGCACGAACTCATATGCGCCGGGTGGCAACTCCTCATCGCCGCGGGTGCGCAGCTCCCGGTTGACGGCTTCGCGAGCCGGGTCGGCCATGGCGGCCAGCGGCACCGCCGCGGGCAGCACCACGTCGACCTGATGGGAGTCGCCGACCAGCACCGACACCCGACACGACGACGGAACCAGCGGGGCTTGCGCGCCGGGAGTCGACGTCGGGCCGTGCTGCGTTGAGGTCACCGGCGCTCCCGCGGGCAGTCGGTCGTGGTGACGAAGTGCTCGGCGATGGCCGCGGCGATGTCCTCAAAGCGACGCCGGGTGCTGCGATGAAGTTCGTTGTCGACGTCGATAACCCCGCCCGGGCGCAGATGGGCGTCGAAGGGCACCTCGATGACGACCTGGCCGCGACGGGCGAACTGCTCGGACAGCGCCGAACGGGTCCGCTTGTCGGCGTGCCCGTCAGAATCGTTGAGTACCACCACGGTTCGGTGTAGCAGACCCGTGAAGCCGTGGTTGGCCAGCCACTCCATGGTCTGCCCGGCCGCCGACGCCGCGTCCACCCACGGCGAGGACACCACGATCAACGCGTCCAGGTCGCGAAGCACCTCCTGGGTGACCGGGGAGTCCATCGTCGACCCGCAATCGATGATCGAAATCGTGAAGTGACGGTCGAGGCGGGAGCTGGCCTCGCGGTAGATCTGAGGGTTGAGGAGCCTGCGGCGCGCGGTTGCGGCCTCACCCGCCAGCACGAACAAACCGGCGGCGTTGTTGCCGACTCGCGAGCGGATGTCGGCGAAAGTGTGCAGGTGCTGATCGGCGGCCAGCTCCCAGTACGACCCCGCCGCACGCGGATCGATCCGGCTGGCGAGCTTGCCGAACGCGGTGTCGGCGTCGATGGCCACCACCCGGTCGTCTTGGCGCAGCGAGGCCAGGATCGAACCCACCGCGGCGGCGATCGTGGTCTTGCCGGTGCCGCCCTTGCCCAAAACCCCGATCTTGTAGTGCCCGCGCAGCAGGGACCGGATCTTGGCCTCCAGCTGGGCCTGGCGGCGCTCGGCCGGTCCGGGGCCCAGGTTGATCAGCCCGGACGACGCGCGGTACAGCGCGCGCCGCCAGCCCCTCCCCGGCGGCACTTTGCGAGTCGGCACCAGTTCACTGGCCCGGAAGCCGTCCACGTATGACCAGTTCGCGGCCGCCGGCGGCGGCTCCTGCTCGGGCCGCGGCGGCCGCGGCCCGGGGGGCCGTGCAGGCGTAGCCGGCAGCTGTGCGGCCACGGTCTCGTCGATCTCATCGTCCGAGGTCACGGGCTGCGGCGCGGCCACCGTTTCTTGGTCCGTGGGATCCGCCCGCAGCCGCAGCACATCCGTCCGCTGCTGCATGTTCGACCGAGACGTCCACCGTCCGAACGCGGGAGTCTCCGCGCCAAACCCGGATTCCGCCGGTGACCCTGAGACCTCGGGCTGCAGCGGAATCCTGGCCGTGGGCCGGGTATCCGCGGGGGACTGCGGCCGGCGCACGATCGGCTGCGCCCGGTCGTCCGGCTCGGGGCGCAGCTGCGCCTGTTCGCCTGAGGCCTCGCTGTTGCGATCCGTCACCATGCCGTCCTAGAGCTATCGCGTCCGATTTCTGAATCCCTTTTTAGTCAACGTGCTGGCTCCGTCGGCAGCGCCTCCGCCCCGAACGCCGGCGCCAACGTGTCGTGCTGAGTCAGCGCGTCCTGCCGGCTCAGCATGGCCCCCGGCGCCAACGTTCGGATCAGCGGCCACGGCGCCTGCAGCGCCGAGGCCGGTGCCACTCCAAGCGCCTTGAGTGACTCGTCGTCGAGGTTGATCCCGTACCGTACGCCCTGGTCGGAGATCCACCACAGCGACTCCTTGCTGTCGGCAGCGGCGGCCCCGCTGGTGACCATCACCAGATTGGGTGCGTCCTTACCGATGAACACCTGGTCGGCCTCCACGCCGCCCGGTTGGCGGGAGTCCTTCACCAGTCGCTCAATCCGCTGATCAGCGCCGGGCGGAATGGGCAGCCCCTGCCCCGACAGCACGCCGATCTGCGCGGCGCGGTCGGTGGCACCCTTCGACCAGGCCAGGCAGGTGGTCCCGTTGATGGCGGTGTCCACCAGATGCAGCCGGGTCGCCGGATAGAACTGCACCGGCAGGGTATCGACGATCGGAATCTTCGCCAGCCGGTCCGGGGCCACCGTGATCGGCAACACGTCGCCGAACGAATTCGCGCTGCGCAGCAGCGCAGCCACAAACGGTGAAATCCGTTGCACCCCGGTGGGCAGCAGCACGTATAAGGTGTCGGCGCCGGGCTGCGCCAGGTCGTGCACTGACAGCACCGAGCCGATCACCACGCCCGGCGCGATGTCCCACGGTGCCGGTGCGCCGGCGTTGGGGATCGCCGGGCTGGTCAGCGGATCGGTGGCCGGCAGCGCGTCGAACAGCGCCGTTGACAGCGGGATCTGCGCGGGTGCCGAGGAGTCGACGCCCAGCGCCAGCGCTACCGCCTTGTTGGACAGATCGATCTCGGAGCGGTGCCTGTCCCAGATGACGTAGGTCTTGGTGCCGTGGCTGGCCAAAATCGCGTCCGGCATCCGCAAAGGCGCTGACCGCTGGCCCACCGCGAGCGGTCCCGAGATCGCTGTCACCACAGGGGTTTTCGCGGCTGAGGCGGTCGGGGTGGCCGCGGGTGCGGTGTCGCACACCGCCCACGCCGATGTGCCTGACGTGCGCACCGGCATCGCCGGCGGCGCTCCCGCGATGCCGACCGTCGGCCCGCTGGGGTATTTCGCCAGCTCATCGGTCTTGACGAACGTGGGGTTTTTGGCCTCGCCGGCCACCAACCGCGCGCTGATCAGGTTCAACGCCGGATGCAGCCGGCCTCCGACCAGGACGTAGACGGCTCCGGTGTCGCGGTCGGCCAGGATGGCCGAGCTGCCGACCTGTCCGGCCGGTTTGAACCACGACAGGACGAACATCAGCGCCACTGCCAGCAGTGTGAACGTGAAGCCCAGGATCAGCGCAGCGGACCGGCGCTGCTCGGGGTCATACTCCAGCCGCACCCCGTGATGGCTGAGCGCTGCGGCGTTGCGACGATTCCAGAAGTGGTGCGCCGTGACCTGCAGCCGTGATGTCAGATTCAGCGGCATAGCGCCTTACCCTACCGGCGGTGCGATCCCCCGATCAGCGGGAATTCACCGCGCGGGACGTGGTGCGGACAGGTGTCACGCCGCCTGCGGCGTGGCCAGCAGAGTCGCCAGCTCGTCGCGCAGTCCCGCCGCCGTGGCCGGCCAGATCGTCAGCCACTCCCTGCCGTCGGCTGAGGCGGAGGTGGTGATGCTCACCCGGCCGTAGGCGGTGTCGGCCACCGTCAACACCCTCGGATGCACCGTGGTGCTGACGCCGGTGTCGATCACGAACAGCACCGCCATCGCCGATTCGTCGAATCGCGCCGCCGCCGTGAGCACCTCGGGCAGCGGCGGCGCCAGGCCCAACCGCGCCAGCGCTGGCACAAGCACATCACGACCGTGCGGCGCCGCGTTGTCCAGCGTGGAGTACATCAGCTCGGCCGGCACGTTGACGCCCTCAATGTCGGCGGGATCGGCCGCGCCGAACGCCGGCAACACGGCGTCGCAGATCAGCTCCGCCTGCTGGTCGGGGTGCTCGGACTCACCGACCGCATCGACCACCACCTCGTCGCCGTCACGAGCGGCCATCGCCAACCACCGGCGGTGCCGGCCCACCACCAGCACCCGCTCCTGCACGGTCGGCGACGCATCTCCGACCGTGGCCGGGTCGGGACGGCGGATCGCCAGCACCACTTGCCGCTCGGCTCGGGACAGCACCGTCATCCAGTCGCGCACGGTGTCATCCACGGCACCCGCGGCGTCGATCACGCCGGCGGCGACAAGGCTGGCGTATTCGGCGGTCTGCGCGACCGCCACCGGGCCTGTGGTCGTCGCCACGACCACCGAGTCGTCATACAGCGACGGGATGAACGGCCGCAGCCGCAGCGCGACCGGCAGCGTTTCCACCCCCAGCAGCGCCTGCAGCACCCACACCCCGTTCGGTGTGGTGGTCAACGCCATAACCGGCGGCGTCTCCCTCCTAGACGACCGAGTTCATGCTCGCCGCGCCCGCGGCGTCCTGGCCCAGGAAGTGGCCCAACGCGGTGTCGGCGGCATCCCCGTGCAGGCGGATCACCTGCTGGCCTTCGTCGATGCCCTGGTTGATGTAGGCCATCACCTCATTGAGCGCGTCGGCGTTCTTGCCCTTGAAGCCGTCGGGCAGGCCAGCGACGATCTGCATGCACGTCGACCGGATCTGCTCCAGTTCCGAGCTGCACGTGACCACGTTGTGAACGAACTCCCCGATCATCGCCGGGTTGTACTCAAGGGTGGGGTCGCCGCCCGTTGCAGACATAGTCCTTCCTTTCCTAAAGGTGGCCCCGGCTCAGACGTGCCGAAGGGAGATGTGGCTGGTGACAGACTGAAGGTTCGACGTGCTTTGGGTGTCGACGTCGCCGAACCCGTGCACGTTGCTGCGCAGCGTTTGAATCGCCAGCTCGAACTTGGCCTGCAGCCGCCGCTGAGCCGAATGGATCTCCTCACCGGTGACGGTGCTCGCCCCGACCGCCGGGCCGCGCCACGCGCCGGGCGCGTTGACGTTGTTCACCGACTGCAGATAGCGGTCCAGCACATTGCACGCCGCGTGCATCTGGCCTTCGAATCCGTTGGCGGCCGTGTGGACGGCATCCTGATCAACGAGGGTCATATCTGAGGTTGCCCCTTTGCTTTTAGTACTTTGAAGTCGACGTTGTTCGTCTCGCCGCTGAGTCTATGGGGCGGCAAGCACCCCGGTGTGCGCTAATTTTGTGGATCGTTCCCCCTGTTCGCCGTGCCGCGACCGGTCAACTGTAAGGCCCGGGCCGGGGTTTTCACGCCCTGCCCGGTGCTGCTCTCGTGCGCCGCAATCGGCGCCCCGTACAGGCCGCCGCTGGCCAGGCCGGGAGACCCCGAGACCGGCGCCGGAAGCGGGCCGTCCTGCGGAATCCTCCACGCGCCGGGCAGTTTCGGCTGATTGGGCGCACTGAAGCTGTTAACCGGCTTGGTGAACGCCGAGAGCACGCCGTTGGACGGCCCGGCAGCAGCCGAAATCCCACCCGAGAGCGCCGGGCTCAGCCCCGTGACGCCGGGCGCAGCGCCCAGATTGGCCAGCGGTGCGACCTCGGCGGGCGTGCTGCCCAGCGCCGTCGCACCGCTGAGCGGCCCCAGCAGACCGCTGAGCTGCCCGGCGCCCTGGCCAAACATCTGCGGTAGCTGCGAAAGTGCTTGCGGCGCTTGAGACAACATTTGGGGCACCTGCCCGACGCTGGACATCATCGCCGGCAGCGCCGACTGCATCAGCTGGCTGCCGGCGGTGGCCGGGACGGCGGCCTGGCTGGCCGGGCCCCCGCTGACCGCTTCGGTCATGCTTTGGGTGCCCTGCGACAGCGCGTCGATGGCCGGATCGGTGGCCGCCTGGGCCGCCGCAGCGGCGGCCGCGGCGGGGTTTCCGGTCAGCGGCGCCACCGGCGGCGGGGTGGCCAGCACGGCCAGCGCCGCGGTCACCGTCGCCTGATACGTGCCCATCCAGGACGCGTTCTGCATCCAGTGGTGCAGATATTCGGCGTCGAGGGCGTGGATCGGGGCGTTGTGCTGGCCGAACCAGTTGGTGGCGACCAGCCCGGCCTGGGTGGCGCGGTTGGTGTCGGACACCGGGCCGGGGATCATGCCGGTCTCCGCGGCGTGATAGGCCGATGCGATGTCGGTGGCCGCCACCGCCGCCTCGTTGAGCCAGGCGACCGCGAGGCTCATCGCCGTGGCGAAGGTTTCGGCGGTGAGGGTCATCGCGGTGCCGCCCAGGCCCTTCCACCCTTCCGCGGCGGTCATCGCGGTGTTGGCGCCCATCACCGCGATCTCGGCGGCCAACGCATCCGACAGCGCCTGATAGGCCGCCGCTGCTGCTTCGGTGCTCGCGGCGTGGTCCCCGGCGATCAGGGTGTAGTAGTTGGCCTGAGGAGTGTTGGCCGCGAAATCACCCGCAATCACGCCGACAGAATCGCCTGACCGATGGTGTCGGTGGCGGCGTAGCTCGCTCCGTTGACGCCGATGGTGTCGCCGAACAGGGCGCGCATGCCGACCAGCTCGGCCATCATGGCCTCGGTAGCGGCGCCGCGCGCGTTGAGGCCCCCCGCGGCGACCGCCGAGGGCATGTCACCCCCGGGGGGCAGCACCGAGCACACCACCGGGCCGGCCGAGCCCATGGCGGCCGCCATCGACGCGGCCCCGGCGCTCTCCACACCCGCGGACGCGGCCAGCATGGCCGGATCGACACCGATCAAAAACGACATGGGATTGCCTCCCCCGAAGACGGACGACGCGTGCCCGCTCCAGGCGCGCCAGGCCATCGTAAGCCCGCCGCGCGGGTGCTTGCTGCGCGAGTTTCAGGACGGAGGTCGGTTACTGCCCAGTGGTTCCCTGGTACACGTTGGCCAGTGCTGGCAGAACCCATTCAGGTCCGCCGGTCTGGAACAGCAGATTGGCGGCCTTACTGCCGTTGCCGTTGCTGACCTGGGTTCGCAGCTGGTTGTACAAATTCGTGCTGGCCGTGGTGGCGAGCTGGGCTGCCAGGTCGTACATCAGCATGTTCGTGCCGGGGACGGGCTGACTACCCCGCTGGGTGCCCGGGCCGTCCTTGTTCAAGGTCAAGTGGCATTCCTGGAACGGGGGCGGGGGACCATCCGGTGGGCAGCCCTGAAGCGGGAACTGCGAGGAGAAGTCGATGTTGTAGTACCCGGTGTGAAGGTCAGGCGGGAAGTCGGCCGGGTTGCAGGTCGGGAAGATCGGCGGAGCAAGCCGGTTGAGGTCGCCCGCCGCGATGTTGTCCTCGACCCAGTTGGAGTGTGAGTAGAAATCCTGTTGTGCGTGGAGCAGACCGCCGAAGGCCGCGCGGGCCGCTGGTCCATTCGCCAAGCCCGAGCCGGCGAGCGCCGATCCGCTCATCAGAACCGGTGAGAAGGTGTTCCACGCTGTCTGCGCGCGGTTGCAAATGTCAACCGGAGTGACCGAGTTGTCGAGATGGCGCCACTCATCTGTCGCGAACGCATCGCTTCCGACCGCGCCGGCGCCCGGTGGCGGGCCGACGAGGATCTGCAGCATGGCGTTGTTGCTGACCTGATTTGCCGGTAGCGCATTGCGCGTGATCGTCTCGTGGTTCTGGATGAAAAACGCCTGGACCTTCGGCGATGAGAAGCCCATGAGTGTGGCAACAGCGGTTGTCACCACAATCCCGGCTGTCAGGCCGATTCGGAGGCGGTGGAACATTGTCATGAGTACCCCTTGCTGGTGGGGAGTGCTGGACATTGCGTGCAAACGGACCGCGACCTTAAAAATATATTAGAGTCTTGCAATAAATACGTGGTTTCGAGGAAGTTAGGCGACGACCCCCGCGGCGGGCGGGTCGATTTGCGGCGGTTAGGGCGGTTAGGGTGTCGGCCGCTGCGCGGTCGGCGGCTCGGACCAGCCCACCAGCACGCCGTCGGTGCCTGATGGCGTCGCGAAGATGCCCTTGCCCGGCCGTTGCGGCTCGGCGTGGCGGTCGAACGCGATAACCCCGTGCTGGCGGCGCCCATCGAGGATCAGCACCGGGGCCAGCGAGCCCACCATGCGCCCCAGCGTCCCCAGCCCCTGCGAGTGCTGAGTCCAGCTGCGGATGTCGGCGGCGGCGATGACATGCAGGCCGATCTCGCCGGCGTGCTCCACATGTTCGGCGAGCCCCAGCACCGGGTTATCCATCATGGTCCACGACGTGATGTCATCGATGACCACGTAAATCCTTCTGCCCGACCAGAATTGACGGGTCAGCATGTCCTGCTGGGTGGTGCCCGGCGGTGGCATGCGGGTGGCGAACAGCTGTGACAGTTGCTTGACGGCCTCCCTGATGTCACCGGTGCTGTAGGCGTAGACCGTCAACCACTCCTCGGGCACCACCCCCACCAGCTTGCGGCGCGGATCGAACAGCGCGATCGTCGCCTCGGCCGGGCGGTAGCGGGCCATGATCGCCCGGCACATGGTGCGCAGGAAATTGGTGCGACCCGACTGTCCCTGGCCGACCGCCACGAGGTGGTCGGTCTCGGCGAAGTCGACGTACGCCGGCGCCAGCGTGGATTCGCTCAGCCCGAACGGCACCATGGTGTGCGGAAGCGACGGGTCGGCACGTGCAATCACGTCCTGCAGCGCCACCGTTTCCGGCAAGCGCAGAACCTCGGCCGCCCGGTCTACCCCGGCCACCCTGGCCACTACCGCGCCGACCTCCTCGGCGGGCAACCGGCCGGCCGGCTGATCCAGCTGCGGAACACCCACCATCAGGTGATGCCCGTCGCCGCTGATGCCGCGGCCCGGTCGATCGGGCACCTCCCGTGCCGGCTGGCGCCCCAAGATCCTGGGCACCTGCGACTCCTGCCAGTCGGTGAGCACCATCTCGAGGCGTTGCCGGCACTCGTTTTTCAACGCGATCCGCAGGCCCGAAATCCAACTGGTGTGCGTCACGACCACCCGCACCCCGTAGTTGCGGGCCCGCATCAACGCCACGATCGCGTCGGTCTGCGCCGGCATCGCGTCGCCAAAGTTCGCCCATCCGTCGACGATGAGCACCACATCGCCGCCGGTCACCCTGCGCGCGGCGTCATACGCCCGCCCACCCTCGGGGACCGGGGGCCCGAACTTGGCGCGGCGCACCCGGTCCATGCTCAGGCCCTCCCGGGCGAAGATCTCCTCACGTTCGGCGACGATGCCCTGCACGGTGGCGATGAGCCGATTGACGCCTTCCCGGTCCAGCAGCGGCGCCACCGCCGCCACGTGCGGGAGACCCGCCACCGCGGCCAACTGCGGCCCGCTGGCGGCGACGCAGTAGAACTGCACGCGTTCCGGGCGGTACATCAGCGACCCGGCAGTGACCATCGTCATCACCGCGTTGGTCGCCCCGCGCTGCGGCGCGCACACGATCAGCGCGTTGTCGTTAAGCAGGTCAATGCAATACACGTCCTGGCGATGCTCGCGGGGCCGGTCCTCCAGGGCGATCGGCATCAGCAGACCATCGTTGGCGCCGTAGGCGACATCCCACGGCTTGCCGCGCAGCCGCGCCACCAGGTCATCGACGGTCGGCGGCTCCCCCAGCGGCGGCAGCCACAGCTGCCGCGGCGGCCACACCCCGGTCGCCTGCGTCGCGTCGATCACCACGTCGACGAGCTTGCGCACCCGGCCGCCCGGCGCCACGCCGGCGGGAATCTCCGGCGCCGCGGGCACCGGCACGTTCGGCTGCACGGGCGCGGCCAGCAGGCCGTCGGGGTCCTCAGCGCGGGTCGCGGTGAACGCCCGCGGCGTGAACCACGTCCCCGCCCGGCGCGACGCCGCCTCCGGCGCGCTCTGCGACCGCTCAACATAGGGCGCCGAGGAGAAAAAGAACCGGTATTCGCGCGGCTGGCGCTGGGCCACCCGCAGATACGCGGTGCCTTCCGCACCGGTCTCGGGCAGGTGAGCGGCCACCTTGGTGCCAATCGCCTCGCGCGAATCCTCTTCGCGGCCGGTGCGCGCGGCGATCGTGAAGCCCAGCAGCTTGCGCACGTTGCGCAGTTTCTGGGTATCCACGGTCTGCCCGACCAGCTGCAAGAACATGTGATAGGCCCGGCCCAGCCGCACGATCCGCCAGAACAGTTCCTGATATTTCGGCCCCCACTGCTCATCGGAGAGCAGCTCGGGATACTCATCACAGATGATGAACAGCGCCGGCACGGGAGGCAGCGACGGATCGATCAGCCGCCGCTGGTTGTAGGCGGTCAAGTCGGGGCAGTCCGGCAGTGCTGCGCACAACGCGCCGCGCCGATCCAGTTCTCCGTCAAGCGCCTCATACATCCGGCCCACCAGATGCCGCTCGTCGGCCAGGTTGCTCACCGACGCCACCACATGCGGAAACCGTTCCAGCACACCGGCGGCCGACTTCAGCTTGAAGTCGGTGAACACCACGTTGACCACCTCGGGCGAATGGGTCAGCGCCAGCGATGCCACCTCGGTGATGATGCCCTCGGACTTACCCGCACCGGTGGTGCCGACGAACAGCGAGTGCATGCCCATGCCCTGCTGGCTGCCCTCTTTAAGGTCGAACTCGACGACCTGCCCGGATGGGTCCACCCCGACCGGGAAGCGCAGCCAGTCGCGGCCCTGGGTGCGCCGCGGCGCCCACAGCCGGTCCAGGTCCATTCGCTGGGGATCACCAATGCCCAGCGCGTCGAACAGCGTGCGCCGCTCGGCGTCGGTGGTGGGTGCGGCCACCGCGGCGCCGGGGGCGCGCCATCGCGCCAACGCCCGCGAAAGCCGCTCCGCCTCAGGGATGCTCATCTGATCGGCGGTGGCATAGAACGCGTCGTCGAGCTCATCGCCGGGGCGGCGCGCGGCGTTGAACAGCGCCGGCTCGTCGAGCGGCAGCCGCTTGCGCAGCACTCCGTCGGTGAGCCGGTAGGTGGTCGAGTCGTCGAAGCCCACCCAGGTCCGGGCCGCGAAGGCCCCGGTCGACTGCGGGGGCGCCGGCACTGACGGCGCCAGGCGGATAAAACAGGTGCCGTCGTAGCCGCTGTTACCGGTCAGGCCCGCCCAGTCCTCGGGAGTGGCGCAGTGATCGTCGATGATCACCCGGAGCGGCAGCGTGGTCACGCCGTCGGCGCCGTGGGGACCCGACGGCGGCGGTGACCACTCCGCGCGCGGCGGCTCCGCATCATCCAGGAACGCCTCCAACGTGGCTGGCGACGAGAACAGGAGGCGCCGTTCTCCGCAGCCGTCGCGCTGGGCGCCGTGCTGAACGTGCGGCAGCCATTTCACCCAATCCCACTGTGACGGAGCCGAAGTCACCACGATGATCTGCACGTCGGTCGGGCTGTGAAACGCGGCCAGCTGACAGAGGATCGCCCGCGCCACCGCACGCACCGCGTCGATGTCGCCGACCACCGACAGGCCGGGGAAGCGGCGCAGCCAGATCGTTTTCGGGACACCGTCGATGTACTCCTGCTCGATGAGGAACTTGCGCAGGGCGTGTCCGGTAGCCGGCTCGATGTGGGCGGCGTCGGGGATCTTCGGCTTGTCGATCTGCATCGCCAGTGCAACTTTGCCCACCCCGACGCGCACCACCGCGAACTCGTCGCTGCGCGGGCTGCGCTCCCACATGCGGTTCGAGCCAGCCACTCCCGCCAGACGGATGGGCTCCCAATGGAAATGGGTGCGGTGCTCCCACTGCCGACGCCGTTGCACGTCCACCTCGTCGCGGACATCGTCCAACCGGGAAAACCACGACCGCCGGTATTGGGTGAGCTCGCTGTGGCTCATCTTGTTCGACGAACCGCGCCCCCGGATCAGCGTTCCCACCAGGCCGAACGCCATCATCCCGCCGAACAGCCCGTAGCTGCCGAAGCTGCGCATCCCGGTGGCGTACATCGAGATGATGAACCCCACGACGCCGACCACCAGCGTGATCGGCAGCACGATCGCCCACACGCTGCGCTGCGGCGGGATCGGCGCGTTGATCGGCGGGTCCACAGCGATCTTGCCGCCGCCCGTGGCCGGCGGCACCGCAGGCTCTCCGGGCGGCACAAAGCGCTGCGTGGTCACCACGCCACCCTAGACGCGCGATACCCCGGGGTAGACCGCGATCAGGATGCCAATCCTGGTCAGGAACGGTTTCGTTCATCTGGTCGACGTCAATGTCGCATTGTTCATCAACATGCCGGTGCCATAATTGCCCACCCCGCCGCCTCGTGTGACCCGTCACGGGCGCACCGTCGACTCGTCGGGACCCCGCCCGGCCGTTGAGAGTGAGGACAACCATGGACGGACATGTGCGGGGAGCTGCTGAACCAGCTGACCCCGCTGGAGCACTACTGGGCCTACCCCGGCGCACCCCTGTTCGCCCGGCTGCAAAGGCTTTTCGCCGCGGGCAGTTACGACAAGTTCATGCACGCGGTCGCGCGGATCAACCGCGCACTCACCACGGAGTCCTATCGCTCGGGGAACGCGGACAGTGCCGGCACCGACGAGTTGGACATGTTCCCGGCGGATCCTCGCCAGCTCGAGCACCAGCCGGCCGAGCAGCGCGAGCGGCTGTATTTCGAGGTGCTCGTCGTCGAGAAAATGACTGAGGCCCAGGAACGGGCGCTGCGCAAGGAGGTCCGCGCCTGGCGACGCCCCGACGACGAGTTCGTCTATGAACACGTGGTCGTCGCCAGCGGCGACGAGGCGCTGATCGCCGCGCGGCTGAACGTCAACCTGCAGGCGGTGGTCATCCGGCGGCGCTTCTCCCACCTGTCGACGCGCGACCTGTCGGCGTTGGCCGAATTCGTGGACACCGAGGTGTCCGACGAATTGGCCGATCACCAGTCACCCGATGACCGCGCCCAGATCCTCGCCGCGTCCGTGCGTGCGCTGCGTCCCGAACTCGACCTGTACCTGATGACCAAGATCGAGGTCGAGGACATCGCCGGGCGGTTGGGCCAGCATGTCCGGCGGGTGTTCCACGCCCGCGAGGGCATGCTCGAGTTGCACCTGTCGATCCTGCAGGGGGTCGCGGCGCGGTACCGCACCCCGTTCTTCAGCGCGCTCAAGCAGTACAGCCACCGGCCGACCGGGGTGTTTCACGCGCTGCCGATCTCGCAGGGCAAGTCGATCGTCAACTCGCAGGGGATCAAGGACATGGTCGGCTTCTACGGCCTCGACGTGTTCATGGCCGAAACGTCGGCCACCTGCGGCGGGCTGGACTCGCTGCTGGAACCCACCGGCCCGTTGCGCGACGCCCAGGAGCTTGCGTCGCAGGCCTACGGGTCGCGGCACACGTACTTCGTCACCAACGGGACGTCGACCGCGAACAAGATCGTCACGCAGTCGCTGGTCGCGCCGGGAGACATCGTGTTGCTCGACCGCAACTGCCATCAGTCCCACCACTACGGGATGATGCTGGCCGGCGCGCACGTGGTGTATCTCGAGGCGTATCCGCTCAACGACTACTCGATGTACGGGGCGGTTCCGCTGCAGGAGATCAAGTCAAAACTGTTGGCGCTCAAGCGGGCCGGCAAGCTCGACCGGGTCAAGATGATGTCGCTGACCAACTGCACTTTCGACGGCATCGTCTACGACGTCCAGCGCGTCATGGAGGAATGCCTCGCGATCAAGCCCGACATGGTTTTCCTATGGGACGAGGCGTGGTTCGCCTTCGCCGGCTTTCATCCGGTCTATCGGACCCGCACCGCGATGGCCTCGGCGCACGCACTGCGCCAGCGGCTGGCCGACCCGGAATACCTTCGGCACCACCAGAATGAGCTCGCCACCACCCCGATCGAATCGGCCAGCGACGATGAGCTGCTGAACCGTCGCCTCATCCCCGACCCGGCCCGGGCCCGGGCCCGGGTGTATGCCACCCAGTCGACGCACAAGACGCTGACCGCGCTGCGGCAGGGCTCGATGATCCATGTCTTCGACCAGGATTTCGACCAGAAGGTGGCCGAGGCGTTTCACGAGGCCTACATGGCGCACACCTCCACCTCGCCGAACTACCAGATCCTCGCGTCGCTGGATCTGGCCGGCGACAGGTGGCGCTGGAGGGTGTCGAGCTCGTGCAGCGTCAGATCGAGAACGCGATGCAGTTGCGCGATGCAATCGACAACCACCCGCTGCTGTCCAAGCCTGCCTGCGCACCTCAGATCTCATTCCCTTGGAGTTCCGGCCCTCGGGCATCGCCCAGCCGCTGCGGTCGGGCCTGCGCAACATGATGGCGGCCTGGGAGAGAGACGAGTTCGTGCTCGACCCGTCGCGGATCACCCTGTGGATCGGGCGCACCGGTATTGACGGCGACACGTTCAAACGCGAGGAATTGATGGATCGCTACGGGATTCAGATCAACAAGACCTCCCGTAACACGGTGCTGTTCATGACCAACATCGGCACCACCCGCAGCTCGGTGGCCTTCCTGGTGGAGGTCCTGGTCAAAATCTGCGGCGAACTCAACGACAGCGTCGCCGAGATGGGCATCGACGAGCACGAGCGCTTCGAGCAGGCGGTATTCCGGCTGACCAAACAGGCGGTGCCATTGCCCGACTTCAGCGGATTCCATTTCGCCTTCCGTGACCCGTCGCCGGGGTCGGAGCCGACTGGCGAGGGTGACGTGCGCCGGGCGTTCTACCTCTCTTACGACGACACCAACTGCGAATACCTGACCGGCGAAAAGATCGAGGAATAGATGGACGCCGGAATCGATGTCGTGTCGGCGACGTTCGTCACGCCCTACCCGCCCGGTTTCCCGGTGCTGGTGCCCGGCCAGGTGGTCAGCCGCCAGATCCTGCACTTCGTCCGCGATCTCGACACCAAAGAAATCCACGGCTACAAACCGCACTACGGATATCGGGTGTACACCGAGAAGGCCATCGAGATGGCGCGAGCGGCGCTGACCCCAGCCTCGAACGGGCAACTTTCCGCGATCACCCCGGCCGAGCCGCCGATGGATAAAACGTCGAAGAAGAAGACCACCGCGCGCAAAGTCCGGTTCCGAGTCGGAGGCGCCCGAGAGCGTCTGAGCCGAGCCATTCGGGGCACAACAAGATCGACGTCGCAGGACCGATCCGGTGTTAGCATCACGCCATCTGATCATGTGCACGAACTCGCGCGATCGGCTTTCGGTCGTGGTGTTGTTTGCCGCGATCGCGGTGCCGCATGTGGTTCGTTTCGGCGGCGCCTGCGCGCCATCACGTTGTGGAAACTCAGCGCCCGTGAACGGCGCCGGCAGATGGCTCGCCGGCGGCGTCGGGTAAGCGAGTCGCGAAGTCCCTACGACCAACGGAGGTCTCATGCCCACCCCTTCGGAGCGCGCGTCCCAACTGGATCTTGTGGCCCGGCTTAGGTGCTCATACCCGGAGCTTCCGGACGCACCCACTCCTGACCTCATCGACCACGAGTACTTCGCCGCATATATGAAGACCCAGCACGACGTGGGCGGGGAGCCGTTCGCGCCAATGAAGTACGAAAACAAGCAGTACGAAGGGTGGGAAGAAAACACCTATGTGATGTGTGAGGTACTCGCGTGGCGCGGAATTTGGGTCTCTGAGGAGCGCCGCCGAATCGGCAACGTCGACGTTGGACGTGCGATCTATCAAGGGTTGCCCTATTACGGTCGCTGGATTTGGGCCGCCGCTCGCGTCCTCGTGGAAAAGCATCACATCACTTTGGGCGAGTTGAGCGACCGGATGGCTGAGGTCAAGGCGCGCTACGAAGGTGGGCTCGACGGAAAGACTCTCGAGGCCAGGCCGAAGTTCGAAGGTGACGGTTCGGCGGTCAAACGCAACCGTCATCACATCGAGGCGGTCGGAAAGGGCGACCCACAAATCTATGCCGGCCAAGCCGGTCAGCCGAAGTTTCAGGTCGGTGACCCGGTGATGGTGCGGGAGCTGCCCGCGCTGTTCTACACCCGCACCCCCGAGTACGTGCGCGGCGCCACCGGCGAGATCGCCAAGGTCTCCTACGAAAGCCCAGCCGCCGAGGATGAGAGCTGGGACCGCCTCGACGCGCCACCGGAATGGTTCTACATCGTTCGGTTCAACCTCTCCGAGCTGTGGTATGGCTACACCGGCACCACGACCGACACCCTGCAAACCGAGATTCCTGAACGTTGGCTGCAAGCAGCCACCTAGGCCCGCTTCGTCGATTCACGTCCTGCGAGAAAAGGATTCACATGTCTGAGCACGATCATGATCACGAGCACACGCGCACCGTCGCGCCCATGGTGGACGAGATCACCGATTTCGAAGTCCTGGAGATCGCCCTTCGCGAATTGTGCATCGAAAAAGGGATATTCACCGCCGAGGATCACCGCCGCTTCACCGAGTTCGCCGAACATATCGGCCCCACCCCGGGTGCACACCTGGTGGCCAGGGCGTGGCTTGATCCCGAGTTCAAAAAGCTCGCCCTTGCCGATCCGCTGGCCGCGAGTAAAGAGGTCGGCGTCGACTGGTTAGAGCCCACCGGCTTCGGCACGCCCAGCGACTTCGTGGCGTTTCATATCCTCGAAGACACCCCGACCCTGCACCACGTGATCGTGTGCGCGCTGTGCTCGTGCTATCCGCGACCGATCCTGGGCAACTCCCCCGAGTGGTACCGCACACCTAACTACCGCCGGCGCCTGGTGCGCTGGCCACGGCAGGTGCTCGCCGAATTCGGGCTGTATCTACCCGACGACGTCGCCATCCGGGTGGAGGACTCCAACCAGAAACACCGTTTCATGGTGTTGCCGCTGCGCCCCGAGGGGACCGACGGGTGGTCCGAGGACCAGCTGGCCGAAATCATCACGCGCGACTGTTTGGTTGGTGTCGCGTTGCCCAAGGCCGGCGTGACCACCAACGTGATCACCGATACCCGCCCGGCGCTGCATCCGGAAGTCTACTGACCGGATGTGAACAGGTGACTGAATCAAACGGGGCACGCTCGATCAAGCAAGTTAAGATCCCGGCGTTGGAAAGCGTCGTGGAACGCAACCAGGTCTGGGGCCGCATGGCCGCCAAGTACGGCGTGCAAAATCCGTTACCGCCGTGGAAATCGAGTCTGGACGGCATCTGTGATGCCCTTGATGAAAGCGGTTGTGGCTCAGAGGTCCTCGGCTTTGTCGACCGGCGAAATGAAGAAGACACACTGTCCGCGACGGTCTATTCCACGTTGCCCTACCCGGAAAACCAGCTCGTTTCGCTGGCACACTCGCTGATAGCGCGCGGGGTCGTCGACGAGAAAGAACTCCGGGAACGGATGGCGGTTGTCCGCGCGAGACTGGAAGCCTAATGGTCTGAAGCCGCCGCCGGACTGGCCAGCGGTTTCGAGGGGCGCGACCTGGCACACTAAGCGTGACGGTTTGCAAGTTCGGGGTTCCGACCCAGTGAAAGGAAGGTGACGATGTCTGGTGAGTCGACTGCAGGCCGGTTTACGGTTGGCTACATCGTCGGCAGCCTCTCGGCCATGTCGATCAATCGCGCCCTGGCCGAGGTGTTGATTCGGCTGGCGCCGGAAAGTTTGACGTTTGTCGAGATTCCGATCAGGGATCTTCCCTTGTACAACCGCGATCTCGACGAGGATTACCCGCCGGCAGGCCGGGCGCTCAAGGATGCGATCTCCTCCGTTGACGCCGTCTTGTTCGTCACTCCGGAATACAACCGCGGCATTCCCGGTGCCCTGAAGAACGCCATCGACTGGGCCAGTCGGCCCTACGGGACGAATTCGTTTAACCGCAAGCCGTCGGCGGTGATCGGCGCGTCGCCCGGAAAGATCGGAACCGCTGTCGCGCAACAGAGTCTGCGCAGCGTGCTCGGCTTCTGTGATTCACCGCAGATGACCGCGCCTGAAGCCTATATCCAGGTCACACCCGGCCTGATCACCGAGAACGGTGAGGTCACTGACGAGAAGACCGAAAGGTTTCTTCGCGACTTCATCGAGGCGTTCGCCGTCTTCATCGCACGGGTTCTCACCGTGCTGCCGCGGGGCAGTTGAGAAGTCGGCGCGGCCCTCGGCCGAGCTGTGGTGAGGTCTTCGACGCAAACATCGCCGTTGCCCAAGGAAAGCGAGAAACCCGATGTCCAAACACCAGGCCATTCACGTGCAGTCCGCCGGAGGAGCGCTGGAACTGGCCAACGTTGAAACGACCTCACCGTCTCGCGACCATGTGCGCATCGCGGTCTCGGCGTGCGGGGTCTGCGGCACCGACCGTGCGTTCGTCAGCGGCGCGTTTCCGGGCATGTCGTGGCCGCTGACACTGGGGCACGAGATCGCAGGCACCATCGCCGAACTCGGCGATGGTGTCGACAACTACGACGTCGGTGACCGCGTTGCGGTGGGCTGGTTCGGTGGGCACTGCAACAAGTGCGTCCCCTGCCGGAAAGGCGACTTCATCCACTGCCAGAACGGGGAGGTCCCCAGCTGGCACTACCCCGGCGGATACGCCGAGTCGGTGACCGTCCCGGCCAATGCCCTGGCCCGCATCCCCGACGAGCTTTCCATGGTCGAGGCCGCGCCGATGGGTTGCGCCGGCGTCACCACCTTCCACGCGCTTCGCGAGACCCGGGCGCTGCCCGGCGACCGTGTCGCCGTTTTGGGGATTGGCGGATTGGGCCACCTCGGTGTGCAGTTCGCCCGCGCGATGGGTTTCGAAACGATTGCAATTGCACGCGGCGCGGACAAAGCCGAAGAGGCCCGATCGCTCGGCGCCCATCACTACGTCGACTCGACCGCCGGCGACGTCGGTGAAGCGCTGCAGAGGCTCGGCGGAGCGCAGGTCGTGCTGGGGACCGCGGGCAGCGCCAAAGCCATGGGCGACACCGTTGGTGGATTGCTGCCGCGCGGTGAACTCATCACCATCGGCGTCACCGCCGAGCCCCTGCCGATCAGCCCGATGCAGCTGATCACTCCCGGACTCAGCGTTACCGGCCACGCCTCCGGTACCGCGCGCGACGTCGAAGAAACAATGAAGTTCGCGGTCCAATCCGGCGTGCGCGCGCGCATCCAGGAACGGCCGCTGGCCCAAGCGGCCGAGGCCTATGCCGCGATGGAACAGGGCCGGGCCCGATATCGAATGGTCCTTGCGATCTGAGAGCTCGGGGTGCCGCAACGCCCACAGGCCGGGCCGCGG
>Ga0153922_1000193_pt1 | contig 25140 bp, 32 predicted proteins | sample TSNJ006MetaG_FD_104723 | JGI IMG/M metagenome (GOLD analysis project Ga0153922, IMG submission 104723) | Attine ant fungus gardens microbial communities from New Jersey, USA - TSNJ006 MetaG | ecosystem: Host-associated > Fungi > Mycelium > Unclassified | place: USA: New Jersey, Brendon T. Byrne... | reverse complement strand
TTCTGATGGTGTTCTGATCTATACGAGAGAATTCTTATAGCTATTTCTACTCTGCTCTGCGCTAGCCCTTCAACTCAGCGATATACCATATTAAGCACTGTCCTACGCAGCGCACATGACAGTTGCTGCATATGAGAAATGAGTTTTGCGATTCTTTTGAGAGTTGTAGATTCTGATACAAAGCATCAGGGTAATGTAAGGAAAGCCGTGGTTTTGTTTTTTGGTTATTTATTAAAAGAGACTAGGGCTGAGCCTCTGAAGCTCCACACAACAAGGCAGCTGGGCAACAGCAAACCGGGTACCGCCATCCCTTCACCCTACACCTAGAACTAATAGGCAGGAGAGAGCTATTTGGACGACTCCTACAATGCAGAACAGGATACAGCTACTCAGGGGAATACTACCAAATGCTCTTCCCTCAGTATACCCAGCATACCCATGTGGCGAACCAATACAGACACAAGAACATGTTATCCAATCCTGTCCTATCTATGAAAGACATTGCACTGCCCTACGCAAAGTGTCACAAACGCTATACCTACCTGACCCCTTTGGCACCAAGGATGGCATAAAAACTATGACATCCTTCCTAGAAAAATTCTGGAGCCTTCACGAAGAACGGCCACTCCCCTCCAACACAATCCACACGCCACATTACAGACAAGCCTCTTACGGACTTCATAGGGACCGAATCTCAAACCCCAGCTAACAAGCCTCGAAAATCATTTCATGTCATTGATAAACATCCTTGAACCACTTATCACGTACTAGTACATTACTCCCTGGAGGACCCAATTACTTCACCACCAACATTAACACCCAATTCGGAACAACTCCAGCCGACCTCTCCTGAAGCTTGGGTGTAGTCACCAGTGTGCCGCTATGTATCTCACCCACCGCGTCTTAGCACCTGCTTGCCTGTTGCGGTACACAAATACAGGGTTCTTTCTCTCTCTCTTGCCTCTGAAGCCCTAATGAATAAGTAATTCAATTGTCACCTGATTGGAATGATAAATAGCTTTACCAGAAAAAATTTTCCCTTGTTTTCTCTCCATAACCATGTCCTCCAACAACAAAGTCACTGACCTTACAATATCGGACTCCGACGATGAGATTTCTGATCAGGAGTATGAGGCAGCAAAAAAAACGTCAAGGAGAGGCGGTGCGCTTGGAAAAAGAGCGTGCAGAGCGCCAGGCTAGGAAAGAGACGAAGACAGGCGAAAAGAGGAAGTTGGAGGACGAAAAACGCCGACAAGAAGAGGAGGTCAAAAAGATCCTCCGTAAACTCGAAGAACAGCGCCAAGCAGAGGTCGAACGAATTCGGTCTAAAGCCCAGGCTGATGCAGAACAGCGACAGAAGCATGCTGCATACAGAGATGACAACATAAAACTCATCAAGCGCCCTCCCCTTCCTATAAATCAACGGAAGGCCTTGCTTCCACAGGAGAGCGTTGAGGACCAAGAGAGACAGGAACAACCGGCGCAAGATACGAGGAGGGCTATTGTGGGCGGTCAGAACCCCTGCAAGCGTTGTTACCATCACAGGATCTTGTGTGTCCTGCAAGGTCTTTCGTAAGTTGTTTTCTCTGCCCATACTTTAAACGCTTCATTTTTTCTCCACTAGCAAATCGACTGCCTGTGAGGCCTGTGCCCGAGCCAAAGCAGCTTGTCATCCAATGGAATTGAAGGCCACCAGGAGAGTGGGGCAGGAATTGGTAGAGAAGAGGGCAGGAATTGGTAGAGAGGAGGGCAGGAATTGGTAGAGAGGAGGGCAGGAATTGGTAGAGAGGAGGGCACGAGCTCGCCGTAGTAAGAAAGTGTCCGACGAAGAATGGCAGGACGAGGTACGACGGTTCTATCGTGACATATTAGCGGGGATGCGGAGGATAGCGGACGTGTTGGAGAGGATGGCGAACTTAAAGTCAGGGATTACAGGATCTGTGGATGGACGGAGTCAAGATAGTGAATCGGAAGGACCGGAGAAAACCGAATCTGGAATGGACTAAGTGGAAGAGGATGGAATGGAGAAGTTTGCCCGCAAAAGCCAAATGATTATCATCCAGTCTCCTCCGATTTCGATATTAGAATCAGAATGAGCTATTAGCCAAAGCGGATCGTCATGAGGGAGTACATCAATGGTCTCTGGTAAAACCTTGCTTCACTGATCTGTGGAGCTATCCTGAATGTGGTTCTGGCCAAAATGAGAGCTGTACATGTCTGTTGATAGTAAAATGTCATTGCTGTTATGCTTCCCCAAACACTTGTTACGTACTAAGAGCTGTTCAAAATCCTTCTCTGCCGCACAAGCTACGCTCCAAGGGGTTCCGACTTCTCACAGTACAGGATTTTAGGAACGCACAAGTCACGTAAATTTCTGATAAGATGAGAGAATCGGGTATGTAGCAAGAATCACGGTGAGAATGTTTTAATAGTGATAAAATGTCGCAGACTTTGACATTGTATTTGAACAGACGAGGGACTTGATCCAACTCTGATTTATAGTCGTGGTCCAGGGCTGGTGATTGTGAGAGCCTTTTGCCAGATGCCCATGCTTTCTTGGTAAAAGGAAGAAGTCGTCACGCCAATCGGTGATCGATCACCACCCAGTCAGATGTACCAACCGATCGTGACATTCGCAGTGGCTGGTGCCGTTTCTCCAGGATAGTCTCCAATGAATGTCTCATTCCCATTCCGAGGAATTGCTCTACATCGAAGGCCATTTCTGGGTCTCATCCTTTTCCTAGTTAAACAGTTACCTCTCATCTCTGGACAACTTTTGTAATAGTGAGCAAAGGAGTAAAGGATCCCCAAACATCCGTGACCAATTTGTTGCAGAGTAGATCGAGACATCACCCATGGAATCATCGAAAGCGTCCCAGAGTATGATTGACTCCAGACCAAATGCCAACGACAACACTCCAGTGAGTTGAGATAGCAGTTTCTACAGTGTCCTTTACACCTTTTCTTCTCTCCTAGCAACCAAGTAGATTAGATAACCGCCATAAACAAGGAATCCACGCCGCCAAAAAGCTTCGAGACCAGCGCAAAGATGGGGCTAATCGAAGAAGACCATGGGACAACCGAAAACGCCTTTATAAAGGAGTCGCATATTCAAAATCGGCATCTGATTCAGAACAAGACATCCCAGGAATGAAGACGTTAACGATATAGTATTCCTGTTGCAAACGGTAGGCGGAGGATCATGGATTTTTTGTCGGATTTTCGACTTGTATATATAATTAGTCAATGCATTGCGGTAATGATACAGGATAATAAATCTGTTGATTCCATAGTTGAGTATCGGATTTGCGGTAAAGGAAAAGCATACATTTCTCAGATACTACCACTTTCAGGTTTGTCAGATGCAGCGACAATCGCTTCCAGATTATACTGTACATTTTTCCTGTACTTTGTGGCGAGATCAGCGGCAGTTTTAACTCCATTATTCGAACTCAAAATTTCCTCCAAGCAATGATTGAGCTCGAGTATCATTTCGGTGCATTTGGACTAAGAACTACTGAGCATCGACGAGACAGAATGACACGTGAGTTATAAGGAAGTCGTACAACATTTTTGACGATTCGCTCTAGGAGAACAGCTTGTCGCTCGGCATGTGGATTCTCCATGTGAGACTAGGTGGTAACTTTGCAAGACGTTGTAGACCATAATATCAAATCATTACATCACATCTTCTCAGGCTGATAGATAATACAAATGCATAATACTGTCCCAAAGAAATGCCAGAGACATTGCGCGCCTCGACCCAAAAACTGGAGAATCATCACCAAGAAAATCAAGCTAGATAGTTAACCCCACCCATCCCACCTCCCAAATCGTCTATACTCCTGCAAGACACAATCCCTGCTATGTTTTTCCTTCTCTCCGTCTTTGTCTTTGCCTTTCTCAGCCCTTTTGAGCATGGAGGCTGAACTCTCACGTCTCGATGCCTTTGTTGGCGATTCATATGCTACCGATCCTAGTCCTCCTGGTCTCAAAGGACTAGGCACTACATCATCATGTCCAGAGGCTCTTCTTCCAGGTCTATCAAAAGTCCTGAAACTTCCATTGCGACTTCCTCCACTTACACTTCCACCTACACTGCAGCTTTCCTGTTTCTTCTCTTTGTCTTTGGTCGGCAATGATAAGCGATACCAGCCACCCAAGTAGGTTAAAGCAATCAGCTGCCATTCCAGTACCCTGGAATCACCTCTTATGTCACCACTTGGAGGCGTGTGTTGATGGTCCTCTGTGGCAATGTGTATCCAGCCGACAACACACCGTTCCTCCGCCGGTACATCGGTGTCCTTGACGACAGGCGCAGAGGAAAGTGAGGATGAAGACACGGCAGGTCGGGTTGATGAGAGGGAAATATGAGATGACTGCACAGGAATACGGTATTGAGCATATGACCACTCTGATTCAAAGTACTTAGGCAGTGGAAAAAAAGGAGCAAGCGGCGAGAAAGCTGAATGTCGGTTTCTGGACCTAAAATTTAAGGACTTGCACGCAAGTAACTGACACTAGACTTACGATGTTCCGGAAAGTCCTAATGAGAATACATGAATGGTTCCTTTGTCACTCCATACACACACCTCCCTTTCGTCAGGCCTGAATGAAACACCATAGATTTCAGCTTTATCTGTTCCCCGTCGTAGCTCTTTGACTTTTGCCCCTGTAGAGGTGTTCCATATCCTAATCAGGGTTCCGTTAGAAGACGTCGTAGCAACGAGTCTTCCTGAAGTTGTCAATGACAGTGTCGTCAGAGCTGTAGAATGTGCAATGATTGGTGTAGTAGACTTGAGAGTACTCAAGGTCGCCGATGGAGGCTTCTGCGGCACCGGCTTGGTGCTCAGCGGTGGGTTCCGCGACCTGGATTCTGGACATGGTGGTAGATGAAGTAATTGAACATGCCCCAACTGTCTTCCTGCAGTGGCAAGCAAAGTTGATTTGGGAGCCGTAGCCATAGCCAATAGCCCTGGTGCCATACCTCAGTTTTGAGTTGGGTGCTTGTCAGTGTCACTTACCCCTAGGGTTATCACCCGTCTCAAACTCAGTATGCTTCTTGATACCTCCAGCGGGACCACCTATTTGAAATACAACCACTCTCCGTCTGAGAGCAACAGCTAACCACCCCCTACGACATGCCAGCCCTCTGACTTGAGACTTGAACTCCAACTCAGCGACTTCCTTACCGAGTGCATCGTCCCAAACGACCACTTTGTTCGGGGGGTATAATGGACTCCTTCCCCCACCGACGAGGAATAGAAGGTTGGTCGTGTGCAGGGGTAAGACATGAGATAGCGTTCCATTGGACAGTTCTACCGCAAAAAATGAATGCAGCTGTAGGACGAGAGACTATCGGTTCAAACATACCCCGTTTCCGGACGAGCTCCAGGGGCCAACTCCGATATACCGCAAAGCCCTCATGTGTGGATGCTGCGAATACGGTGGCGTCTGCATCAAAGCGTGCGTCGAGGATGTGGACGGGCCTCGCAGAAGATATCGAGTGACGTGCCAGATTCATGGGGTATTAGGAGGACATGGTCAAGTGAGGAGTGCTGACATGTCTAAATTTGGATGAGCTTATATACGAAGATAGCTAGCTACGCTACCACATACACCTTGTAGCATTCGTTGATTAAAAAAAATAAAGTGCGTATCCCAGAACACGAGGACCGGAGAAAAGAAGATATATAGCATAACGAGCAAACAGTAGGTAGCGACTCAAATCAAGAGAAGATAAAAAAGCTTAGATGAGTCCAAAATTAAAAACGGCGCATGCCTATGGACACGTTCCCGACTGTCATGAAGCCAGCCAACCTGGCATCAGACCTTTGATCCTCCTGCCAACCTCATGCTCCCAGCACTTGTAATATTGGTCGGATTCCAAGATTTTGGTGGTCGCAGATCTACATGAGCAAGCCTTTGTCTGACAGCTCTAAACTCCATTTCCTCCATCTGGTTCTGTGCCAGCAGCGCAGCTCGAGCTTCTGCTTGTCTCTGTAACTCAGCCTCAGATTCATCAGAAAGATAATCCGTGAATCCCCCGTCTGAAGTTACGGTACCATCGCTCAATGATCCAGACCCAATGCTTGGGCCATCGCTGCTCCCACTGTTTGACTCTCGGTCATCCTCTTCTGGTTTGGAATTCCGGGCTAGTGTCGCACTGACAGAAGATGACTGCTTAGGAGATGATTGCGTTTGCTGACCGGGTGTACTACCAGTAGCAGCAAGCGCGGCAGAACGAGCCATAGGAGATGAAGTCATAGCTGAACGATGCCGCCCAGATGTATCCTGGGTATTTCCTCCAGTCCTAGATGCAACATCTGCATTCGATGAAGTAGCACTGTTTCTCCGAATGGTCGCCACTTTACGCGATGAGGAGGGTGCTAATATCTCACTCTCCAAGCTCCGACTGGCATTGGAAGGCGATGAATGTGACGACTTGGTGCTCTCACTTCTTTTCTCCTTCACGGCACTCGCCCCGGGCTCAGGTTGCCGTTGTCGGTGTCCATGCTGACTCTCCAAGATCGGTGATGACTTTGCAGACGACACACTCCCAGCTGCACTCTTGACACTTCCCAGAGCCGCCGCATTCTGCTTTGGACTTTCTTTGATTCCTTTGGAGGATATCGCGACCGCAGGGATTTTTTCTCTCGATGATGAATTGGTGCGGCTAGTTAGAAAAGGAGGCATAACGGTACCGTTAGCGGACGAAGGCAAAGGTTTAGCAAGGGGTGGTGTAGCACGGCGTGAAGTTGGGGACGCGGCGGCAATAGCATCAAGTACATGTCGAACATCCAGTGGTATGGGAACGTTGAAGACTATATTGACTGCTTTCCAATCCACAGCAGATATCATCTTGAATTCGCACTGCTGGGGTGGTCGACAGCAACCAGGCCAGCCATTATTATTGTTATTAGGCACAGTGTCTTTCCGTTGGACAAAGGCGGCCCACTTGGAATGGGTGAGCTCTGGTGGAGACAATGGAATACAAGCGCACCTTGCACCAACCACACCCATTAAAAGACCCGACTGTGAATGTCTTGAGTAAAATAGGTCGCTACTATCAAATCAACATGCCTTCTGCGTTCCTGAGATACAGAACATCGAAGCGAGGGTGCACGGTGCGGTTTCGACAAATTTCACGTCTGTGAGGACACTTTGTGTGGGGAAAAACCTTGCACATGGGGCAAAGCTTGACATTGAGGTCGACAGAGCCACATGGATAACACATCTGAGCCTGGAGCAAGGCGAGAGCCTCGAGGCCGGAAGAATACTGTTATTTATTTGATTTCACACACTCCGCACTTGCACAGCCCCGGCTTCTCTCCCTCCGCAACCATGGGCAAGTCTCAGAGCAAACTTTCTGCTGAACAGCTTGCAGACCTCCAGAAGAACACATATTGTGTGTGTCTACCTCTTTCTCCAGTTACAAATCTCATACAATCACAGTCGACAAGAAAGAACTACAACAATGGTCTGTTTATTCAGCGGATAGCCACATATCAACTTACTCCTTTTCAGGTACAAAGGATTCCGCAAGGATTGTCCGTCTGGCACTTTGGATAGGACAGAGTTCTCGCGGATATATAAGCAATTTTTTCCCTTTGGCGATCCCGCAGAGTTTGCAGATTATGTGTTCGACGTGTTTGATGAAAACAAGAACGGGACTATCGATTTCAAGGAATTCATCTCTGCATTGAGTATCACCAGTCGCGGTGCACTTGATGAGAAGCTAAAGTGTACGTTTTGCCTGCACTTGATACATTGGATCTGATTTTGTTGTTTTGTATTCCTTCCAGGGGCATTCCAGCTGTACGATATCAATAAAGACGGCACGATCACCTTCGACGAGATGCTGCAGATTGTACAATCAATCTATAAAATGACCGGAGAGATGGTCAAGTTACCGCCCGATGAAGACACCCCAGAGAAAGTACGTTTCCTGGCCAGATTTCCCCGACTTGAATCTGTCGTTGCGTCATAGTGTCCATACGCACAGCATTGGTGGAGGCGAAGTAGCAGCTGACAATTTCGTTTTCCAGCGTGTGGAAAAGATCTTCAGAAATATGGACCGGAACAAAGACGCGAAGCTGACTTTTGAGGAGTTTGTGGAAGGGAGCAAGCAAGATCCCACTATCGTTCGGGTGAGTTAAAAATAACGGATCAAAAGAATGACGCACTCAGAGGATTCTAGGCCTTGTCCCTTTATGACGACCTTGTGTAACCTCCAGACGCTCATTCCCCTTGACCTGCATCCCGTTTTGCTTGTATACTATATACTTGCTGACGATGATTACCACGCCCTTATGCTACATTTTGGTGCTTCGAATATCATAACCATGTAATTGTAGGAAATGAAGTGCACACCGAGTCAAAACTACACAGACGGCAATTTGCCGTATCTTCTCAGTACTCGATTCTCGACATCCTCCCCAATCCACTTGTATTGTCCTTCGTCGAACTCGAGATTCTCCTTTTCCTGTTTGAAGAGTTTGTTGTAATCTTGAGGGACAGCTGGTGCTGCGGCAGCCATATTTGGCATGCCAATCATCTGCTGTAAATCCATCCCAATGTCTGAAAATACAATAAGTGAATGACACTGCACGAGCGACGCTGACATTTACCTTCATTACCCAGAAGCAACTGATAGACGCCATTCAAACCAAAGAAGTTGAGGAAATACCAAGACAGCGACGAGACCCATCTCGTATCCATGTCAGGTGTTGAAATGCCCCGTTGCATCATTGGTTTAAAGCCGAGCGTCAAAGGGAATGGAAGCTTGGCTACGAAAACAATAACAAGAAAACGATGAGTCATGGAAAACTCCACATGATCTGCAACACCTACTAGCAACAAACCCCGAGAAGAAAAAATTCACCCACCCCATAATTACCATCTGAGGAATCATAATGACCGTCTGGGTCTTGAACTGGCTCATCATATTATCCATCTGACTCGGATCTGAAAACAAATTCGGGGGAAACTCAGGTTCGTCTGACTCGGCACCACTTTTCGTGACTTTTTTCGGAGCTGGTGGACCATCCTTGAGGTAGACCCCATCTGTGAAGGCCTGTTTGAGGTTTTGCGAAATGGTCAAGTAAAAAAGGGGTGCAAGGGGGGAATGTGAAGCGGTCGAGCGGAGAACTTGAGAGCGTGTAAGAGCGTTCCTGCAGTTATTATTCAGATTGTGGCGAAACAAAGGTAATGAGAGGTAATGAAAGGAAAATATGGTATGCAGCAACAAGAAACGTACTTTTCACGAATCTGCGGACGGGTTTGTGACTTGGGTTTGCTTTGAAGCAACAGCAGCACATGATGGCGTAAAACACCAACCAGAATCTGACATGAGGAAAAATTACAAACCTCAGCTGAGATGACTAACACGTATAGCGCACCATGACCAGACTGATGGGAAACAGGACCCAATCCCGGATAGACGGGTCTAAGTACAGTGAAGCTCTGGTTTCAGTGTAAGAGAGCATGTTGGGCAGAGAAAAGAGAATAGACGTACGCGTTGGACATACTGGAGATGTGGATTTAACAGAAGAGTAACCAGCCATCACTTCGGGATCCAAACATGGCAAGCCGCAGCCTCCCTTCCCCTCATGGATACCTCTTCCACGACCCTCTTCGAAACTTACGAGCAGGGTTTCAACCAGCTCATTGAGAGCACACGAGATAAACTCGAGGGCAGTGGAAAAGATGAGGTTGGCGGTGCGTCGGTCCATCCAATCACACCAAGTCTTTACTGACGATCTTTGCAGAACAGCGCAAAGCCTCTCTTAGGAGGGTAGAAATGGACCTGGACGAAGCGGATGAGATGGTATGGTCTCCTTTGACTCAGTCAATCCCCATCCTCCAGGCTATATAATTATCTAGGTTTCCCAAATGGAAATCGAAATTCAGGGGATATCTCAGTCAATCCGTAGCACCTATCACACTCGTCTACGAACGGCCAAAAGCTCGCTCACGACTTATAAGAAGTCTCTAACAGATGCACGGGCAGGATTGGCTCGTGTAGAACTGCTGTCGTCATCTAAATCCTCCCCGGGACAAAGGGAAAGGGAAAGCGGCGAATATTCTAACTCGGATGATCCGTATACGTCAGACCGCTCGAGACTTCTTGCTGGTACGAGTTTACTTGAAGACGGGACGAAAAGACTACAAGAATCGCAAAGGATTGCCTTGGAAACTGAGGGACAGGGTGCCGACATACTAAGGAGTTTGAGAGGGCAACGGGAGCAAATTGAGAACTCAAGGAATACAGTGAGTTTGCCACGGCTTCCTCGGATAACTAGACTCATGATGTTAGTTATGGCGAGCCGATAGTGCTGTTGATAAAGCATCTGGAACGCTTAAAAAGATGGTTCGGAGGTTCGTACTCTTTTCGAAGGCCTTTTCATTTATCTGACATTATGTATAGGCTGTGGCAGCAGCGCTTAGTAACGTATACGATAATTGGGGTTCTAATTCTACTGATCGCCGTCATCATCTGGGAGAAGCTGAGTGGGTGATTGAGGTTGTCTACCTCCCAGTCTATACTTGTTTATTTATTTGGATTGGACCCAATCTTCTCGGGACACATAGCTTGTTTTCTTCTCCTGTAATTCCGGTCTTACGTGACTTCTTGCACTTTATCATACCATGGATGGGCCTTTCGAGTGATAACGAAGATGTTGAACCACACACAACTTGTCATGCAATCCTGTGAAATAAGAGGCCAAGGATCCCGAGTTGGACGATATGCTTGATATGGAATTCGGATGTTTGAAACTCCCAAGTCTCACCTTCTGGTTCCCTGCTATGAGCTCAAGACCAACGGTGGACCAATACCACACATCTTTCACAAAGGACGACATAATTCCAGGATTAAATCTATTTTTTTAAATTTACATTTAGAACCACAAATAAGACCGAAGGTCCCCATCTCTTCTAAAGGAAGAGTTTAAGGCAGATATCAAACAAGAGGTAAAGAAATAATGAGATGACAAGGAGGATTTCAGGTTTGAGGGCTGGGAAGAAATGTACTTTGGTACAAAGTACGGGTGGACATTCGAGGAAGGCGGGATGATCAACAGCTAGGTAAGAGTGCGGACAGAAGTCTGCCGATGGTACTATGATGCACCATAAACCGATAAAGGTCCACAACAGATTGAATGACAAATGATTGGATGAAGCGTGGGGCAGACATAGGCAGCCATGAGTACATCAAAGCACAACAAGACGCAGAAAGGGTATTGCGTCTACAGATACAGAGACAGAGAGATAGAAAAGGACAGTTGAAAGTCAATATCCCTCTGGATAGTGTTCTCTCGAATATCCACCCGATACTTGCGATGACCCATATCCATCATGTCTCATACCCGGTAGCACTGGTGAATGTCGCTGAGTTTGGAATGCGTACACGTCCTGTGATCGTGATGTCATCCTATAGCCAGGCTGCTGAGCAATTGGTGCTGCAGTCGTTGCCAGGTGTGCTTGGCTCTCATTTTCGTCATCATAGGCTATGCCGTGGTCATATAGGGTAGTCTGAGATGGGTTAAACTCAGCCCCGCAATTGGAGTATGGGTTGTATTGCGGCATGGGTGGCGGGTAATCATTCGCGTTGAAGTAGTCTGTTGTATATGTGCTGGGGGCCGGAGTACTTCGAGCCTTGGAGCCGTTAAACTCCTCGTCATCTTCAAGGTTCAGACTCGGTAATGTGGGCTGCGGTAGTGGTTTACCAACCATCTCTCCCTTCTTGTTCTTGAGATGAGAGAAATCACCCATAGCTTCCTTCTGGGCAATTTGAGCAGCCTCAGCGAGACGCTCCTTCTTCTTGCGCTTGATGATAGCACCAATGCGCTATGAGTGATGTGTTAAAGTTGTGAAGACAGATGCACAAAAATCACATACCTTATCGACCTTATGACAGCAATACTCCTATGTCACATCATCGGACAATGGTATTATCGCAAAATGACCTCGACTTACCTTGAGGTTGCCTCGAATATGAAGAAGGAGCGGTACGTAGGCAACTGCAGCGACAGTCAAGAGAAGTAATGACCCAGCAAAAACCACGACAGTGAAAAAGGAGGTGACCGTGAGAGCGGAGGTTGAAAGGGAGTTGCCCTTGAAGTATTTAGAGACATCATACCAGTCTGAAGAGTCTTCAGCGTTCTTGACGAGCCAGACAGCGTAGAGGGTGAGACCGTTGATAGTTTGACGGGGTCCGTCGGCCAGGAGTAACCGTTTCCAGCTCTTAAATCTGAAGAACACAAAGAAAGCAAAATCATCACTAAGTCTGGTAGAATTGCTGATGTGATCGAAGAAGCAGAAGTGATCATACGACCCTAACGCATGCTTAGTGAAAGTCAAAAACAAATAGTAAAGGATAACGAACGAAGCGAATAGTAGTTATTGGCCAACATATTTGTGAATGCGAACGAGATGTCGCGACTAGCAATGATCTTCTTTGCCTTCCGGGACTCGTAGGCCAGCTGCGGTGAGGTCCAATTAGGAGAGCATATCACAATCATACCCAACAAAACAACCGCACCAACAAAAATGAAAAGATGATACAACCGAAGAAGATCCACTTTCCAATGTTGAACGGGATGAACACACAACCATCGATGTTTGCACATCTTCTAAAAATCTCATTTGACCAGTTTTTGGTCGTTAACATGGTTATAGCAGAGAAGATATCGGAGACGTAGACGAGGAAGGATGTAAGAACAATGACATATAGCCATATATACCTAAAGATGTTTGTTCAATGGGAGATGCACACTGCATTGTGGTTGAGACCTACTTCAACCGCATCATAAAACCGTTGTCGGTGAATTCCCGGGTATCGACAAAGTCAAACTATAATAGGGGTCCTGAGTTCAATGAAGAATCAGCAATATAGGCATAAAATGCCCACCTTATGGTCTGGGACGTTTTCACGCTTCCACTTGGGACCTGAACACATTGTAAATGACAGTCTTCTGGGGTGGTTGCCAAGGATTCGGAATGAGCGAAAATTAGAGGCGAGCACGAGCCAGTCGCGTTCGTCAAAAATGAGCGGCAGCTAGGAAAATTAGCGAGCAGGGAGCAGGCGAACGATTGTCAAAGAGAGTGCGGAGGTGCAAGAGGAAAGTCCTGTGTCCTTTCTGTTTTGGTCTGTGGTCCTTCGGATTTCACCGAACAGCCAATCTTTCAGCACAATGACTACCGTCCAGAAAATCAAGGTCAGCTCTGATCATTGTCTTTTTAGCCCTGCTCATGGTGACTAGGAAATAGAAGATGAGATGGTGGGCAATTTTGATGTTGCAGCAGGAATGAAGCTTACGATCGCTTGTTCTTGTCCAGGCTAAAAGTGAGTTGATACCTTCCGGTCTGTACATCGGTTAATATTGGCGAAGCTCAGAAGAACAAGGCTACGAGTTACCATCTGGGTCAGCTCAAAGCCAAACTCGCAAAACTTCGGAGAGAACTCATTCAAGGCACCGGAGGAAGCGGCGGCGGCGGCGGTGGTGGTATTGGCTTCGATGTAGCAAGGTATGTTCTAACTCATTGTTTCTTAGGATATTCGCTAATTATTCCATAGAACAGGCATAGCTTCTGTCGGATTCGTAGGGTTTCCATCGGTTGGGAAGGTGTGTTATTCTGGTTTCATTAAATAGATCTAACTTTGCTATCCCTCAATCCAGTCTACATTAATGTCAAAATTGACTGGCACACACTCCGAGGTCTCGGAAATCGATTTCACGACACTCACCACCGTACCAGGGACACTCAAGGTGCATGGCGCACCAATACAGATTCTTGATCTTCGTATGTGCATTTCACCCGCTTAATCACTAATTGTTTATCTTCTTATTTAGCTGGTATCATCGAAGGAGCGAACGACGGTCGTGGCCGAGGTAAACAAGGCAAGTATATTTTGTCAAATACTTTTCGCGTCTCATTCTTATTTTAGTGATTGCTGGTGCGGACTTGCTTCAGATCCTTCAAGTATTGATTGTAATCAGTGAATCTCAGTCGCGCGGACGTGTAATCTTATATTCATCGTTCTTGACGTCTTGAAACCTCTCGGAGACAAAAAAATCATTGAGGGAGAACTGGAGGGATTTGGAATCCGCCTAAACAAACGTCCCCCCAATATTACTGTACGAAAGAAAGACAAGGGCGGCATTGCTATCACTAACACAGTTCCTCTGACAAACATTGATCAAGACGAAATCAAAGCTATTCTAAGTGAATATAAGCTGAGCAATTGTGACGTGGCTATCAGAGAGGCGAACGCAACAGCGGATGATCTGGTGGATGTTATTGAGGGAAATCGGCTAGTATTTTCTACAAATCTGAAAATTCCCTTTATGACTCTATTTTCAGAGTGTATATTCCCGTTCTGTATGTATTGAATAAGGTATGACGTTTCACTAACACTTGTCTTGATTTCAACATTTTTCGTTTTCCTTTCTATTCTAGATTGACGTAATATCGATAGAAGAACTCGACCTCCTCTACAAGATACCAATGTCTGTACCTATCTCTTCAAAGGAATGGCTCAACATCGATGAACTCATCGAAAAGATGTGGGAGACACTAGATCTCGTACGCGTATATACCAAACCACGTGGTTTGCCACCGGATTATTCAACACCAGTTGTATTGCGGCGCGGGAGATGCACTGTCGAGGACTTCTGTAATGCCATACACAAAGAGATCGCGAAACAGATGAAGTAGTAAGTATTTCATTCTATAGATTTCTGCTCCAGATGTCGACCAATTCATAGCGCCATTGTGTGGGGAGCGAGTGCTAAACATGCAAGAGGTCAAAAGGTTGGTCTAGAACATACCCTAGAAGATGAGGACGGTGCGTGAAAACCTATAAGTATCATCCCACCCCTCTGATGGTTTTTCTCTAGTTGTCCACATTTCCAAAAAATAACAGATGACCTGACTCTCTCATTTGTGTGCATGTATTTGCTGCGTGCATTTCAAAGATGCTACAAGCAAAGGTACTCTGAATTTGAAAAAACAGGTTAATGTCACAGTTCTGTATGGATCCAGTGAATATTAGGTAAATTTATCATTGGGCTACTTAAAGATATAAGTATGGTGAATACCAGAATATGATGCTCCAAAAAAGATAGTGACTTGACAAAGATAAGATGCCTCGTCGCGCTGATCATAAAATGTCGGTTGGTGTGAAGAGACAAAGTATCACATCCTGATTGTACAGCATGAACTATGAACTGCTCAATTCCTATGTTCAGTGTTCAATTACACCAAATGTTGGACAACACGCTCAATATACCCAAGGCGTTGAATTATCATCTTGTTTTCACTGTCAGCCATTAATCAAACTCAAAGAATAAGTTCTACAAATGAGCTGGTCTATATGTTTACTGTATTGTACTTAGCTGGCCCTGATACGTCCTCTCTTCGTTCAGGTATGTGAACAGCAATCTCAAATATCCCCAAAACATACCAACCGCGCAGTACACACTCGTCACCATAAGAGGCAGGAACTCCATGCTGGATACAACTTTTTCAGGACTAATCCCATCCTTCACCTCGACTTCTGCCCTTGGTCTTTGATTCATACATGCAGGAAATAATGTCACAAATGCAAGTAAGAATAAGAATCCTGTAAGATACGCCTTCTCGGCTATATCTATAATGACAAAAATGAGCGATCTAGGGTACCTGTGGTAGAAATTAGAAATATCGCGAGATGGGTGATGACGAATACAGGATGAGGGCAATGGAACCAATTGAGGTTAACATGAAAATCAGATATCTCGAATTATTAGAAATTTCAACGGTGCTCACTCATAAACCTGACGATGGAGTGGCACATAAACAAGAATGAGCCATAATACGGAATATAACACTTTGATGATCGACTCTGATGTAGCACCATTCATTGTCAGCCAGTATCGCTGCTCCATACGATGGTCTTTACCTCCCGGGGTGAATATAAGAGGGAAAAGTCCGAAAATGCCAGCCACACTGCACAGGATGAAGGTTCGGAAATATGCATGCCTCTCAGCCGCCAGCAAACTGAGTGCGTCATGGAGACTGAGGCTGTAAAGTAGCAGGATGTGATCTCGCGTACCTCAATGGGACGAGGAAGAGTAAAACTGCCTTCTCATGGACATGCCAACCAAACAAGAACGAACTGTAGCCACACAATGTCAGCGCAGTCAAGAAAGACTTGTATGTTGGGTTTCTCCAAAGTCTTATCAGAACAATCTAAAAGCAGAATTAACAGCGTCTTGAGCATGGACCACAACATAATCCTTCCTCAGCCCACTCTTACCAATTGAAAGCCCAGAGTAACGATAAATGTATGTATAGGTTTAACGTTTGGTATGACCGCAAAAATGGTATCACCAACAAGACCTCTTGATGTGGAGACGATGCCGGACTCGTTGATAGATATCCCAAGATCGGTCCTCTTGGCGACTGCGCAAAGAGAGGTCATCGGTCAAGATACACATGAGAACTCCATATCCTTACAGAGGAGGAGAACTCTATCAAGCGCAGTGACCAAGGCCCAAAAGTTGGGGGCCCAATAAGCATGGTTGAGCCCACGGGTAAATGGAAAAAGCCTTGATAACACTTGAGGAATCTGTCCCATGAGAATAAACGGGCCGAAAGATACGAGAAAGACTCCGATAACGGCATTTGCAAGGGAGATAAAGTTCTTGATTTCAAGCTGTCCCGCCCGTGTCATGCAGAATGATCGTAATAGATAGATGAAATAAGCCGGCTGAGAGACTGTCAAAAAAGACCCAATTTAATGCATATCAAAACTCACCGCAAGGTACATGTATATGTGCTTGAAATTGAGCAAGACAGCAAAAAGAACGCCACTAGCAAGTTTATTACCCTGAAAGCGTGTCAGACTGGAGCTGGATCCCGACCAACCGGACTCACATGTCGTGCCATGTATATCGACCACAATAGAATGCCGAACAACATACCATTATATTGGAAATGTATGTGGTCCACAATAAGGAAGCCCGGATGTAGGAAAATTGAGGCCGAAATTATACGCTGGGTCGGTGGGTCAATCGCACTTCGCGTAAACCTAGTCATCATGGTTCAAAATGGTCTTGACAATGGACTATAGAGTCTTACTTGACAAGGGCAGCACCAAGGACTAGTTCTGACAGGATAACTGTTGTCCTCTGGTAAGCGATGACCGACCAGCTGCCATAGTCAAGATTATTGAGGTCGACAATTCTGCTGTCAAAAAAATATGCCGGCATCGAGAGAAGTTTCTCAAAGTAGGCAAAGAAAGGAGGATAGTCCAATGCTAATGAACATGTCAACCTTGGGACTATATGAGGACAGAGAATGGAACCGCACTCCATTCAGATGTTGTCTGTCATGAGAGTTTCCAAGACCGGTCCAGCAGCAAACATGTACGGGTATTGCGGAAACTTACATCGAAATACCATTTTGATATGGGAAGACTATGTGTAATTGCCAACCAATTCCTATGGACTTCAAAATCTGTTGAGCGACTAAGATGTGTACGTTAAGGAAGCGGAAAGCCAGAGCTCTTCCACGGACTCACTACGCAGCATATAGAAGAAGCTTGAGTATGGTTGAGGCTAGTAAAATATCCCACTCTGTCCTTTCTATGTCCCAACTCGACCAAAATTGTGAGGGTGTGGGTGAGGTTTCTTCCTCCGTTATTGCTGATACTTTATTCGGCCCCGTCTCCATCGCGCGCTTGCAAAAGTATAAACCTATAACAGTACCTTGAGAGTCTAGATCCAGGAAATTGGTTATCCACGTCGAAACCACGTGATGATGCACCTGGAGCCAAAATTCCAGATGCCACTCTTCAGTTTCGCTGACTTACTGCTTAGGCCTGATATCTACACAATGGATGATAGAGCAGTTGTTAGCCAGAATAAAGCAAATGCCGCCTCGAGGTATGCCATCACCTCGCTTTTCAACAGCTGTTGGGCATTGATAAACCTTAGGGGAGTTTTGGTCAAGCTTTTGTCCTTCAGCGTTTCGCTCGGAGCGGTGCCCCTTATTTCATACTATGTCTCTCTAACATACTTTTATAAGGGTATGATTTCCTGGGTTTTTTTTACCCTTTCCACTTACGAAACCGATTAGGCAATAGTACATTAGCAGCGATCGTAGCGGTAGTGGCAGCGAATTTGGTTCTCATCACATACATCATTACTTCATTGCTCGAAGATAGAGAGGACAGGCTCAAGAAGGATGAGTCGGAATCCAAGAAAACCCGGTAACTGACCATGTGTGATCCCTCTGGCTTATCGTAGACTTTTGTCTTGGGCCTTTGCCAATACTCCTGCATCTTCATTGATATGCTACCTCATGTATATTCTTATGTATATTACATAAACTTCTTCATACTCTAGTCTACACTATTGAAAGCTCGCTATTACAGAGTTCTAAGTATATGACATCAAGCCCTGCTAGTGCCTCAAGATATCAAGATTAGAATATACTCTGTCTTACGTGCCCATCCGCTTATTCAACGACCACCTATCAACCGTAAGTAGCAATGAACTTAATATACCCCCTCGGGACGGGAACGATACCGAGCCTGTCTTCTAGTTATACTCTTGTCATTCTGTGAAGGTTTGTGTGGCTCCGAGAACGTGGCCTGATGGGTGAGGGATAAATCGAGGGAAGGAACTTATTAGAAAGTAGTTCGTTAATAGAACTGACGGACTGAGGATGTTTCGGAATGGGTGATGATGACAACTTACACGGCCTGATTATTTGAGTCACAGGAGATGCAGGGGGAGTTGGTAATGGCGTTGACGGAGGGCTGAATAATGGTGGCGGGATTGCACGTGAAGAAGAGTAACGCGAAAGGTTAGAAAACGACTTGGAATGATTCATTTGATGCCGCGGTGTAGTGGGAGTGACAAGCGGCGTGTAATCAGCATCAGTCAATGATGGTGATGAAAGTAAAGGAGTAACGGGGCTGGTGGGACCAGGACGTAACGCAAGGTTCTTATTAATTTTTCTTCTTACAAAAAGAGGTGATTGCGGCGGGGCTGGGAATAACGAGAGAGGGAAGTCCAATACGTCATCCGCTTGTCCGTTAGACGATATGAAAGGAAGAGAAGGTACAGGCGGCACTTCCTGTTTAATATGAGATGGCAAATGAGGTGTTGAAGCCGTGCACGGAATGCTCTGATATATGCCCTGGGGTATAGGTCTATCTGAGAGATCCAGGACAGTTCGTGCTGTTCGCAGTGTTGGAGAAGTGGGAAGAAGCGGGTCAGAATCTGCTGCCGCATGCCTTTCGCGCCTGACACTCTGATGAGGACAAATATAACTACCATCAGGGGAGGCGGCTACACAAAGGCCACAGACCGCCTCTTCTAATGACTGGCGTGCATACTCTTCGTGACCACCCAACGATGGTGAAGAATCACTTGATGATCCACTAGTCTTGATAGCTAACTCTACGGATTTGATACCACGCGGGCTCGGGGACGAAGTTAAAGTAACGGTGCGGTTTCCCACGAAGCGCGGCGAAATCCCTGTGTTCACAGGGCGTTTCGTCGTGGTGCAATGCAGATTGAGTGGAGGGGGTCGAGGAGGTCGAACAGGCGAGTTCTCAGTCGGAGATCTAGGCAATGTGCTAGATATTGGTGAACAGAGGTTGAGACGGGGTAGCCCACGCATTGCACTTTTTGAAGAACCACGAGAAGACTTCCGGACTACTGGGTTGAGGGGAGGTTGGCTGATATCAGGATGATATGAAGCTGGAAATGTAATTTCATGGTCGACGACAGAACAAGTGCTGCTAGCATCACTGAGTTGATTGCTTGCCTGACGTACAAAGGCAGAGGCAACTTGGGACGAGATAGGATCTTCTGACTGGGAACGCGCTTTATAATCGGATAATTGCTGAGGAGCAGGTGCCTCAAAGGTCTTCACAGTAGGAATATATGATGCGCCCTTGGGCACGAAGACTGCTTGTTTGTTCGTAGATGCATCTTGTTTTTCCTTTGCCGCATCTTTGCCCTTATTCCTTCTTCCCCAAAAGAACGCCACAGACTTCATGGAGGACAACAGAAGGGGGGCCAGCAAGATCGGTCGAAATGGAGGATAATGAAGTGCTTGAGATAGCTCCTTGGAGCTTGGGCTTAAGAGGAAAAACGCTCTGTTCACGAGCTAAAATAACATGAAAAGGGATAGAGCCGCTCGCCATTGTTGAGCTGACATATACAATGGTTCATTCCCAGCCAACAGTCGATCTCTCCCAGAATGTGCAACAATCTGAGATCCATCGAAGGCAATGAATGGAAAGTTGTCAAATCACTAAGCACCGAGGACACGTCTGTTAGCTGATTTTGGGAATCCGTTGGAGTTTGGACGCTTTTACGCGCATCTGGACTAGAAAGAGTATACAGTCCCGCGCTTGGATGTGGAGTCTTCAATTTTGGTAACATCGGAGACGTGGGAAGGCCTCCAGAACGGTAGCCTAGTCTGGCACTAGTATTGTCATCGAATTACAAGAAATAGGATTAGTGTCGATCTGAGCCAGAGGCAGCATTGGCACAACCAAGCCTTCCTTTTGTTCTGATTTGACATGTCGAAAACTCTGCCCGAAAGAGTACTACTCACCCACAGAAACTGCCTTCTCATCGTCGTTTTTCTCACTTGAATCGTCTCCAGCCAATGTTGTATCGACATATCAATCCACTATTTCTACTTGATGCTATATCCAAGTCCACCAACCTACCAGTTCTAGCTCTCGACCATTGGGCCCACTTTCTTTCGACTCTTCCTCTTGACTCTTCCTCCATATCTATGCCTTAGCAGCAATTTGACATAATGCATGGATGTTCTTATCGATAGACAAATCATTCATTTTGTCTGCAAGGCACGGTCATCTCTTGCCATTTTTTCCGACGGCCCAAACATGATGGGGGCACACTCTCGGCTCCCGTACACTGGCAAATTAAGGATTGCCTTCGCACAATACTCAATGTCTTCCCAGGATTTCGTTCTTTGGATTTCATCAATACCCACGATTGATTTTGTTTTTACGAGTTTCTTCCAGCGTATTCCAACCAGAAACGAAGTTCTTGTCCTCCCGGGAGTTGATGAATTTTTTTGTTTAATTGACAGGCTCGCTAGAAGGTTGGGATTACTTTATTGGTTCACATTGGTTTCTAATCGCTTCTTAGGATCTACCCACGCTTCAGTCCCATGTCACTCCTCAGTCTCCTACTTACTGTCCAAAGTCTCAGAAAAACATTGGATCTAAGTCTGGGGTTCATTTGATCTTGAAATAATCAAGCACGGGTTAGATCATTCAGCCCCAGTCAATGAAGCAACTAGACATGAACAAAATGAATACCCACTTGAGACCATAAAATCAGAAAGCTAAATTATATCATCACATACATCGCACAGGCTGAGACGCTTAAATCCCAACTCTCACATCAAATTCAGGCACACGAAGTGATTTCACCACGTCCAAGAATACTTTCAATCATTTGAGTATTCTATCAATTATTCATTTGCTAAACAGTAAGTACAGAATGCCTAAAGTACAAAATTGATCTAGGAAAACATTGTGATAAATGATATAGAAAACATATGAATAAATGACAAAGGCCTCTCAGAAGTCTTCATCAACAGTACTATCAAGAGGTCAGCAAAGATGAGCCATATGTTAGGTGATGAAGCTTACAATATTTTAGTTGATACCTGTGAAGGTTCATTTGCTATCGTGTGATTGACATTGGCCTTCTGATAGTCTGAAACACGCTTCTCAAAGAAGTTGGTTTTGCCTTGAAGCGATATCATGTCCATAAAATCGAAAGGATTGGTGCTGTTGTACACTTTGTCATTTCCCAAAGACACCAGAAGACGATCGGCGACGAATTCGATATATTGACACATGAGCTCCGCGTTCATGCCAATCAACTTGACAGGGAGAGCATCTGAGACCTTGTTAACTCCATGAAAATCATGCTAGCAAAGCGCATACCTGTCAGGAATTCTTGTTCAATCTTGACAGCTTCAATAATTATAGCCTTGACAACTTCAGGGTGGGGGCGACGTTTGAGATGACTGAAGAGCAGGCAGGCAAAGTCGGTGTGCATGCCTTCATCTCGACTAATAAGCTCATTTGAGAAGGTGAGACCCGGCATAAGTCCGCGCTTCTTCATCCAAAATATAGAAGCAAAGGAACCAGAGAAGAAGATACCCTCAACGGCGGCGAAGGCAATGAGGCGTTCAGCGAAGGTAGATCGTTGGTCAGAAATCCATTTCAAGGCCCACTCGGCCTTCCGTTTGATGCAGGGAATGGTCTCAATAGCGTCAAAGAGATATTCACGTTGGACGGGATCCTTGATGTAAGTATCGATTAAAAGGGAGTAGGTTTCGGAATGGATATTCTCCATCATGATCTGGAATCCATAGAAACACCGGGCCTCAGCGGCTTGGACTTCATTGGAGAAGCGTTCAACTAGGTTCTCATTGACAATACCATCGGAAGCGGCAAAGAAGGCGAGAACGTGAGAAATGAAGTGTCGCTCATTATCGTTCATCCGATTAGTCCAGTCATGCAGATCCTTTGAGAGGTCCATCTCTTCGGCAGTCCAGAAAGAAGCCTCGGCCTTCTTGTACATCTGCCAGATCTGGCCACAGTCAGAGGGCGAACAAAATGAATCAAAACAACATACCTCAGGGTATTGTATAGGGAAGAGGACGAAACGGCGTCGCGACTCCTTCAGAAGAGGTTCCTCACCTGTAGTATATTTAGACATTAATCCCAAATTATAAATGAAAGACATACTCTCCGGAAGGTCAACTTCACCAACATAGCTTTTGCGAAGTTGTTCCAGTCCAGTCTCTTCGGTATCAGCAATAGCACCTAGAGTCTCTAGCTCGCCTTCATCATCAATGGAAGTGCCAGATTTCTTGGACGCTTTGATGGGTGACTCTAAGGAGAACGAGGGAACAACCTGTAATACAAAATGCGTCAACAAAACAAATATATTCACGGAACGCGACAAACCTTCTTGGATGGTGGAGCGGGGGAAGATGGGCGGACAGAGAGGTTGGCCATCGAAGTTTATTTATTGATGGTCAGATAAACTAAACAAAAAGTTGAACTCGCGAGCGCGACTGACAAGCTAAAAACACGTCTTTTATAAATTTGAGCCGCTGAACGTATGTGCATGTTTGGCCTTAATTCAACAAGACGTGTCGCGTTATTTGGTTTTATTAATTGATTCAGTGACATAGTATCACCTGACTGTACTCGGTCGCACAAATTGATACTATGTTTCTTTAACTCATGAATGGACAAGTGTGCCAGGTTTTCATTACTCTGTTCGACAAACTAACGCCTGTGGGGATTTTCTTCTTTGACAGGTACCAGCTACGCAATTACAAACAGGTTTTGGTCTCCAGCATGATGGAGACCCTGCCGAACGATTTGTCGGAGATATCAATTTGCCCGAAGGTATGCCACTATGCCTTCAACTTTATTTCTCACTCAAGATTATGTTATAGAGCAAGAACCACTCCTGAGAGTGTCACAAAATCGCTTCGTACTTTTTCCAATCAAATATCCGGAGGTAAAAGCCTTTTGCAATTTCAGAATAACCGTGCAGAATTGCTTAGGGCACTATTACTTTACTTTCAGATATGGCGGTATTACAAGAAGGCACAGGCATCTTTCTGGACTGCCGAAGAGATTAATTTATCTGGTGACCTCACGGACTGGTCAATTCGACTCAACAGCAATGAGCACCGATTTATCTCGCAAATCTTGGCATTTTTTGCTGCCTCGGATGGTATCGTCAACGAGAATCTTGTAGAACGATTCTCGAATGAAGTCCAGATTGCCGAAGCGAGATGCTTCTACGGTTTTCAAATTATGATGGAAAATATACATTCAGAAACTTATTCTCTGCTCATACATACTTATATCAAAGAACCAGCTGAACGGACGCACCTCTTTGATGCAATCGAGACCATTCCGACAATCAAGCGTAAGGCTGCTTGGGCTTTACGATGGATCTCCGACCACAATCTAACGTTTGCTGAACGTCTGATTGCCTTCGCCTCTGTTGAAGGCATATTTTTCTCTGGTTCATTTGCTGCAATATTTTGGCTGAAGAAACGTGGACTCCTGCCTGGCTTGACTTTCTCCAATGAACTTATCAGTCGTGATGAAGGACTACACACCGATTTTGCATGCCTCTTGTTTACACTTCTTCGCAGACGACCTCATCCCAAGCGTATACTGGAGATCATTGCAGAAGCTGTGGAAATTGAGAAAGAGTTTCTACGAGGTTTTTTTGGCATTGCAAAGCTTGTTCAACCTTACTCAAATCATTGCTAGATGGTTTACCGGTGTCCCTTATTGGCATGAATTCCAAGCTGATGTGTCAATATATCGAGTTCGTCGCTGATCGTCTACTCCTATCTCTTGGTAACGAGAAGCACTATTATGCCACAAACCCATTCGATTTCATGGATATGATTTCACTTCAAGGGAAAGCTAATTTCTTTGAGAAACGTGTGTCCGAATATGCCAAGGCGCACATCAATCATCTGTCTCCTACTTCAACTAGTCTAAGGACGTTGTATGTATCATTGATATTTTCTGTCCCTAATGCTCATAGACCATCAACAGTACTCTGGAAGAAGATTTCTAGAAAAGTCGCCGCGACATACTGTACAACTGGCTGATGCTGATCTGATGTCTATTTATTCTTATTTAACTAATCACTATGTACCCTATTCATCCTTGGCCGTAACACGTCTCATAGATTTTCTCGTGTTCATGGAGATATTGAATTGTCTTGGTAGCTTCGCGTGGATGTATCTATAACCTCAACAAGTATCCGAATCCAAAAAACGTCTCCTACCTGGAGAATGTACATTCATCAGGTCCGGCCATCGTCAGGAAGAACAAGCCACTGCGATTCAAGTGGATTTGTTTGGTATGCCTTCGTCGCTGTGATCGGCGACGACCTGAGTAGCATAAAGACTTACTGCACCAACATATTTAGTCAAGATCGTATGTAGAATCTCACCAATTTTGAATGGACCGGTCTCCGATTGTAATCACAAAAGCCTCAGCCCATAAAATGCCTTATTGCAAGACGTGAA
>Ga0153922_1000192_pt1 | contig 25189 bp, 23 predicted proteins | sample TSNJ006MetaG_FD_104723 | JGI IMG/M metagenome (GOLD analysis project Ga0153922, IMG submission 104723) | Attine ant fungus gardens microbial communities from New Jersey, USA - TSNJ006 MetaG | ecosystem: Host-associated > Fungi > Mycelium > Unclassified | place: USA: New Jersey, Brendon T. Byrne... | reverse complement strand
TATGACTTTGTCAATATCCTGCTTAATCCGATTGCGGGGGACAGGCGCTACATTGAATCGACAACGACATGGGGTATTTTTAGTGCCACAAGCCTTGGGGATTTGCCGATGCATAAGTTTGGTGGCTGGCATTCGCCGTATTCCATGTTCAGGGAGGAAGACGGTCTGTTAAGCCTTAATGGGCAGGTGGCCCAGAGTAAAACGATGGCTACTCTTCAGGGACTGTTTCTGCATTATCAGAAATACATGAATGAGGATGATTGGCGGTTCATGTGCTATTCGATTATGGGTGTCATGCAGAATGGGGAGATCGCGTATGGAACAGATTATAGTGAGATGCCTGAGGGGTTTGCCAACAGGCTCATTGCATTGACTAAAGGCTATGCGGAAAAGAATAAAGGTCTTGACATGATAGAGGTATTTGGATTCCTGAACAATTTCTTTAGATATAATCCTTTGGTCAGTCTTGGCGGGGCTGTCGCTTATGGACTGGCATCCTCTGAGAGTTATGCCTCCGTTACCCGGGATTTTACGGAAGAAACAAGGGAGAGTCTGCTGAAGCTTGTGGAAGAGGCAGAGGATGAACCGGACTGGGATGTGACAAAATGGGATGTTTTCTACCGGGTGGAGAAATTCTTTGGAGGGATTGACTTTCCGGGCAACAGCAGTGAGCTGAATAATTATTACCGCAAGATTATTGATATCAATGGAACAAGTACGGATGAAATCAACCGGATTTTTGATGCGGTCTATACAGAGGAAAGTCAATTCAATACGAAGATGCAGAATGTTTGTGAACAGCTGGAAAACGTTTCGGCTGCCTTAAAAAAGCTGGCTGACAGCATTGAATGATTATATGTGCCTACTTGTTTGCAGGATGATATACTAGCACTACAAAAAATTAATTATTCTACCAGGAGGGATATTATTAAAAAGTTAAACCTATATTCTCGTTTTATTTTTTACAGTAAAAAGAACTTATGTATCTGTATGTTTGCTTTAATATTTGTATATTTAAGTTATTCTATATATTCTGGTATATATGAGAGCGCAATGATTCAGATTCAGAAGAGTAATTACTCAGGGGGGCTACCAAGCGTTCTTACAGCATATTTTATTTTAATAACATGTGCCAATGTTTTCTTTCTCATGTATTTGTTTTTAAATTACTTTCGTGAAAAAGTAAGAAATTATGATATTTTACAATTAATTGGGGGAAGCAGATGGCTAATCGTTAGTTTTGTGGTCGTGGAATATCTGTTTATGATGTTACTAACCATTTTTCTTGCTAGTACGATAAATCTTTTTATGATGTTAGTATTGCGATATCTGATGAAAATGAATATCCAATATCTGCTGCCCCCAATCTATGTGAACATACTTTATATTTTTGTGGTTTTTATTTCTATTTGTGTTTCTCTTGTCCTTATACTAAAGCGTAAACGCATACGGAGAAGCAATAAATTAATGCAATGGATAGATAAACGTATCCATATAATTAGAAATGTGGTTAGAAGAGTTTTTGTGTGTATCGGCCTTGGTTTTTGCGGTTGGAGCATATACCTGCTCGTTTTTTATAGTGTTGTCAATATGTTCTTATCCATATTATTTGCATTAATAGGTATTTTTCTTGTTTCTGCATTTGCCTTACCGATAATTTTAGAAAAAATCAAGAAAAATGATAAGATTTATGCAAAGCATCTTGTCACTATAAATAATTTTAGAGAGCGATTAAAATCAAATAATTTAATTTTTAGAGTTCTCGTCATATTGAATTTCGCTATTGTTTTTATAGTGGGTTCATTAATTATTTCCTACATTTCTATAATTAATAGTAATACAGATGATTTGAGTTTTCCTTATGAAGAAGTTATTATAACAAGTGATACGTATATTGTTCAAGGAATCAGCTTATTAGCCAGTGAGGAATTTCCGGGAGTTCTCATGGGCCTGGAAGATTATAATGGTATTATAGAGAGCAATGAAAAGTTGGCAGATAGAGAAATAATTTATATTACCCAAATGCTTGAGGATGATGACTCTCCTTATGGCCAGGATACTATGGAAATGTTTGTGGATGGAGCTTGGGAAAATTTTAAAATAAAGCATCAGGAGTATCGTATTGTCTTTGGCGAATTTCTGTCGCCGGAACTACGTGATATCATTGTAGTTTCACCTGATACATTTAAGCGATTCAAGAATAGTCAAAGCTCGGAATCACTTACCATGTTACTATCACAGGATACGCAATTAAGCGAGCAGTTGGAGTTGTCGGCGGAAGATATTATTGTTTTTAACAAGGACCTGCTAATAAGTGCACAGCAATCAGAAAATAATCTGGTTCTCTTTACGATCATTTCCCTGGGTATTATTGCCTTAGTTACGTGTTGGTTTATGATATATATAAAGATTAGAGCAGAGCTTAGTAAGTCGATGGAACAATATCGATTTTTAGAAATAATGGGAATGGAAGGTTCAGAATTAATAAAGTTATCATTAAATGAAATAAGCTTAACGATTATTCCGGGTATGGCAATAGGATATATTTGGGGAATCATAGACTTTTACCTCACATGCATCGCTACCTTAAATGTCAATGAAAATGAAAATATATTATTAATGTTTATGGTGTATCTCCTGATAGTAAGCATTGTGCAAATGGTTTTCTATATATCTCTCAGAAGATATTTTAGAGGAGTGTACAGTGATAAATTATTTAATATTGATAAGAGGGAGGTTGTTAACTTTGAAAGTGTTTGAAATTAAGAACATAGTTAAGATATATAATATGAACAGTACAGTTTTAAAAAACCTAGACATAGAAGTGGAAGCCGGTGAGTTCTTATCTATCATGGGAAAATCTGGTTCGGGAAAATCCACATTACTTAAAATATTTGGAACGTTGGAAGTCCCCACATCCGGAAGTGTGAAGATTGATGGGGTTGCTCTGGATTATAAAAAAAACAGTATTTTATCTGAACTGAGAAGAAAAAAGATTGGGTTTATATTTCAAGATTTTTATTTGGTTCATAACCTGACTGCAATCGAAAATATTATTTTACCAATGCTTCTGGATAAAAAAGATTATTTGCAAGCAAAAGAAAAAGGAGAGGAGTTGTTAAAAAATTTTGATTTAGAATACCTCCGAGATAAGTATCCGACAGAAATGTCAGGTGGTGAGAAACAGAGAATTGCTATATGCAGGGCACTTTCAAACGGTCCAGAAGTTATATTAGCTGATGAACCAACAGGCAATCTGGATAGTAATTCATCTAAGGAGGTTATTCAGGCCTTTATAAAGTTAAATAAAATATATGGAAAAACGCTTATAATGGTTACTCATGATCCATTAATGGCCAGTCTTTCGAAGAGAGTATTGTTTTTGAAAGATGGTCAGATTGAAGAGGATATTTCTTTAATTTCAGGAACACAAAAAGAATATTATGAAAAGATTCAAAAGATTAACAAGGAAAAGGAAACTGATTTTCTTGATCATTTGATTCAGTAAATAGGAAACAGATATTATTGCGTAAGGAAGATTATTTATATCTAAGGCAGATGATACGTTTACAGCATTTTATGACGAGCGATTCGAGTGGTTATAATGCACTGAAACGTACCATAAAAACGCCAAAATTGTATTTCTATGATACGGGTCTGGTCTATTATTTAACCAAATGGAGCAGTCCTCAGGTTGTTATGAATGGAGCGATGAGGGGTGCTTTGTATGGCAGTTATATAGATTGGTGGCCACCAATTTACTTTTAGTTTATTAATCAATTGCCATTATTGAGATTATTGATATCATTCAGCAGAGTATTTACTTCCGCCTGTGTCATAGTGCCTGCACTGACCTGCTCTTCACAATAAGGTTCTACTTCTGCCAGTAGCTCTTCTTTTGTATCATACGGACCAAAGTGTGCGGTGTCACCATTGTCAAGCGTCCATCCAACCTCATACTCATGGATAGTCCCAATATCTTCCGGGTTATATGACATCATTCCATCAAATTCCTCGCCATTTACTGTCATTGATATTGATTTTGATACCATAGTACCGTTTCTGATTTCTTCTAAAATTTCTTCATACACACTGATAGTTTCATCTACCATTTCTTGCGTCCAAACATATGAGCCATCGGTAGGGTTCCAGCCTTTTTCACCAATCATATCCTGTAAAGCTATTTTTTCCTGTTCAAGCCATGTTTTATATTCGTCATAGCTCCACCATTCAGCTTCAACTTCGGGGTCTGGATAAGCATTCTCAAATTCCTCTTCTGTCATCCATGTTTCGCCATTGTCTACGCTTATCATTTTTTTGCCGGTTTCTTCATCATATTTATCCATTACGGATTCGGGACTTGAATTATCGGTTGAATTTGAATTGCCAGCAAGGGCAGAAGTCGCAAACACGGTTGTAGTTCCCAATATTAAAGTTAGTGCCAGTACAATTCCAACGAGGGATGTTTTTTTGATTTTCATAATCGCTGTTATCCTTTCTTCAATTGAATTTTTACTAAAATTATTACACAATGGGGTAAATTTGCTTTTCTTTTCCGCCAACCCAATCAAGGTAAGGGCATAAGCAGACTTGATTGTTACACCAAATGCCTGTACCACCGTTTCATCACAAGAAAGTTCAATGTCACGATTGAAAAGAGTATACATTACCCATACCAACGGGTTAAACCAATGGAGGCATAATGTGGCAGCAAGTAGCCATTTTGAAAGTGTATCAAATCGCTTGATATGCACATACTCGTGGGCAAGGATATATTGCAGCCTACGTTCGTCTGCGTAATCTGTTGTTTTGGGCAGAAGAATTACAGGTTTCCATATCCCATAGGTGAGTGGAGCCGCAATTTTATCCGACTGCCGGATTTGAACAGGGCGTTTCATAGAGTGTTCTTGTTGCCACTTGTTCACAAAGTTATTTTGAATTGGCAACGCTGTTTTATATTCCTGTCGACAACGTAAATGCGTAACAACGAAAAACAAAATACAAGCAATACAGCCCACTATCCATATCAATCTAAGCGGGGATAAATTTACTATTGATGATGTTACTTGTGAAATTGTTTCCGTATTTTGAATTGTCCCCGCATTAGTAATAAATGTTGGGAACATTCCGGCATTTGGAGCAGTTGTACCGCTCTGTCCCATTATGCCGTTTCCTATCTTTTCAATAAGAGTATAAATACTAAACTGTGATGGGATAGAAAACGGGACAAGCAAACGGCAAAGTACAATACCCCACAATGCCAAAAAAGTCTTTTTCGGGAGTTTGTGCAATGCAAGTGTTCGTATGACTATGACCGCCATAATCAGAACAGACGCTGATAAACTCATTTCTAATATCGTCATAGGCGCCACCTCATTCCAAACTGTCAACAAGCTGTTTTAGCCGTTCGATTTCCTGCGGCGTTAGATTATTACGCCCCAAAATCGAGGCGATTAGCCGGTCGGCAGCACCATCATACATTTTGTTGATAAGTTCCGTTGTTTCAAATTCCTGCGCCTGTTCTCTTGTGATAAGGGCGTGGCAGACAAAGTTAGGGTCATTCCGTTCAATCGCTCCTTTGTCAAGGCACTTTTTGATAATGGTATAGGTGGTGGTTTTACTCCAACCTATATGTTCCCTTGTGATTTCCGCAATTCGCTTTGCGGTGGTGTCACCCTCTTTCCAAAGGATTTCCATGATTTTTAGTTCGCTATCAAATAACTTGATTTCCATAAGCGTACGCTCCTTTTTCGCCAGTTTGTTCTATTGCAATAGAATTACTACAATCATATTCTAACGCAATAGAATGTGATTGTCAATAGTATTTTTGAATTTTTTTATTACATACATTACTTATCCGTTGGCTGTCTATCTCGTTTTTATTTCTACTCGTTGCTTCTCCAAGCACCCGGCACATTCGCACCTGGATTGTCGTTTCCGTAGCCCTCTAAGGGGTTGATACCGCCCCAGATACACAAACCTGCCCCTAACGCAATAACAAGTGTTTGCAGTACGCTGACTGCCGATGTGAAAAATCCCATAAATGATGTTCGAAACCGGATTTTTTGTGTTTACCATCATCATCGCCAATCCATTATATACTATGCTGAAAAGAATAGTAATAAAAATTTTAAAAGAAAGGAATATTTTCGTTTGTTCTGAAATCAAGTAAAATCAAGGATTCCAAGACATGGTAAAAATCTCATCGCCCCCTATTTATTGCTGTTAAAGCACTCAAAGCCTTGAAATAAGGCAATTTACAAACGAAAATATTCGAAAGAGTATGTATGGAATTTTTGATAAATAAGTGGTAGAATTAAATAAATAAGGATTGAAGAAGACAATATTCCGGATGTCGATGAAAACAAAGGCGAGGAGAGGTGAATCATTATGCGTAAAACAGATGAAGAAATTCTTGAACTTTCTCTACCTAAATACTTAAAAGATGATATTGCAGCCTTGGTAGAAGGCTATAAGAGCGACTCTCCAGTGTTGGACTGTTTATATTGCGAAGTACAGGGCTCTATAAATTCTGCTTATTATGGTAATGAAATTACAGAAGAACAAGCTGATTATTTACGAAAAAAATATTTGTAGATGGAGAAATAATGTTATGGAAAGAGACTTTACAAACGCAAAACTAAACAGGTTGGGAATGTATGGTGGGGCAAACGGAAGCAAAATAAGTATAGATTATAAAGGGGAAACCTATATGCTTAAATTTCCACCGAAACCTATTCAGAATCGAGAAAAAAGTTATACTAATAGTTGTATAAGTGAATATGTGTCATGCCATATATTTGAAACTCTGGGTATCGATACACAAAAGACTTTGTTAGGACGTTATGGAAATAAAGTGACGGTGGCTTGCAAAGATTTTACGGGTGATGGGTTTGAGTTGAAAGCTTTTGCGCAGTTAAAAAACACGATTATTGATAGTGAGCAGAGTGGTTACGGAACTGAATTATACGATATTTTAAGAACTATAGAAGAACAGCAAATTGTATCTCCGGTTGAGTTAAAGGAATTTTTTTGGAATATGTTTATTGGTGATACTTTATTGGGAAACTTTGATAGACATAATGGTAATTGGGGACTTTTGGTCAATTATAATACCGGAGAAGTGAAAATTGCGCCTGTCTTTGATTGCGGTTCTTGCCTTTATCCGCAGGCCGATGATAGTATAATGAAATGGATTTTGGGAAATAGAGAACAAATTGATCGAAGAATATATGAATTTCCTACTTCTGCTATACACTATAATGGTAAAAAAATAAATTACATCCAATTTCTTATAAAAACGGATAATGAGGAGTGCCTTAAAGCACTAAAGGTTATCGGCAATAGAATAGATCTACCAAGAATCAATTCTATAATCGAAAACACGCCATATATATCCGATATACACAAATTATTTTTACAAACCATGATTAAGGAAAGAAAAGAAAAAATAATTGACAGAGCCTTAGAACGTGTTGGAAAAAGCGTACTTTAAAAAGTGAAGATAGTGCCGAATTTGCTATCTGGTGCGCCTGCAGGAAGACCAAAGTGAGGCATATTTTTCCCGATTCAAAACATCTCATATAGCTTGGAGCAGGATGATTTGTCATTTAGTTTAAGCTGAGTGTTGACTTTGCGGAAAGAGCGGCTATAATATAATTAGATATAATTTTAGCCGAGGGGAGTTGGCATGATGAAATACATCAAAAGGCATCTGGAGGATGCTGTATTGAAACTAAGTGAGTCATTTTGTGCAATATTGATTACCGGACCTCGTCAAGCAGGTAAGACAACGATGCTGCGCACCTTGTCTGAAAAAGAGAATAAAGGGCGTGAGTATGTAAGTCTGGATGACTTGAACGAACGGACTATGGCGAAAAATGACCCTAAAATGTTTTTACAGATTCACAAACCGCCGGTGTTGATTGATGAAGTACAATATGCGCCGGAGTTGTTTACCTATATTAAAATTCACATTGATGAACACAAGGGTTCTGGTGACTTTTGGATGACTGGTTCACAGATTTTCAGAATGATGCGGGGGGTACAGGAATCATTGGCCGGGCGAGTGGCTTTGCTGCATATGTCGCCGCTGTCCCAACGGGAAACGAATGAGGTGAACAATCTACCATTTACAACAGATCTTGATATACTTCTTTCAGAAAGTAAAAAAATAACCCCCGTCACGACTCCGGAGTTGTTCGAGTCTATTTGGCGAGGCAGTATGCCAGGGATTGTCAGTGGACAATATCCTGATTGCAGTACGTACTATTCCTCTTATCTTTCTACTTATCTGGAGCGCGATGTGAGAGAATTGTCAGGGGCAATTGATGTACTCAAATTTATGAGCTTTATCACCTCCTCTGCGGCTAGAACAGGACAACTTCTCAATTATAAGGCTATTGCCGAGGATGCGGATATTGACCAGATTACAGCTAAAAATTGGGTCAATATTCTGGAAACCTTGGGGATTGTTTTCTTGTTAAATCCTTATTCCAATAATGTGCTGAAACGTACCATAAAAACGCCAAAATTGTATTTCTATGATACGGGTCTGGTCTGCTATTTAACCAAATGGAGCAGTCCTCAGGTTGTTATGAATGGAGCGATGAGTGGTGCTTTGCTGGAAAATTATGTAGTTTCAGAAATTGTTAAAACCTATCAAAATGCTGCCAAAGAGCCGTTCTTGTATTATTACCGTGACCGTGATGCTAAGGAGATAGACTTGCTTATTGAGGGTGACGGGAAGCTTAGTCCTATCGAAATCAAGAAGACGACCAACCCTGATAAACGTTTGACTCGGGTTTTTGGTGTGATTGACAAATCACCTTTACAACTAGGTACTGGTGCGGTGCTTTGTATGGCAGATAAGCTGAGTGCATTTGACAAAGACAACTTAATTGTACCGGTGTGGCTGATATAAAAACTACTGACTTTTGTCTGTCAAGAGATGAAATGCAGAAAATCAATTCACTAAATCGTGACCTGCGTATAGGTCCCGACCCTCAAACCTTTAATTTACTGTTCTAAAAAGATAAAAAAAGCAGGACATTTCTAAAGTCACATTGACTTTGGAAATGTCCTGCTTTTTTTATATAAACTTAATTAAGGGATAGGAACTTCATCCGGTATTGGACATATATATGCCCTGCCATCCATCGTCTCATTAAATTCGGCTTTAGCTTTTTCAATAATTGTTGGATTTTCAATGGCTTTCAGTGCTGATACAGCCATGATTTTAGCACCGTGAAGCATACCCTTTATCCCAATGGAATGACCGGCACATGCGGTATTGTGCCAGCTGTGGAATGCGGCACCGATATTACTGCTGGCCGTCATAAAAAGTACGCCGGGAACAATATGCTGCACATCACCAACATCGCTGGAGCCATAGTTGTCTTTATAGCTAATAGGAGCAATGGAGCTATCTAATTGAATGTCTTTAGTAATTGAATGGGAAGCTAACATTTTATCATAATTGGCGCTGCTCTTATTCAGGGCGGCAGCAAATGCTTTATCCTCTTCGGACCACGTAGGAACCGGAACCTCTTTCATTGTTTCGTAGACAGTATCCACAAGAACCTTATTCTGCGATGTATTATAGCAGCCACCTAAGAGTTCTACCGCTACTTCGGTTTCCGTCATTAAAGCGGCACCCTCGGCAATTTTTATAAGTCTTTCATAGGTATCAACGACGGCTTCTCTTGACAGTGCCCGGATATAATACCATACGGCGGCTTTATCAGGAACAACATTAGGAACAGAGCCACCATCGGTAAAAACGTAGTGGATACGGACATCAGCAGTCACATGTTCCCTTAAAAAGTTAGCACCTACATTCATTAATTCTGCAGCGTCTAAGGCACTGCGTCCATTATGCGGATCCCCGCCGGCATGGGCAGTGATTCCCTTAAAGCTAAATTTTACACTATTAAGGGCGGTCATTGTCCCTAGAGTAATGGCATTGGCTGCAGCCGGATGCCAGGCAAATGCGATATCCAAATCCCTGAAGGCACCGTTTCTTGCCATAAATGTCTTACCGGTAAGGGTTTCTTCAGCCGGACAGCCATAAAATACGATAGTACCCTTTAGATTTTTTTCTTCCATTTCCTTCTTTAAACCGATTGCCGCTCCTAAATGAGCAACACCGAGGAGGTTATGACCGCATCCATGACCTGGTCCCCCTTCTTTGATAGGAGATTTTTCGGCAGAAACCTTTTGGCTCATCCCAGGTAAAGCATCATACTCACCCAAAAAGCCAATCACAGGTTTTCCCTCGCCCCAGGAAGCGCGTATGGCGGTAGGGAGACCGGCACATTTTGTTTCCACTGTAAATCCTTCATTTTCAAGGAATTCGGCCGTCCACCGGCAGGCCTTTTCTTCTTCGTAACCAATCTCTGGGTTTTCCCAGATTTTCATAGCGAGTTCTTTAAGAACTTCACTTTTTTGATCTATTGTTTGCTGCGCTGTTTTTCCAGACATAAATACCGGCCTCCTATTTGATGATTTTCTTTTTATAAAGTACCATACTTATAATGATAGTGCCAAAAACGGTTCCCAGTGTCGTTACATAACTTGGTGTACCGGGTAAGAAGCTGAATGCACCGGCATTTACCAGATAGCCCAGGATAAGAGCGATAGCCATGGCAATTGGAGCGATTTGCAGCTTCATGAGGGCAAACTGTACGAATAATGCGCCAAATAAAGCAGGCAGCATATAGTTTAAGGTGGCAGTTACACTTGCCGGCAGTAATGAAAGGATATAGGTACCGGAAAATACGCCAAAGATTAAAATCACTATATTAACAAGGACAGATACGGCCATTCCTAATGTGGAAATAATGGTTCCTTCATCGGTACCCGGCTCGACACCGGCAACTTTCTGGGAAACTGCCGCACAAGGAATACGTAGGTTGGAAATATTACCTGTTAAGAAGGCCATATAGGTCCCGGCTACGCCAATAATAGGGAAATAGGAAATAGGCTCTATAAACCAGTTAATGCCTACGGCTGAAAAGATAGCAATAAATGCTGACAGTATTGCGGAAGCCGGCGGCATGATTCCGAATATGACCAATAGAACCAATGGAGGCCCGAAAGAAATCAATATGCCAATCCAGTTAGTTAGTTTGCCATATTTGGCAACATAGGGTATGTAATCGTTATTAAAAGTATTATCGGAACTTTGTGTTGAGTTATTATTTGTATCCATATGATAAATCTCCTTTCGAATTTGTTTAGTTGCCTAAGAGAGAAAACGTCGGTACGACACCGGCGATAATCATTCCGCCTAATAGTGAAAATGCCAGCGCCCACTCCCTAAGCCACTTGATATTCTTCTTATCGGCTATCGGTGATAAAATTAGCATAATAGCGCCTCCCGAGAGAGCAGCCAGGGTATTATTATTCAGTGCCAGGATATGGTTTGAAAGTAAGGCCCCGAAAGAACCCAGCATGGCAGCTGTTGAAATAATAGTCATTGTGCCTTTATTTCCGCCGGAAAATCTGGCGGTAACTTTTGGCATTTTATCTGCAGTCAGAGTTGCAAAAATAATCCAGCCGATGGAACCAAGAGTCATAGTCCAGACGGCATTGGCAAAAGCAACCTCAGTCATTGTATCTGTACCAAGGGTCACACCCACGGCTGATGTACCAAAACTTGCAGCCATTGATTCAAACATGACTGATCCGATGAATGAGAGTCGCATCCATGCCATGGGTCCTCCCACGGTAATTAATAGCGATAAAAGGCCTGTCAAAATAACGATAGATGGTCCGATAGAAGTGATGAGACTGCTTTTCATAGCGCTTTTCATCTGGGTTTCGGTAAGTCCCATTTTCTTTCCGGTGCTGTAAGACTTTTTGGCAAATATAATTGCCTGAATGACTACCAGAACAACAGCAAGACCGGCAGCAATCCACATGGGGATGCTGTTTGCAATTTTTGATACATTTTCACTCATAAACAATTCCCTCCTGAATTTTATCGTGATATAACAAGAGGCGCTGAGGTTCTACCTGTGCGCCTTTGCTAAATGTTAGAATAAGTATATCACTGTGATTTACTAAAGTCAATCGCTATTTTAAGACTATTAAAGGACGTGTACAGGTGATGAGAGTGTGATATAATCAAGATATATTGAGCATTTCAGGAGGGGGACTTTATGCAGGTAAAGCTAGCTATAATTACAACCGAATTTTTAAAAGATTTTTTGTATAATTCGCTGAGAGAGATTCGTTTAGATATCGATTATGAGTTGTATTTTTATGGTTCTTTTGCGGATTTGCCGGAGATTTATGGTTCCCTGCCGGATAGAATTCAAGGAGTCATAACCAGTGGTGGATTTCCGGCACAGATTATTAAGCGGAGCTTTCCGGAGACAAACCGGACTATTCGAGCTTTTAATACGGATGATGCGGGAATCTATAAATTATTTTTACAACTGATGAAGGATAGGAAGCTTGACCTTTCACGAGTATACGCTGATTTGTTGGAAGTGATAGGACTTGACGTGGCAGATTATCTTTTTAAACCACAAAAAACAACATACTTAGAGATGTTAGATGCACAGATTGGGGGTATGCCACTTAAGCAGTTGGTGGAAATGGAGCAATACTGCTTAAACAAGCATTTAGCATTATGGGAAGAAAGGAAAATTGATGTATCCATTACCCGCTTCAGCAGTATTGCCGATAGACTTAAGGATGCCGGTATTCCGTGTTATTTTGCTTATCCCAGTTTGGAGTACCTAAAAAATATTTGTGAAAACGCGGTTCAGGATATAAAAATTCATCAATTACAGCAGAATCTTCTGGCTGTCATTGATATTACAGTCATGATACAGGAGAATTCTATGCAAAAAAAATTAGAGGAGCTGCGGAACAAATTAATTCAATTTAATCATGAGAATTTGTTGGACTTTATATTGCAGCAAATCCCTTATGGCTTTGAAATATACACAAGCCGGAAAACGGTTGAGCTTCTGACAGATTATTATAAAGCCTGCCAATTGGATGATTTTTTACGGCAGAATTTAGCATTTGATGTTTGCATTGGTTACGGAATGGGAAATAGCATGTATCATGCCCGCATCAATGCCATTGATGCCAATCGTGAGTCGAAAAATCAGATTGATAGTGTCAGCTGCCTGATTAATGAAAAAGATCAACTCATCACGCCACTATGTGGTCCGGGGCGTATGGTCATTCCCCGGGATTTATCTCCATCCATACAAAGTGCTGCCAGACGTTCAGGTTTATCGACCTTGACAATTCAAAAAATATTTACAGCAGTGGATCGCTTAGAAGGACACTTAATTACCTCTAAGGAATTGGCAAGGCGTTTATCTATTACCCAGCGCAGTGCCAATCGATTTTTAAGTGCCATGGTAAAAGCTGATTTAGCAAAGGTGGTCACTGAAAAGAGTGGAACAACTAAGGGAAGACCGGAGCGGGTGTATCAAATCAACGTGCTACTCCATGAATAGTCGCCGATAAATTTAGTGAAAAGTTATTTTACAACTGTATATTTTTTGTTTTCTCCCCGACCGACAGTCTTTATTAATCCTGCATCAATCATCTGTTTCATGATAACGTAAGCACGGGTTCGCTTAACTCTCAGGAGATTCTGCACTTCTTTAGTCGTGATTTCTCCATTGTCGGAAAGATAATCCATTATTGTTTCCATCTGTGATGTTATCAGGAACTGTGTTTCTTCGCGTATTGCTTTCCCGACATTGTCGGAAGCATTCATATTGGGTAACATTATATTAAAAGAATTTGGCGTAACTGAGATTGTAGGCTGCACTTCACAGTTTTGGTATAAAGAAAAAATACGCCTGATTCCAGTACCGTAAGATTCAATAAAATTCAGCCGGTGAAACACCTCGGCAAGTTTGCTGTTGCGGGACAATGAAATTCCATTTTGGATATCCTCTGGAGAAATGCCAGATAGCAGGCCGCCAATGGAGATAAACTCTATCGCATTATCATTTATATTAATAATAATGCTGCCGCTGTAATTATAATCTCGGTGAACTAAGGCATTTAATAGCGCTTCTCTTACTGCGGCTTCCGGATAATCCCAATGATTCGTTCGTTCCAAGCCATTAATAACGACCCTGTTTTTGTTGCATAACTGTAAATAGTTATAAGTTTCCTCTAATTGTTTAAAAATTGAACCAGAGAACTCTTTTTTATCTCTAAATACAGTGTTTTGGGCATCAGAAAAAACGGCAACTTTTACAGTATGTGTGCATTGATCAGAAAGAAGCAATCCCAAATTGGTATAAAGGTTAAGTTCATGATTTTCTAGTCCCAAAGTATAATACTTATCTTTTCCAAAAGCTATTCCATGCGTCTCAAAGACTTCATCGGCATATTTGAATGTAAGTTGCTGATTTAGAGAACGAAGATTTTCAAATACATCTCCATCTGCATTTTTAATCATATGACGAATCTGTTCTTGTGAAGCAGGTGCTGATGAGGCACCTTGGCGAACATAAACGCCAGATGGTTTCAGCCCTTTTGATTTTAAATAATATGGCTTATAAGCTCCCTCTCCTACGTCGATACGAATAATTTTTTCGTCCTCAAGGGTATACTTTACAAATGTTGTTATATCGGGAAGGATAGCATCCCGAATACCGTTTGTGATTCGTGTATAAGTATCGTCAATATTATCTAGGCCAACAGGATTGCCATTGTCATTAACGCCTACAAAAATAATACCCCCATTTGTATTCGCAAATGCAACCACTTCCTTATATATGTCAGGTAAAAAAAGTTCTTTAAATTCAACTTGTTCATTTTCAAAATGCATAACAAAGCCTCCTTGATAGATTTTACTTCATTATACGCTGAATGTTCACTGAAATCAAGTGAATTTAATGAATATTCATAATTGCATATGAATAAAAAAGCTCAAGGAATTTTCTATTGACGCCCTTGCAGTAGAAATGTTATAATTTACAAAATATATAAGAATCGGATGAAGAGTTCGGGAGAGATTGCCATATGTTGGCGGCGCCGAAGGGGAATGCGTAGAAACTCTCAGGCACAAGGGACCGGATTTGGACGATACTCTGGAGAGTCATATGAGATATGACACCGAAGAAGCAATCTTCTTTATTATTATATGAAGAGAATCTTTCAGGTCACACAACGGAGACGCACCTAATGTAGGGGTGTGTTCCGTTTTTTTTTAATGATTATGGAGATAATACCCCTAAAGGAGGCATTGCGATGAATATTAGCATATTTGATGTAATCGGTCCGGTGATGATTGGCCCGTCAAGTTCTCATACTGCCGGAGCGGCAAGACTTGCCAGAATCGGCCGTTTGATTGTGGGAGGAGCATTTTCCCATGTGTCCTTTGGACTCCATGGTTCCTTTGCAAAAACTTATCAGGGTCACGGTACAGACCGTGCGTTAGTTGCCGGTGTATTAGATATCAAAGAGGACGATGAACGTCTGTCAGATGCATTTGAAATAGCAAAAGGGAGGGGAATAACTTATGATTTCCATGAAGTTGATTTAGAGGGAATGCATGAAAACTCTGTTGAAATGCAATTTTCCATGGACGATGGCAAGATTAATACCATTGTTGGTTCATCTATCGGTGGCGGAAGAATTGTTATCCGGAAAATCAATGAATTTGACATGGAATTCTCTGCCGGGTCGTCCACATTGGTTATCCGTCAGAATGATATCAAGGGAATTGTAAGTGAAGTATCAAAGGTACTGGCCCAAAATGACATTAATATCGGGGTAATGCGCTTGAGCCGAAAAGCGAAGGGAAGAGAAGCTTGCTGCATTATTGAGATGGATAATGTGGTTTCGGATGAAGTTGTGGAACAAATACGTAAAATCCCCGGCATCTTAAATGTACAGGCAATTAATATTGATACGGCAGAGGAGCGAACAGATGGCATATAATACAATTGAAGAATTACGCCAAATAGCCAATCACCAGGGAAGTCCACTTTGGAAACCGATACTAGATAATGAAATAGAACTCAGTGAATGTAGTGAGAAAGATGTATTTGCCAGATTGGAAGTGCGTTATGAAGTAATGGAGCAATCGGCAGGGAGGGCATTAGAAAAAGGACTGACGACAGCAGGGGGATTAATTGAAGGTATTTCCTGTACCCAGTATGCCTATTCCAAGAAAGATCATTCTATATGTGGAAGCTTTTTAAACAGATTGATGGCCCGGGCATTATCTGGTAGTGAGGTCAATGCCGCCATGGGGAAAATCTGTGCCTGTCCCACAGCGGGTGCCTGCGGTATTTTACCTGCGGTTATCATTTCTTTGGAAGAGAAATATCAACTAGAGCGCAGAACTGTCTTAGAAGGTATTCTGACGGCATCAGGCATTGGCGCTACCATCACCCAAAATGCCACGGTTTCAGGAGCTGAAGGCGGATGTCAGGCAGAATGTGGTGTCGCCGCCGCGATGGCGGCCGCGGCCGCGGCCCAGATGTCAGGAGGAACTAATGATATGGCGGTGAATGCCTGTTGCTTTGCTTTGATGAATGCCATGGGGCTGATATGTGATCCGGTGGCCGGATTGGTGCAGGTGCCTTGTGCTCAGCGTAATGCTTCTCAGGCGGTGAATGCCGTATTAAGTGCAGATTTGGCTCTTGCCGGCATGGTAAGCATTATACCGGCAGATGAGGTGATTGATGCCATGTTTAAAGTCGGAAGGATGTTGCCCATGCAGCTTAAAGAAACGGCACAAGGCGGGATTGCCGCCACACCGACAGGAAAAGAGATAAAGAATCACATTTTTCAAAAACAGAGAGGGGAGAAATGAATGCAAAACTATGATTTGATTGTCATTGGCGCCGGACCCGGCGGGTATGAAGCAGCAATCAGGGCGGCGAGGTATGGACTTAATGTCGCCCTGGCAGAGATGTATGAGGTAGGGGGGACTTGCTTAAACCGAGGCTGTATACCGACTAAGACATTAATGCATGCCGCCCATTTATATCATGAGATGACAGCTTGTGAAGAATTAGGTGTTTATGCCAAAGAAGTATCCTTTGACATAGAAAAGATTTATGCCAGAAAAGATGATGTGGTAAGTAAACTGCGTATCGGCATTGAGTTTTTATTGAAAGCTAATAAAGTATCCCTGATTAAGGGAAAAGCGGTGATTACATCTGTCAACACGGTAAGTATTATGACATCGGAAGGGAGTGTAGTAGTCAAGGCTTCAAATATCTTGATAGCATCCGGTTCGGTTCCGGCATGTCCGCCAATCGAAGGGCTGAATTTGCCGGGGGTAATGACCAGTAGTGAAATGCTTGAACAGGCAGGAACGGCCTATAAGAAGCTGACAATTATTGGCGGCGGGGTGATAGGTGTTGAATTTGCTTCGATTTTTGCCGGATTAGGCTGTGAAGTCACAATCATTGAGGCCATGGATCGTCTTTTACCAACAATGGACAAAGAGATTTCCCAGAACTTAAATATGATTTTTAAGAAACGTGGCATTAAGGTATTTGCCGCAGCGTCAGTAGAACGTATCGCACAGGAGGGACAAGGTCTTATGTGCCATTTTACCTGGAAGGGTAAAACACAGAGTGTGGAGGCAGAGGCCATCCTGGCAGCTACCGGGAGGCGTGCTAATATAGAAGGTCTTTTTTCAGAAGGTGTCAACGTGAAATGTGAAAGAGGCATTGTTGTTGACGAGCACTTCCAGACGAGTATTCCGGGAATTTATGCAATTGGGGATGTTATCCATGGCGGGATACAGCTGGCACATGCCGCATCCGCCCAAGGCTTGAATGCCGTAGCTCATATAACGGGAAAACTTCCGGAGATAGACGTGGCGACTGTACCTTCATGTATTTATACGAATCCGGAAATTGCATCAGTGGGATTGTCTGCGGATGAGGCTAAAAGTAGAGGGATAGAAGTGAAGACAGGAAAGTTCCTGATGTCGGGGAATGGGAAGTCCATGATTGAGATGCAGGACAGAGGTTTTATAAAGGTGGTATTTGATGCAGAATCGGAAGTAATCCTTGGTGCCGGGTTGATGTGCGCCCGGGCAACAGATTTAATAAGTGAACTGGCTGCGGCTATTGTAAATAAGCTGACATTGAGCCAGTTAAATTCGGTCATCAGGCCACATCCTACATTTTCTGAGGGTATTACGGAAGCGGTAGAAGCAGCTCATGGAATGGCCATACATATAGCACCACCTAAGCAATTGTAGGTAAGAAAGGAAGAGAGGAATAGATGATGGATAAAAAGACACCTTTGTACGACTGCCATGTTGCCTGTGGCGGAAAGATCGTATCATTTGCCGGTTACTTATTACCGGTACAGTATTCAGGCATTATTGAGGAGCATATGGCGGTACGATGTAAGGCCGGTTTGTTTGATGTCTCTCATATGGGAGAGGTCATGATATCAGGAACGGATGCTTTAATGAACATTAACCGATTATTTACTAATGATTTTACCAACATGACTGATGGGCGTGTACGCTATAGTCCAATGTGTAATGAAGAAGGCGGTATTGTCGACGATTTGATCGTATACCGGATGGCGGCAGAGAAGTATTTAGTTGTTGTCAATGCCTCTAATCGTGAGAAAGATGTCAATTGGATGAAGTCTCACCTCGTTGGTGATGTCAAGTTAGAAGATATCTCTGATTCGGTAGCGCAGATTGCCTTGCAAGGACCTGGGTCTAAAGATATTTTACAAAGACTCACGGCAGAAGAAAATATTCCGCCGAAGTACTATACTTTTTTCGAAAATCGTGATGTGGCGGGGGTTAAGTGTCTTGTATCACAGACAGGTTATACAGGTGAGCATGGCTATGAGTTGTATTGTTCGCCAGATGACGCAGTACAGCTATGGAATGCCTTACTTGAGGCAGGTTCAACAGAAGGCTTGCTTCCCTGTGGCTTAGGTTCCCGTGACACCTTGCGTTTAGAAGCGGCGATGCCTTTGTATGGGCATGAGATGACAGATGACATCACTCCGCTGGAAACAGGACTAAACTTTGCGATTAAGATGGCAAAGGAAGATTTTATCGGTAAAGCGGCCATTGAAAAAAAGGGTGAACCAAAGATTGCCCGTGTCGGACTTAAAGCGACAGGACGCGGCATTATGCGTGAGCATAATGAGGTCTATATCGGCAATGAAAAAATCGGTGAAACAACCTCAGGAACCCATTGCCCATATTTAAAAGGTGCCTATGCAATGGCGATTGTCAATAAAGAAAATTCAGCCATGGGGACTCAGGTTGAAGTTGATGTGCGGGGACGCCGGGTTAGCGCAGAGATTGTCCCGCTGCCATTTTATAAGAGAGCTTAAACAAATATAACCATAAAAGGAGAATAATCATGAATAATCCAAGTAATCTTAAGTACACAAAATCCCATGAATGGGTAGAATTTACAGGTGAATCAACAGCAAAGATAGGTTTAACCGATTTTGCTCAGGAATCTTTGGGAGCCCTCGTTTTCGTTAATCTTCCGGAAGAAGGGGACGAAGTGACGGTAGGGGAAAGTATGGGGGATGTAGAAAGTGTTAAGGCGGTATCGGATGTGTATGCGCCATGCAGCGGAGCAGTCACGGCGGTGAATGAGGCGCTTTTAGATGCCCCTGAGCTAATTAACGAATCACCTTATGAGGCATGGCTTGTTGAATTGTCAAATATAACAGATCAGGAAGAATTATTAAGTGCTGATGAATATGAAGCACTTTGTGAGGAGGAATAACCATGGGTAGTTATATTCCTTCCAATGAAACACAGCGGCAGGAAATGTTAGATGCTATTGGGTTAGCCAAGATAGATGAGCTTTATTCCCAGGTGCCGTCCGATCTTATTTTAACTGGGGGAGCGGATATCCCTGAAGGAAAGTCAGAGCTTAGCGTATCTCGCCTGATGTCCAAGATGGCAGAAGAAAACGTGGTATTCCCATCCGTTTTCCGCGGAGCGGGTGCATATCGTCATTACATACCATCTATTGTGAATGCAATTGTCTCTAAAGAAACATTTGTGACGGCCTATACACCTTATCAGGCAGAAATCTCCCAGGGGATTTTACAATCCATTTTTGAATATCAGACAATGATTTGTCAGTTGACAGGAATGGAAACCGCTAATGCTTCTGTATATGACGGGGCAACGGCTGCGGCAGAAGCCGTTGCCATGTGCCGTGACCGGAAGCGGACGAAAGCCTTAGTTTCAGCAGCAGCACATCCCGATGTCATTGAAACGATAAAAACATACTGCTGGGCAAGTGATGCAGCGGTTGAATTAATACCTGTGAAAGATGGGGTGACGGATTTAGCGGCGCTAGAGTCAATGCTTGATGACGGGACGGCCTGTGTTTATATCCAGCAGCCCAATTATTATGGACTGTTAGAAGACGGTGAAAAGTCCGGTGAAATTGCCCATGGTCAAGGGGCAAAGTATGTGATGGGTGTTAACCCTATTGCGGCAGCTATTTTAAAGACACCTGCCGAGTGCGGTGCGGATATTGCCGTCGGTGAAGGTCAGCCTTTAGGTATGCCCCTTAGTTTCGGCGGACCTTATTTAGGTTTTATGGCAGCGAATAAAGCGATGACCCGTAAGCTTCCCGGACGTATTGTTGGTCAGACAAAGGATTCAAATGATGAAAGGGCTTTTGTATTGACATTGCAAGCCAGAGAGCAGCATATCCGGAGAGAAAAAGCCTCCTCAAATATTTGCTCAAACCAGGCACTCTGTGCGATGACAGCTGCGGTTTATATGGCAGCCATGGGTCCTGACGGAATGAAAGAGGCGGCAGCGCAAAGCATGTCCAAAGCTCACTATTTAGCTTCCGGTCTTGGTAAGATTAAAGGATTTGAACTGATGTATAAAGGTGAATACTTCCACGAATTTGTGACCGGGTGTCCATGTGACAGCGATAAGCTTTTAAAACATTTAGCGAGTAAAGGTATTTTAGGTGGATTGCCGGTTTCAGACGGTATCTTATGGTGTACAACGGAAATGAACACGAAAGAGGAGATGGATGATTTAATCAGTCTGCTTAAGGAGGTGTGTGGATAATGGAGTTACTATTTGAAAAAAGCATCAGGGGCAGAAGCTGCTCCATTTTACCAAAGTGTGATGTTGAAGTGACCACACTCGCAAAAAATCATCTGAGGCAAAAGGAATTGCCATTACCCCAACTCAGTGAAAATGACTTGAGCCGCCACTATTCAGCATTGGAAAGACGTACCCATGGTGTTAATAATGGATTTTATCCGTTAGGTTCTTGTACGATGAAATATAATCCAAAGATTAATGAAACCATAGCAGCACTTCCCGGGTTTACCCAGATTCATCCCCTGCAGCCGGATGATACTGTACAAGGGAGTCTTAAAGTACTGCATCTTGCGGAGAAGTATCTATGTGAAATCACGGGAATGGATGCAATGACATTTCAACCGGCTGCCGGTGCACACGGAGAATTAACAGGTATTATGCTGATTAAAAAATATCATGAAGTCAGGAAAGATGCCGGCCGTAAGAAGATTATCGTACCTGATTCGGCGCATGGAACAAATCCGGCAACAGCGGTCATGGCCGGCATGACTGTTGTTAATATTCCATCGGGCTCAGATGGATGCGTGGATATTGAAAAGCTTAAGGAAGCGGTAGGTGAAGATACGGCAGGTCTGATGCTCACAAACCCAAATACGTTAGGTACTTTTGAAAAGGATATCCTTGAAATCACCAAAATTGTGCATGACGTGGGTGGCCTGGTTTATTATGACGGAGCGAACTTAAATGCAATCATGGGTGTGGTAAGGCCTGGCGATATGGGCTTTGATTGTGTTCATTTAAATTTGCATAAAACTTTTTCGACACCACATGGCGGCGGCGGTCCCGGATCGGGTGCCGTAGGCTGCAAAGATTTTTTGACACCCTATTTACCTAAGCCTCACATTGGTGTTTGTGACGGTAGATACAATCAGCAATACGACTGTCCCCAGAGCATCGGTAAGGTAAAGGCTTTTAACGGAAACTTCCTGGTGACCTTAAGGGCATTGACCTATATCATCACCCTTGGCAGCGAGGGTATTGCCGATGCCGCTAAAAATGCGGTGCTTAATGCCAATTATTTAATGAAGCGGCTTGGGGAATGCTACTGTATTGCCAATGAAGGTATTTGTATGCATGAGTTTGTTATGACGTTGGCCAATGAAGCAAAGGAAAAAGGCATTACGGCAATGGATATTGCAAAGGCTCTGTTAGATAAGGGGATTCATCCGCCGACAATGTATTTCCCACTCATTGTTCACGAAGCCTTGATGGTAGAGCCGACAGAAACAGAAGGTAAAGAAGTGCTTGATGAAGCGGCAGAAGTCTTCTTATCTATTTACCGACAGGCAATGGAAGATCCCAAATGGGTCCATCACAGGCCAACACATACGCCCATCGGAAGGCCGGATGAGGTGGCGGCTGCCCGTCATCCGGTATTACACTATTAGCAGTGACTAAAAGGGAGCGATCATGTTATTTGTTGAGAATCTAAATACAATTCCATACCGGAACCATGCCTTGGAAGAGTGGTTAATGCAGAAGTTTAATGAGGATTGTTTTATGCTATGGCGTAATGATAAAGCAATTCTCTTAGGAAAAAATCAAAATCTGTATAAAGAAGTCAATTTGCCCTATGCATCAGAAAAAGGGATAAAGCTTGTCCGCCGCCTTAGTGGCGGGGGAACAGTGTTCACAGATGGCGGAAACATCATGTTTTCATTCATCAGTTGTAATAACCGCCAGGATTTTGCAGATTTTCATAAGTTTACGGAGCCCATCTTAAAGGCATTGCAGAAACTTGGTATTCCGGCTGAATTTTCCGGGCGTAATGATCTGACGATTCAGGGAAAGAAGTTTTCCGGAAATGCCCAATGCAGATATAGAGACAAAGTGCTGCATCATGGAACGCTGATGTATAAAGCGAATACAGATGAGTTGATGAAGGCATTGAAAGTGAGTGACCTAAAGCTTAAAAGCAAAGGCGTGGCTTCCGTGAAAAGCAGAGTAACAAATATCAGCAGCCATATGACACACCCGATGGATATTGAAGAATTTCGCAGATATTTATTTGAAAGTGTGATGAGCGAAACAAAAGATGCCAAGATGTACCGTTTATCTGAGTCGGACTGGGCAGAAGTGAAGGAACTGGAACAGGCTCGCCATGCGAAAGAAGCGTGGATATATGGAAAAAATCCCAAGTTTAATCTAGAGAAAGAAAGCAAACTGCCGGGTGGTATTGTACAAGTATGCCTGGAGGTACATAAGGGTAAAGTTGAAAAGGCCGGGATTTATGGAGATTTTTTCAGCAGCATGGATATATCGGAAATAGAGGAAGCGCTTGTTGGCGTCTTATATAAAAAAGATCATCTGGAAAAGGTTTTGCAAACCTTCGAAATAGACAACTATTTTAAAAATATTACCGTGGAAGAACTGCTTACGGCGCTTATATAGGAGGCTTGTTATGACACATTTAAGAAAACCAGAATGGCTGAAGGTTGAAAAAGGACGGGGAACCTGCGGCAAAGTAGGGCGTATGTTGAGTTCCTATCAGCTTAACAGCGTCTGTGAGCAGGCCGGGTGTCCCAATCAGGGAGAGTGTTTTAAAAACGGCACCGCGACATTCTTACTGTTGGGAAATCACTGCACCCGTAATTGTACATTTTGTAAAGTGACCCAAGATTTACCGGAGAAAGTAGATTCGTTTGAGCCGGAGCATGTGGCTGATGCGGTGGCAGATATGGGTTTGGCTCATGTTGTTATCACTTCGGTGACCCGGGACGATTTGCCGGATGGCGGGGCCGAACATTTTGCAAAGACAATAAGGGCAGTGCGCTCCCGTGTTCCAGATGCAAGTATCGAGGTTTTAATCCCGGATTTTAAAGGGGATAGCGAAGCTTTAAAGACCGTTCTTAGGGCAGAGCCGGATATCCTTAATCATAATGTGGAAACAGTCCCGCAGCTTTATGAGCAGGTGAGGCCTATGGCCAGATTTGACCGCTCAATAGAGCTTTTAAAGAGGGTGAAAGAATATGTGCCGTCAATGTATACGAAATCCGGATTTATGGTAGGACTTGGGGAAACGGCCGGGCAAGTTAAGCTTCTGCTTAAAAATCTCCATGATATAGACTGCGACATTGTAACCATAGGTCAATATCTGCAGCCGTCACTTAAGCATTATCAAGTCAGGGAATATGTGCATCCGGATCAATTTGCAAAATATAAAGAAACCGGTTTGGCCTTGGGAATCCCCTGTATTGCCAGTGGCCCCCTTGTGCGAAGTTCATATCATGCAGGCACTGATTTTGAAAAACTAAAAGCATCCGGCAATCAGCAGTTGGGATCAGGTAGATGAAGCAGCCAATAATTGTTCCCCAGCCCAACCTATATCAATTGATGTAACAGTTTCAGGAAATTGGGCTGACTGGGCACATACAGAAAGCTTATATTCGTTATCAAAGTCCAATTGCCGGAAGGCGGGGATAATGGTTTTGCCGGGGGCAGATAGGGAGATGTCATTTGACCTAATGGTAAACTCAAAAGAGTCTAAGGGTGTTGACAGTCCGGTCCCAAGATATTTAAGATAGCTTTCCTTCAGTGTCCAGATACTAAAAAACAGGGATTGCTTTTCGCTGTTTTTGGCATCCAGGATTTGAAGATATTCATGATGGGTAAAGAAACGTTTGGCAATACTTAAATCAATATTGGCCATTTTTTCTATATCAACACCAATCACATCATTACTGATGGCGCCGATAACCCAATGGCCGGAGTGTGATAAATTGAAATGTAATGGAGAGTCTTTTAGATAAGGCTTTCCATATTTGTTTTTTAGAAAGGATATATTGTCGTTTTTAGTTCCCAGGTTGGCAGAAATCAAATGACGTATTAAAATATCACCATATAGGGCGCATAAGGCGTCCTTTTTAAAACGGAAGCGGTTTACTTGCTGCCTTCTTTCATCTGATACCAGGGATAACATTTGATTGTATTGGACGTGGGACACTTCCTTGTTGATGTCAACTGCATATATAGATAGCATTGGGTATTCTCCTAAATCGGTTTGCTCTTTTTTAAATTATATCAGTTTTTTTAGAGTTGTCCAATACAAATGTAATTTTCCAAATAATTATTAGCAGAGCGGTTATATTTCGT
>Ga0153922_1000191_pt1 | contig 25203 bp, 32 predicted proteins | sample TSNJ006MetaG_FD_104723 | JGI IMG/M metagenome (GOLD analysis project Ga0153922, IMG submission 104723) | Attine ant fungus gardens microbial communities from New Jersey, USA - TSNJ006 MetaG | ecosystem: Host-associated > Fungi > Mycelium > Unclassified | place: USA: New Jersey, Brendon T. Byrne... | reverse complement strand
GCCCTTGTATAAGCAAAGATAAGTTTCCACAAGAAAGCTACGAACCCAGCGGTAGATCTTGAACTCCTTCTCAATTACAGGCTTTTGTAGTGGTGCAGCCTGGCCAGCACGAGCCGAAGTAGCAAAACCCCGGGAAAGGGCAGTGCGTGAAAGAGCTGAACGTGTGCTCGCAGCTAGCATGGCAATAAAATAACAGACATCCAACAGAAGAGAGGTCGCAAATCAGACTATGTTAATCACGTGTTATGACACTCCGGACCAATCACATGCATCCTATTTTCATTAGAAAACATTAACAATACAAGCAAGTGAATATCGATACACTCAGAGGCCCTGATAGACAAAAAATCATCAGTTCATTCCCCTAACAAAACACACAGCGCTCACATCAGCTAAAGCAACTAGCCTCTCATCTCGTCGATACTCATTCTCATTTACTGAACGCTCCCAGTCTATCCCACCCCTACCCCACAATGTCATCTGCATCATCTCTTTCATCCGTGTAAACCGTTTCGCATAAACCGGAATTTTCCTCCATCTATGACGACCTGAACCTTGATGCGTACGTGGATCAGATTGACAGTAATGCTCTAATGTATGCTCTGCACGCAATTTCTGGTATATTGTGGAGGATATGAAGGTTTGTCGATCAACATGACTCATTATTCTTGAATATAATTTGTACGTCAATGCACAAACATCGACAGAAACGAGGGAGAGGAAAAGAAGCTGATAGCGAGATAGCTCTCTCTTTCCCCGTTAAATAGCGCCAGGGGAAATCTACGTTCTTACTTTTATAGGTGAAAAATACTATAAGAACTGCATGATTTTGTAATAATGACACAAAAAGCTGAGACTCCTAGCAACGAAGAACAATAAAATGCATAATAAAAATAGATTGAGTGTCCAACAATAGCCATTGCATCCATTTTGAGACGAGTACTCAAAAACAGAAGAATACAAAAGCGCCTGCAACCCATCACGCACGCTCTTGTCGTCAGGTGCATAGCTGTAACTATACTGTCACTCGCTAAAGTACTCGAGACCACTCAATATATTGGAAGAACAAGTAGCAGTACAATTTTCGATGTTGAGACACTATTTGCCTGGTTGTGGCTTGAGCCGAAAGCTTTTAATCTGCATTGGTTTCATAACCGGAATATTTTATAGAAACTATGATTTCTACTCAGCTTTTTCGAAGAGGGGGGGAGGGTACTGCATTAAAAGATAAAAGTTCTCAAACTCAGAATTCCTTTTTTTTTTGAATGTATACCCTTTTGACCGTTTGACCGTTTGACCAACAAACCAGAGAACTTTGCCTATCCCGTTTCCTTATGGTTCGGGACCGAAATCTATCACTACAAAAATACCACGTGACTAATTTAATTTCTCTTCACAACTATGGTCAGGCCTCCAATTGCAACGCGTTCAGTTACCTTGAGAGCACGCAGGAGCGTCTTTGACTCTTCTGTGACTCTCTATGAGCCAGCAGACATTGAAGAATTATCCTCGTCTCTCGACCATCCTGGGAAAACCAGACGGATCAAGAGAGAACATGATGTGCAGGTGCCTCCGCCTCAGGAATCGGCTCCGAGGAAACGGTTGAAAGCCGACGCAGCTTCACCAAGAAAGATCACAACGCTCAAAAAACCCAAACCAATACTTCAAGCCTTGGATACACCCCATCCAGCGCCGGAAAACTGGCGAGAAGTTTATGACGCCATTGGGAAGATGCGTTCACAGTTTACTGCACCCGTCGATACGATGGGTTGCGACCAGGCGAAACATCAGGAAGTTGAACCAGAGGTTTATCGATCTGCCTATTTCATCCTGAACGAGAGCCTTACGCGCCAAAGAACAGACGGTTTTCAACCCTCATAGCGCTCATGTTATCGTCGCAAACCAAGGATGAAGTCACAGATGCCGCTGTGAAGAAACTCAGAGCTTCCGTCGGTGGTGTACTCTCAATCGAGGCAGTCCTTGCCGCAGAAGAATCCACCATTTCAGAAGCCATCAACAAGGTTGGTTTTTGGAGACGTAAAACCGGGTAAAGAGGAACCTTGCATGCGTTGTTTGCCTTTGTTCACATACCGATCTAGCTATATCAAACAAGCAGCAAAAAAACTTCGCGACGAATTCGCCTCCGATTTGCCCAAGACTGTGGACGAACTTTGCTCTTTACCAGGGGTGGGACCAAAAATGGCGTTCTTGGCTCTTCAATCAGCATGGAATTTGTGTGTAGTCGCGGTTTCATTCTTCTATGAATTGTCTCCTGATACTCATGATAGAAATCATGGCATTGGAGTTGATGTCCACGTTCACCGAATCTCGAATCGCTTAGGTTGGCACAAGAAGCCAACGAAGAATCCAGAGGAGACGAGGTATGTGTGCATGTGCATCCATGCACTTTTCAGCAAGCACAGACGCTGATTTCTTCATTATTTGAGGTTGAATTTACAATCTTGGCTACCTTCAGAGTTCCACAAAGAGATTAATCACTTACTTGTTGGCTTTGGCCAGGTATCTCAACTCTTCAGGAGGAAAACTTCCATTTCTCAATCATCTCATTCTTAGGTAATTTGTCTGTCTGTCAGTCCTCGATGCGATTTGTGTGACCTGTCAACGCGAGGGCTTTGTCCGAGTGCACAAAAGGTGGCCAACAACACGAAACGGAAGCCCGTTATCATGACCGGAGGCTCACCAGCCAAGGTCAAAATAGAGCTGGAAGCAGATCAGCTGATAAAGCTCCCAAACCCTCATACAGATGACGATCAGTCTATGACTCGCTTGGAGGTAATGCTCAAGGAGGAAGGCAAGGAGCCCAAAATTGAAGAACCGTAATGATTGATAAAATCTCGAAGCGTCCATCTATGTGTGACAGATTTGACTTGTGCTCATAATATAATGGCTTTTTGTTGCTCCCAAGAATTTTACGCATGCTCCATTGCTGAGTCCCAAAACCCTTTCTCTAACATCGTACACTTGTCCCATACCTCCCTCCACTCTTTCAGCCTCATTGGTGATGGGGCATCAGCCATGACTCGTGCTTCGATCGCAGCTGTGATCAGTCACTCAGTATATATACATATCTCATTGCTTCAGCTTTTCAAAATAGCTCACCCAGACCCAATTTTACTGCATGTTGATAACGTTCTCCGGAATAATCGTTGATCCACTTTTCATACGGATTGCTTTCTGTTATGACCCAGGACCCTTCATTTGTTGCCTCCCTCTTCAACCAAAACCCAACCTCTCCGTAGCCCACTAGGCACACTAGCAATGCCAGTAGTAGCTTCGTGCTGTCACCTGCCGACATTCAAGATACCCCCCATCAATATCCATCAGTCTGTGTGTGCGCGGAGAATGTGACTTACCCTGAAGTCCTATATCAATGAGAAAAGCACCGTATGCTATCGTAGCCGATGTTTCCGGTGCTGATTCCAGCTGTTCCTGTGTTACGCCAAAGGAGTGGCAGAAAGATCTGTGGGTATCGATTTCTCGAAGGATGTTGAGGAGTGTTTGAGTTGCGGATCCTATTTCGGAGAATGTTGACGATTTGGCTGCTAGGAGCCTGGAATCTCGAGCTCAAGGTGGGTCTGTCTGAGTGGCTTGTGGTGTCAAACGCTTACCCATTTGCGCGCGCATAATACTTCAAATAATGATAATCCTGTCTTTGAATAATGTCAGCTTGAAATCGAGTAACCCGAAAAACTCATACATGATGTAATGGGTGAATGCGGAGCGGGGTAATACCGCCCTACCCAATTGCTTGACGAATTCGTGTTCAACATAAGCCTTCCAGTGAACTGCGGTACTTTTGATGAGGTATCGAATCAAGGGATACTTGTCATACTTTGTTCGCCTATCAAAGGAAGGAGAAGGGTGATTCAGCAAACGACGTTCTCGGTTTTTTTGGACAAGACACTGACCTTGGTATGAGGACTTTGGTAGTAGAATGAAGATGGTTGAGTGGGCCATGACCGCTCCCTATTTCCTCGGCAGTATCAATACCCATGTGTGTATACCACGTCGCACTTTCAACAGCATCGATCACTAGACGGCAAACCTGTTTCTTTAACACACCATTTTTTTGTGAGGAAGGGCCACAAAAAAGGACGCACGTGTGCTGCCTTGAGCAAGCGCACAGGCAGTAGCAGCGCTCAGGGTACACCCTGTCCCATGAGTATTTGTCGAGTTGATTCTCGGCCTTACGAACAAGGTCGTGTCTCCTCCCCTCTCCTGTAACACATCTACTACCAGCTGAGGCTCGGTTTCGACCTGTTCACCGGAGAATAAGATTTCCATATTTTCCTCCATCAGTCCATGCTTGATCACTTGCACACCCTGCTTGACCTTGAGTAGCTGTTGAACGTCTTGGATGGTCACATGGATATGTCCACCTTTCAACAGAACAGCGTGCGGCGCGAAAGTTGATATCATTCGACTCGCAGCTGATATCATCTCCTCTAACGTGTTGATCGAGGTAGTCAAACCCCTCTTGGAGAGAAGCGTCTCGGCCTCTGACTTGTTCGGTGTAATCATCATAGCGAGAGGGAATAAGTCGCTGATAATGGTGTCCAGTGCTTCTGGATGTAATAGCGGGTGCCCGGAGGTCGAGACACATACTGGGTCGCAGATGATAGGAGGTCTTGGGGAAGAAGACGAAGAATAGTACTCTTTGATACTGCGCACAACGGCTTTTGTGTTCTCGGTGTCGAATAGCATGCCGATTTTGATAGCTCTAATGTCGATGTCAGATAAAACCATTTGGATCTTGTGTTCAAAGTGCAGCGTATTGATTAGCTGTAGCACACCAAAAGTATCAGACCGTGATCAGACCTGTTTTTCTATGAACAGAGGCGGCACGGGGTGGACGCCTTGGACTCCGTTCGTGTTTTGGGCCGTGAGTGCTGTGATGACACTCGTTCCGTAGCATCCATATGCACAGAATGTTTTGAGGTCCGCCTAGGATTGCAAAAACAGTCTGCCGGGTGTGGTCGCTAATGAAAAAAGAGTAAAAAACCTACTTGAATGCCCGCGCCACCACTACAGTCTGAACCAGCTATGGTAAGAACAGAGGGAGACTGTGCTGGTTTCTCAGATGACATTGGAGAGCAGAGTTATGGCTTAATTGATCTAATCAGTTATCCAATCTGAGAGAATCTAAGCGAAGCATGACACAGGATGGGCAGGAAGTAGGCAGATGAATGGGACACAACAACACAAGCTGCATGATAGAAAACTAAGTGCAATATGAGCACAGTCAGATAAACTTAGAATTAGTAGAGGTGTATGGAGGCGCAGCGGAAACCTTGTCACTGATAATCCAATTGATGATCGATCTTGATTAGGTTACTTGACAGTGTACTGGAGGGCTAAGAAAGTCCCCCTATTTTTCGCCCAACTAAATGTCAAGCTTATTTTCAATGCAAAAAAAAATTAGTCTAGTATTGATACCGAGTCTAATATTCATTTTATGCATGCAAAGGGGCAGCAAAGTGTACAATCGACGAGTGGTGTACAAATGACGATCGGACTGCGATCGAGCACTGTAACAACTTGTTGTTTCAGAAAAAAAAGGTGTACAAATGATAGGTTAAACTCCACATAGAACTGATTCATCACTGGACATGGCCGAAGTGACTATTATCTATCTCTTGAAAATGGAATGAATAAAAGATCGACATGAAGAGGAAAAAGTTGTGGCGGCGTACCTCTCTCTGCCACATCAATCACGAGTCCTCTCGCTTCCTCTTCCGTGTCATCTGTACAAGATCAACGCGGATAACGCCTGCGACTGCCTTGAGACTTGGCACCACTTCTTCTTGAATTTTGTTTGATTTGGGGATGCTGTACAAGTGGATGTCTGCCATTGAGCCGACCGGTCCCTCATACTTGAGCAAAGGGTGTAAGTTTGCTAGGCTTGAAGGCCTGGTGAACGCCAATGTCTCGTGAGAGAAAGATACTGATAGATAGTATTTTGAATCAAGCTCAAGAATTTGAGGCAGATTATGCATATTATGGTGGACAGTAAGTGATTGAACTGATCGGCCATCGGTCATAAGTGATCTATTCCCAAAAACAGATTTTTTTTTGATATGGATCTTTGGTTTTCCCCAGCCATGGCCTCCACGTCAAGAATCGAAACAACCGAGCTCAACTCTCAAGTTGGAGGCCACGCTGGGATACTCATGAACGAAGACGGGGAGCTTGTGATCAAACCGGCTCTTCCCCGCGAACTCGCATTTTATCAACAAATACGGAACGATAAGACGTTCTCGAGTCTGTTGCCTTACGTACCCAGCTTTATTGGAACATTGAGGTTGGAAGGCGAAGTCGATTATAGTAAACCACAGGAAGAAGGGATCGCTGTGAAGCCATTTGCAGAGAAGAAAGATAGGTGCTTTTCAGGCCAAGTGTCCGATATGCTGATGAGGTTTTTAATAAATACAATCCCTAGTATTGGAGAATATCTCGTATCCGTTTTTGAAGCCCAACATCATGGATATCAAGCTCGGGACGACGTTATACGACGATGATGCTTCTCCGGAAAAAGTAGCACGAATGATGGAGACGGCACGCAACACGACGTCACTTGAGACAGGTATTCGTCTCACAGGCTTCCAGGTAGGGTGCACTGATATTGCCTCTTTCTTCATGTTAATACATGTATCAGGTGTATGACAATGCTACAGGCCTGGTGGTCAATACACCCAAGTCCTATGGCAAGTCGCTCAAAGCAGACCAACTTTCAGAGGGCATAGCCAAATTCTTCCCCGTTGGTGACGAGTTGGGAGTTGAGAGCTCCAGCGGCCTCCCTGTTTCAATTCTTCGGCGAATGCTTCTGGGAATTCGTGATGAGGTCAAGGATATTCGCAGTGTCCTTGGTGGACTGGAGTTGCGTATGGTGGGGGCGAGTATGTTGATCGTGTATGAGAGCGACTGGAATCGTGCCAGAGAAGGCATGGAAAAACTGGACAAAGAAGAGGTCGAGAATGAGGACGACGATGAGGACGAAGACGAGGAAGAGGATGAAGTAGGGACGGGGCCACCGTTTGTGGTCAAGTTGATTGACTTTGCGCACACCAAAATGGTGCCAGGAGAGGGACAAGACGAGGGTGTAATTGTGGGGATAAATACAATTGTGAAGCTACTAGAGAGGCGGATTGGGGAACTAGTATGAGATAGATTAATGTAGGAAAAGGTATGAGCAAGGCACGAGCCACAGCGCGACTGCCGACATGCCCTGGTCTCCGAAGACTAACTAGGCAAGTCCTTCAGGTTGCGGAATTGACTTCCCTGGCCTGTGAAAGGACAAATTATTCCAAGTCCAAATCACTCCTTACAGAGTGAGGATCTATGGAAACCAAGTTTTCTGGAGGGGACAGTCTCGAACCAGCGCACTCATGGCTTTAACCGCTGGGAAAGACCATGCACATTCCTGGTTGGGCCATCACAGCCGATGCAACTCTGTATCTTTTATTAAATATAAAGTCAGTTGCTCACGTGTGTAATGGTCATCAGCGGTCTAAAAACTCTGTACTGCAACCATGGACTCTCCCGACGTTCTCAGTACACTGCGCCAGGCAATCAAATCCAAATTTGATATTACTTTTTCAAACTCTGAGCAACAATGTCCCTCTCTATCAGCTGCTACTCATCTTGTCCTCCCCTCAGGCCCTATACTTAAGTCCGCAGAGACGCGCTATGCCAAAGCTGGGACTACAGCATCGTCGCCCCAGGATTTCTATACTGCAGAGGCTCTTTACCTTGCTTGGAGTCTACGCGACGCAGCAGTTGCAGATTATATGAAACAGACTCGAGAGAATGGCCTCACCACAGGCTATGTCAGCATCACCGAGCGGAAGACTGTAGTAGACTGGTTAGAAGGGCGGATACCTGACCATGATCGCATCAGACCTGTACAAGGTGAACGAAGTCACAACATCTCCAAATGGTACTTATGTATGGTTAGTGGAGTCTACAACTCCACCCGGTTCACCGCCCCGAAGCCTTCGTGCATTTCCATCTACGACCCAAAAGTCAGCAGCGGCTGAGGTCGCAACATCGACACCGGCGAAACGACGGTATGCACCGGATACACATGACGCCGACGTTGTTAAGAAGATTCGGCTTGCCGAACTTGAGCTGAGAGATCGGAATACGGTTCTGCGAGGTAGCAAACCAAACGTATGCCTCTTCTTGGTTTTCTCCTCGTCCTTCTTTGACACATGCTTAGAACTTCTCCGCTGTTCGCACCTCTTATGCTGACAAGCTCAAGAAGCTAAGGGAGGCTTCGCGATCCGGTGTTCCTCAGCCAACCACTACACCAGGTAGGTTTCTTCGTCCCCAGCTGCAATAACTTACCATTCTTGGTTTCAGATCCCAAGCTCCTGGCAAAGAAGGCTCGTGAGTTGTTATTCTGCGACATGTCTGCGTTTCGCTGAGATTTCTATAGGCAACTTCCAACCTATCATCATCATCTCCTCGTCTCCCACAGCTCTCGTCACCATGTACAATGTCAAACGTTTTCTACAAGAAGCAACGTATGGTCTTATCACTCGGTTGCTCCTCCCGTCATACTGACACTTCTTCAGGTTTGAATCCACCCAAGAGGCTCGTTCGAGAGCAACAGCAGAAGGCAATACTCGTCCTGAAGATCTCATTGCTATCTATCGGCGTCGGACGAACATTGATTCTAGTGGCAAGGAGACTGAGATACAAGCCAAGTACTTTGTCGTCGATAGCGTTGAAGCACTGTCCAAGTTTGGGGCGGACGCTTGGGATCGTGTTGTTTGTGTCATGACGACTGGACAAGCATGGCAATTCAGGCCTTATAAATGGAGTGAACCGAGGCAGCTCTTCCACCACGGTATCACACCTTGCCGCCCTTTGAGTTTTGGATTGGACTTATGAATGTTCATAGTGAAAGGAATCTACGTCACTTGGACGAATGACCCTCCCAACCTAAAGATTAAGGACTGGAACGTGACAGAGCTCAAGGTACAGAACTTGGTCTGTAATCTACGCAGAGGCTTATCTCATAACTTTCAGATTGACCCTCACCGACGGCATGTCGACAAAGCTGTAGTAGCCCAGTTTTGGAAAACACTTGACGCCTGGATTGTGGCCAACAAACCATGGCTGATGAGAGCGTAGCAGTTGATGGCATCACTGAATTCAATGCCCGACGTATACTCATTCAAAGTTTTTTTTTTTCCTGTCATCGCATCCAAGTCAATTACAATCGTCGCCGCTTTCTCTTTTTCTACGGTTGGTTGTGCCAAAGGATGCTGAAAGCGATCGAAAAAGGTCATCTTAGTGCTCAATCTTTGTGGATGTCGGTCTCTAAAAGTGCTTTGACGTGGAGACCAGAGCCGGTAGCCCATACACCTGTATCTCGTCTCTAAATATACCCGATTTTTCTCAGACATCTGTGTCAGGATATAAAGTCTCTTTTCTGTCCAACACGTTGCATCTTACCTCCACTATCTACCCTTTTCTTGTTTATTCATTATCAAGCATGACGACCCTACCCAGTCATGCTAACGATGAAAAACGCCACATGTTCATGGACTCTGAAGTCAAAGATGTCACCGTTATCGCGCCAGACTTTCCAATGGTACGCATATAGTCGCCTTTGCTGGACATCAATCAAGCTTTGTATATGCCTGTATAGAATCCTTTACGCATCGCCGAGATGGCAATTGAGATTCAACTCGAGAAATTACGCGTTGTGGAAGCCATGAACGCGCGGGATTTGCTTGTGCAGAAGCTTTCCGATGCCTATACTTCGGTTCGCGAAAAGACAGAACTTATCGACCGGTTACAGCAGGCTCTCAATACGGCCACGAACACAAGCCATACTACCTACTCTGCTACTGATCCTCAGAGCTGGGGTCAGGCCCCGGAGATGCTCCAAACACAGGCTACGGATTTGGAAGGGCTGATTCAGGACCTTTCAATTGGGTCCAGGAACACCATGGGGCCGCCGCCCAAATATGAGGAAGAGGATGGAAAAGTCGGTGATGACATTTCCTTCTGTACGCATATACTCACTACCTGGGCTAGTCTACTGTTATTCCCAATGCACAGACTATTTCAGCTTCAACGTCTCCACTTGCTATCAGTACCCCGACGTTACCAGGACCTCCGCACAAGGAGAGGGTGAGTGGTTTCTTGTGCGGCTGGTCGACGCATGCCTGAAACCACCCAGTCCGTACAGACCATGGTATCTGAAGAACCAGCCGACATGGTCAACGCACGTTTCGCTATACTCGCTTCTATCCCGTTGCCGGACAATCCACCTGATGATACTCTCAAACCTATCGTTCTCCCGCCTATCTGCACTTTACATGAATTCCTAGGTTCGACTTCAGGGGTACGACGGACTTTGCGAGATCTAGACATCTACTCACTCCACCTCAGACGCTTCGCAACTTGTATGTCTATTACAGAGAAATAGGTAGCCTGTTAACGAACCTCTCAGGCTTGGTAATTATCGCGTCCTTCAGAGCTTGACGACAAAGTGGTGTCCGAGTCGCGAAGAACACGGTTATTTCTACAGCCCCATCTTTAAATGTAGCACAAATCCCCGGGTAACGACTGCACATAGATGGCAACAAGTAGACGTTACCGCTCGGATGAGACAACCGACAGGTATGCTTGCCAATTTGAACAAGCCCTCGTTGATTTGTGCGGGCAGAGTGTTTTTACAATCGTGAAGGGCTGTGGTACTATGCTGGCTCGTATCAGGCTTTTCAATTGGAAGACTTGACGCTCAAAGAATGGGCAGAACTGCCCACTGAGGTATGGAACTGGTACGAGGCCAGTCTTTGCACTGATTTTGATCGTCAGACTGCCAATCACCTCGTCAAAGAGACCATCTCAGCCAGGAAGAATGTTTCACCCCAGAACGTCTATGAGGTCAATCAGTTGTATAACGCCGGTGCTCTCAGAATTGCCTGTGTTGGTCTTCAGTGCGTGGGATTCAACCAAGAGGTATACAAATCCGTTCTTGAACATGCGGGGAAATTCTCGCAAGCCAAGTGGAACTCGATCAACGGCGGAATGAATCCGGCGACTGGTGCTACGAGTAATATCCCAGGAAAACCTAGCAATCTTGTTTCAAGGCCGGTCTCTCCTACATTCTTGGGCACGACCAATACTGGTTTTGGTACTGTTGCGGCGGGCGTTGGTCTTGGGAATGGAACGACGTGGAACTCTACTGCAGCACTGCTAGCTCAAGGCAACCACCAGGGAATACTTGGGCCTCCAGAGAATGTCCAGGGTAATGAGAATGGATACCGAATGGGGGTCAAGAAGTAATGCAAGATTATGTAGAGAAATTGTATGGTAGAAACGACGCTATTTATTTTTTGGCCCGCTTCTTGCCAGTGGCCCGTCTTGTCTCGCCTGGGGAGACCACAAGTGAGCGATAGTTAGAGAGATATAAATAGAATCAACAAACCTTCTTTCTGTTTCTTTGGGGGGCCCTTGCCTCTCTTCCTCCTGTACTCGATGTCCTCGAGACGTGTCTGCTCGTCGTCATCGACGAGTTCGAGGTCTGGAAACATGCGGATGGCTTTTGGGATGTCGAGTTTGGGGGGATAATAGGCAAGCATGGAGGGGCCTCTGACACGCCTGCGGAGATATTTTGCGCCTGTGCGGATAGACGTCGGGTTGAATGCTGTCTGGAATATCTGCGCCCGAGTCTGCAGGAGGGAGAAGAGCGCCATGCAAACACGACCATACAATCATTGGAAAAAAAAAGAATGGTTGATGGCTGATGCACCAGGCCATGCTGCGAGCAACGTCTGTGCGGACGCGTTCAGGACTACGGCCAGGACTATCAGGACTGCAGCCAGCACTTGTACGTCTGCGCAGTACAAAGTCACAAAAACGCAAGCCTCTCCAAAAGAGATACGGACTACAGTCAGGACAACAGCCAGGACTACAATTAGACCTACATTCGCCGCAATCAGGGCATGTACGGCTACGCGGTTCAAAAAGTCCCAAGTTTTTTAAAACGAGACACACAAATCTGTCCAGCCCCTCCCGCTCCCCGTTTCTCCTCCCAGACCAGACCCAGGTCGAGGGTGCTCCTCCTGCCTTTCTCTCCCTCGACCAGTGTCATGCCTATTTCCAGTCTGAGGTCCGGTCCTGGAGCACAAATGACCGCACCATGAGGCGTTTTGCCAGGTTTGGCTACGACGCATCTGCCATCCGCCCTTTCCTGGATGTCTTCGTCAGCGCCGTACAATCAGATTTCTTTGCCTCTCCAGAAAAATTCGCAAAATACCAGCTCACCCGGTTCACCTCGTGCGGTGCAGCTCATGCTGGCGGTCTCCACCATGCCGCTTCGAGACCCCATCTCCGCCTCCTTGACGCTGAAATCACGTTTTCGAACATCTTCTTTTCCTGGATAGCCAACCCCCATGATTCTGCTCCTCTGCTTGAAGAAGCTGTCGCTGACGGTCGGGCCAGCAGTCACACCCTGGATGCCTTGAGGCATTTGGCTATTGTTTCTGAGAGAAGGCCCTCGGAGCATTTTACTTGGGCCAGAAAGTCTAAGAGGAATTTTATCATGCATGTCGGACCCACTAACAGCGGTAAGACTCACCACGCCCTCAGGGCGCTTGCTGCTGCGAGGAGTGGCGTCTACGCTGGCCCACTCCGTTTGCTGGCCTATGAGATCTGGGAGAGGCTGAATCTGGGCCAGATCATTCCCTTGGGTGTCGATGTTCCTCCCCCCTTCTCTACTCCCCCGCCTTCCAAGTCGAATCCTAATTCCATCACCGACAAACTGATCGCTCCCCAGGCGAAAATCAACTCGAATCCGGCCTATGCGCGTCCCACCAACATGATCACCGGCGAAGAACGAAAAATTGTGGATGACGACGCTTCGCTTCAGACGTGCACCATTGAAATGTTATCTTACCGTCACCAGTACGACGTTGGCGTCATCGACGAAATTCAGATGATCGGTGATCCTGAGCGCGGTTTCGCATGGACAGATGCCGTCTTGGGATTGTGCGCAAAGGAAATCCACTTGTGTGGTGAAGAATCCGCCCTACCCGTCATCCGTCAACTCCTCCAAGAAACCGGAGACAAATTGACGGTGAAGAGGTACGAGAGGCTTACGCCGCTTTCGGTAGAGAAGCACAGTCTCGATGGCGATTTGTCTAAAGTCGTCAAGGGCGATTGTGTGGTTGCGTTTGCGAGGTCGAGGATATTTGAGATCAAGCGGCAGATTGAGGCGACGAGTGGGTTGAGGTGTGCCGTCGTTTATGGAAAATTGCCCCCCGAGATTAGGAGTGAGCAAGCTGCCTTGTTTAATGATCCTACTTCTGGGTTCGATGTCATTATTGGGAGTGATGCTATCGGTATGGGGTTGAATCTGTACGTGGATTTCTTTCTTTGTTTTTTCTACCTATGTATATACGTTGACTTTATTGCTGCATTTTCTTTTTAGAAAAATCCGACGTATGATATTCGACTCGATCTGCAAACCGAGTCCAGAGCGCATTAAAAGACCGCTCACCGTTTCTCAAATCAAACAAATCGCAGGTCGAGCAGGCCGTTACGGCCATTCGCTCACAGGCGAAAAACCAGGAGGCTTCGTGACGACGTTGAATCCGGAGGATCTACCAGCGGTACAAGAAGCCCTTTCGCTTGCTTCTACGCCTACGTTGACGCATGCCTATATCGGACCTACTTTTGAGTCCTTGGCTGTGATCGCGCCTGCTCTTTCTCATTCCTCTTCTGACAAACTCGTCGACCTCGAAACCGCGCAAATGGCCCACGTCTACACGACTCTCCCGCCTTCCTCGGTCTACAAACACTGCTACAGGGCTCGGTTGTCCGATATATGTACGTGGGTCGAAGCCCAATCGCAGGGCCAGTTTACGTGGGAGGATAAGTTGAAGTTGATGTTTACGCCTATTCCGTGGAGGGATGGGATGGGTCTTCGGGCGGCGGAGGAGATGGCGGCGTTGCAGAGGGAGGAGATGTGTGTTTTGATTGAGAAAATGAGGACTGTTGTTGGGAATGGAAAGAAGAAGGGGTTACTCGGGGCGTTGGAGGCGATGGAACTGAAGATTTCTGAGACTGAGAGGATGAGGAAAAGGGAGAGGGAGGAGAAAGACAGGGAGGAGGAAGACAGGGAGATAAGAATAGACCTGTTAGAGAAACATCTCTCCCTATATCTGCCGTCATCAGAAAGTCGCCCCTCGCCATCATCAGAAAGTCCCTCGCCATCATCAGAAAGTCCCTCGCCATCATCAGAAAGTCCCTCGTCATCTCTGTCGTCATCGGAAAACGCCCCGTCCCCGTCTCCGTCCTCGTCATTAGATTTTTCAACTGCCCAGTCATCTACGACGCACATCAGACAAGAACTCCTTGAACAACTCGAAGCACTTCATAAAATTCTTGTTATGTATATGTGGTCGCATTTCAAGAACAGCGTGGTGTATCCTGATAGGGATATTGCTGAGAGTTTGAAGAGTCGGGTCGAGGTCGCTTTGGATTGGGGGTTGAGAGAGGTTGGGAGGGATGCGGTGCGTATCAAGCAGCCTAGGCAGAAGGGAGATAGGAGACGGCTGGAAGAGGAGGTGGATGGTTTTACCACGTTTGAAGAGGAGGAGGAGGTGCAGGAGGTGCAGAAGAACCGGAAGGGGAAGAAGGAGAGGCGAGTGAAAAGAAGGGAAAGCAGGCGAAAGAGTGAAAAGGCGGCTACGTTTTCTCGTGATGGATCTCGTTTGGCGGAAGATTATCAAGGTGGATTCAAGTCGTTTGAGAATCCGAGATCGCTGTCGTTGCCGCCGGCGTTTTCCGCACTGGAAACATATCAATCTCCATTAGGTGGCATTGGATCATCATCGACATCGTCGACGTCAGTGTCTTCTCCATATTATCCTCCACCTGCTCCAGTAGGGTCAACGACGATGAGGTCGAGTGGTGTTGCGAGTGCTATTATGAATATGAGGAATTTGAATAATGGGAATGTTGTGCAGTCGGCGGGATGGAAGCAAGCACCTGATTTGACGGCGTTGTTGAAGATGTATGTGGACAGTCCGAGTTTGAGAGCGGGTGGTAGTGGGAGTGATGGTGGTGGTAATGGTGGTGGAAGTGGTGGTGATGATGTGAGGAAGTGAAAAAAAAAGTTCTTATTCTCCCCCCTCCTGAATTTTGGATTTAGAGTAGTTTGATTTTTTTAGAGACACCACTTGTTTGTGTTTAATTTCTTATTTATATCAAGGAGTAGAGTGAATGAGAAAAAAAGCTGTGCTTGCGTGTTGAGAATGAGGTATGATGATTTTATCATTAAATGTTTGGACACTGGGGGTAGGTTATAGCCTCAGGGTATTTTAACAAGGGTAAGTAAGGGTAATTAAAGTCTCGGCTCTGACCTATTCTTAGTATATTCCAACACCCTTTCAGTGACCAGTTCAAGTTGAAAGAATGTCAGGAGACAGTGAAGGCAGCAAAATGACAACAGCTCAGAGTCATGAATGAATAGGATGACTTGAGGCACGAAGAGTATTCTTTCGGGATAAATTTAGCAATCATGTCATCAGTTTAGGGCAGGCCCCAGTATAAAAGGGTCTGATTATCTCTGCCCCTGGTTTCTCTACCAGACCCAGCACATCCAATCCTCTTCGTCGCCAGTGCGCAGTTTTGTGCATATAGTCTGACATGCCCCGCCGCTTGGAACAACTCTGAACGGCGTCCATCCATGGATCGAGTTACTCTAGGCACACAGTGCTTTAGGGTTTTTCGTCCTGGACACCTTGCCCCAGTTATTAACTGGGCCACCCTGTCATATATGTGAGAGGGTGATGATCTGTGGTAATCACGGATCATGAGCGAGCTTTGTTCGCTGGCTGTTCTGCTTTGTGTAGCAGGGCAGTGGATTCAGGGCATTGTCTCACTTGGTGTACGAGAGGTTTTGATGGGGTTCGGGGGGGGAGGAAGGTATTTCTTTATTATTTTGATTAATTCACCCAGCAATTGCTTTGAGCCATATTTTCTGGGTTGTTCTGGTTGAGTCCTGGTGACTGGACCTCGATTTGGCATATGATTGGCTCATTGCTGAGACCGTCATGTAGCTCCGGCAGTCCCCTCTGCTCGATGCTGGGTCTCATTAGTATTTGATAAGCCTTTTCGCTCTCACCCTTGCGTTGGAAGCCTCTTTCTGATCTTTTCATAGGCTCTCGCTCGTATCGTTATACTCGACCAGGACCCAGTATGCCACTAGTATGCAGTCATCTTTAGCTAGCAACATGTTTTGTTTCTATTCTCTGGGAGTCCGTGCGATCAAGTCTTGAATCCGGGTATTACCAGAATCTGGACAGTGATCATTTGGATTTAAGCTCATAACATCATGATTACAACTCTTTCCATTCAAGACTTCTAGTGCGCCCCCAGTGTGAAGATTCCCACTGTAGATTCGGTCTGAGAAAATTGATGCAGTGGCTCACACTAGAAGCCAGGGCATAGTCAGTAGGCTATTGTTCTGTACAACGCTCAACCTATTTTAACACTGGAATGCCTGTTGTGGTTATTCATTGGATTGTAAATACAGAATTGTTCTGATGTACCCAATAAGGGTCCCGTTAATCTGGTACATGGGAACTAACAAATGCCAAGTAGTATATGTAAAGTTAGTCGGCAGGGTTTACTCCGGATACAGTGGCGATATGACCGAAGTGAGCAGAGAGTGAGCAGAGTGACAAGTAACTTGAATCTGAAGGATACGCTTTATGTAGAATGCGCCCTCTCATATCATTGAACGAGACATCCTTTGACAGTATATAGGAAGGATGTCGATGTAGTCATCATCGAGAGTGTAAAGCGAGCGCAAACGAACTCAATGGTTTGTTTCGGCCAAGCCAAGGCGTCGGCAAGAGGATTCCCAGCTTTGGTAGGAAATGAAAAGATAGATGTAGACAGACATCATCTAAATGGTCAGACTCCTAGTCGTTGGAACGAGAAAACAACTGAAGTATGTCTCTTTGCATTTAATAGAATTGACTCGACTCAGAGTATCATCAAACAGAGATATTGGGAATTTCAATGGAATGATCTGACTGGAAAATTTCAGAGTAGTAACTTTGGATACGATACAATGAGAGTGGTAAATCATGCCTGGAGCTTGCGACACGAAGAGAGAACTCGACTAAAAAAAACTCCACAGATTCGATAATAAACTTCGGCAGGGAGGAATCACAAGAAGCAACTGGAGCCAGATCGTGAACACAAGAAGTCCGCACAAAGTTGTAAATTGGTGGACAATATCAAGTTGCAAGGCACTACCGAGGCCGCAATCAATGAACAGATGAATTCAGGTTGAAGTACTAGACTTGTGCTGTCAAGCATTCAAGTCATCGACCTTCCTGTTCGAGAAGCTTGAAACGGAGGCACTCATGAGATCAGCTATGTTCTAGAAACGACAATGAGCTAAAGCAAGTAAATCAAAGAGATTTCAAAGACCTTTTCGCCACTGACAGTCTGTCTTGAAGACTTTGACTGATGGAAAAACTTGCCAATTGAGGGTCCTGAAACTTGCGACAGTTGGACAGGTTCATCAAAGTCCTCACGTAGACTCTTCCGAGCATTGAGACTGATATAGCGCACAAATACAATCAGGGGTCATCACATCAAGCGAACGGGTACAAGCTCACGTAGCGAGGTACGAATTGAGGTAGACTTGTTTCAGATTCCGGGGTGAACCAACAAACTTCAGGAAGAGAAAAACTTTTGACTCACGTTTGCTCAATAACAAGTAGAATGCTTCACAGAAAGATCAGAAATCTCCCTCCACTGAGGTTTGCGTCGACTTACCGAGGAAGATGAAATTGTGAGGCATGGTGATGTAGGTGATCAGTCCTACCAGAGCATCAAGTCTGAAAATTTGGATTCAGCGGGTTTGATGGCTGAACAACAAAACAGGAGCTCACGCTACGAGAGCACTGGTATTGATGGTATATTTCATAAGTGTCTGTATCAGATTATCCGTCCGCGTAAATCCAGTCTGGCATCTCCATAGGTAGAAACAAAGGGAAAGAGCTAGAAGGACATCGGAGCTCGTTCCAGATGCGAAACTAAGGTAAAACAGATTCTGAACGATCATCAGGACCAAAAAGCTGGAGAGAACTTCGACAAGCAGACATACCGACAGGGACTGGAGCTGCAGAAAATCTTGTATGGTAAATGCCTTGATGGTAATCACTACGGTACCTCTCAGCATCACAGGTCGTGAGTCAGGAATAAAGCATACCGAAGCCGACAACTAAGTAAAACTGCAAATCAGATCATCAGGTTTCTGGGGCAGTATGAACGAACCAAAGTCCAAAGACGACACAATCAGCTGTTCCAGAATTGGGGTCAGTTGTCCAGGTACAAGGCATGATACCTTACAATGAGTATGACTATCTGCCAGTTCCCTCCGCTCACTAAACCGGACACTATGGGAGATAGAAGGGACACAATAGCTGATTGCCTCACGTGAAAAAACGCGTCGAGCATACAGTCCCCTGACTATGAAATTAGAAAAGCACTTACGGACCATCAGATATTATTCTCAGTTAGTCGTATATGAACCTACTGTGACTACGACATGTATCTAGCAACAATTCAAATGAGAAAATGGAGAGTAATCGAGGGCAGTTTGTAGAACTCACAATCACACTCCATACAAGCTTCTCTATAGCCATAGGATCTGCGTGGTTCGTTACCAAATAGTAATAGAGAAAATGACCGTTGAGGACAGCATCGAAAGTATCGAGGACCCTTGAAGTCAATATGAGAAGTGAGCATGATCAACCGGGAGGTGAAAACATACCAGAGGAGCAAGATCTGCTCGCGTGAACATCATGGTCAGAGTATCGCGATGCCTTTCGTGATATACATACCGTCCATTTGAGACATACAGAGTCTTGAAACCTCCGGGCAAAATAATTGTAGATTTGTGAACAAGTGACGCCGTAAAGTCTACAGCATGCAGTAAGCAATTGTCCAGCGGCAAGATAGAATGACACACCCTGTCGCACACAATCCTCCCACGAGTAGCGCCCCGAATGTGTTATCATATTTAATGCTCCCCAATTCGAGTGACATTCCTGTCTGCGTCCTTGGAAAGCAGGGGATGATAAAGAACGAGAGGGAGGGAAACCAATCAACGCGACCGTGTTCCCGTATAAGTACAGAAAAGAAATCTCAAGGAGATCTCAGGTTCACATGGATTCCATTCTGTTCCAGGGAAAGTAGTGCTAATGGTCTATATAGGGCCCATTGCAATTGGTTTGTCTACAGGAGGCATGGGGCCAAAGAAATAAGGTGAGGGCGACGTTTGCTAGGGTAACGATATGTTTGAAGGTGTTATTGTAGCAGAAAGAAAATGAGAAATAGTATGTGCTCATTGGGCCGGGCGGAGCCGTGGAGTGCTTATCTTCGGGTCCCTCTTCGGAGTATTCCTCCGATGGAAATCATTGATGGTAGGTTTATGCCGAATGAAGAGGCCTATTCCTGATCTAGTGTAGGCATTGGATTTGTAAAAGAACTTTGACCCCTTTTTGGGTGCCTAGGGTATCAGGGAGGTATAGAAGGGTGAAGTTGGATGTGTAGATAGGGTCACATCGGCGGGTTATATCGCTGCTGGGTCAAACTTCGTATAGAACCCACACCTTTACCCCAAAGTTGATCCGCATAAAAGACATTTCATTTCCAAATACAGATATTGGGAAAAACATCCAGTTATAAACAATCATGTCTTGAAAACGCACTTCCTTGAGTATGGCTTCCTTCAGCCAAATGGTCAGCAGCGTCCATGCGGAGATTAAGTCTCACCTAGCTTCAAATCAGGAGGTAACGGAGCCTCAACCTGGGACGATGTATGTCGACTTAAGTATCCAAGTAAGTGGTCCATTATTCTAGATAACTTTTTTTGGTTGACAGACTTGTATATAGTTCATCAGGGCGTCTAATCTGCCCAAGATGGATATTGTCGGCACCGCTGATCCCTATTTCGTTGCCAATATCGACGAACATATTTCGTTTTTGTTTTTTTTTAAAAACCTCCAGAGTTCCAATTCAATGGGAAAAAATGGTTGAATCTACTTAGATCCAAAAATCATACGAAACAGCCTCGATCCTGTATGAAACGAATCATGGAGAGTCAAGAATGTACCGGCTACAGCCACATTTCATGTCGCAGTAATGGATAAAGACAAGGCTGCTGTGACGGATGACCGTGTTGGAGAGTTTGACACACTACCGTGGATGCGGGCGCGAAAGAGGTTGAAATCGTTGGGCCTTTGTTTCACCAGAACCGAGATTCATGCTTTTGATAAAGATGATCAGAGCTTGAAAGATAGTGTACAAGCGTGTAGAGAATATTCTATCAAGTACCGTGGTGTGGGAAAGGATGAACTGCAACCTGCCGGAATGAAGGCGAACGTATCAAGCACCAATGAAGCTAGGAAAGGAGCAGAGCAGAAATACGAGTGATATTTCTGCGTCAGAGTGGCAGGAAGGGGCAATGAAGCACAGAAGACTGGATTAAATGGCAGTGCGGCTTTGACTGCAGCCAAAGTCAATCCGCACTGAGATGGATTACCATAGTGATTAAGTACTTTCTAGCATCTGCACAACTACCTTCCTTCGCAATTAACATATCTACAAATATATATAGAAACTTCAAATCATCTGCTTCCAATAGGAATGATTCTCAAAAAGAAGCCCTGCCAATAGTGCTATAAGTAGAATCTGTTTTCATTCTCTCACTTGCACTTATATAGGAGAGTATATCGCGCTCAAGATCCTATATAGCTGGAACTGAGATCCAGAGTAGCTACCTAAATACCAGATTGTAAGTATACACATATTTACTGTGGAATGCAGAAACTCCAGGGCAGTGGAGTACTCGTAGCTAAGGAAGACCAAAAATGTGTAAGCAAGTGATCGAGAAAAATTTTCTAAGGGACATAACGGCTGTTGCAACGCTCCCAAACATGGTCCCTCAACATTACAAAGTCCAATAGGAACAGGAACAGTGACAGTATTGCTTCTCGGTACAATATAAACATTCGCTTCAAACAAAGTCCATACCTATATCCTACATCTAAATCTCTATCATCTCCGCCCAGATGCACGTTGTGCAGCATGTCTACATCTACGAGAAGAAATTTGAATCGCCCGAATCCACCCCAATGTATCCTTCGACGTAGTTCCTTTCAACAAGATAGAATCCCCTCCCCGCGGATACGACTGACTTATCTGAAAAGAGACAACATCTTTACCACTCGACATCTCTTTAATCTGAGCGTCGACGAGAGGTATCGGCTATTTTTTTGAAAAAAAAAGAGACTTTTGAGTGATTCGGAGGTTCGGTGAGCGTGGCAAAGAGAAGCCTACCATTCGATACAATGACTTCATCGTCTCATCAGTCAGCACAAGAATATCACTACACAGAAACGCATATATCCTTCTCCCGCTCTTCGCTTTCAAAAGTATACCTTCTTTCAACAGCTTTCGGGTACCCATATGCCTCGTGGGAGCAGTAAGATCAAGCCGTCTACTCATCTACTCAGGTTCATGGAACGCAGGAAAAGATGGGAGAAAAACGCACCCCTGACCAATCCACAGATTTTCAGATATCGTTCTCAGTTTTTCCTGCCCTTCCTGATCACGTATCGTCTCATTGATGTGGTTCAGAAGCTTTTCAGCAGCTCCCTGTGATGACTTGATCGCTCGGTGTTCCTCACCTGCTTCTGTGTATTGAAGGATCTAAATCCAAAGGACACCATGAGTTCAGGGGCAGATGTAGAAGCGTCCATTCACACCTGTTTGATGAGCAATGGGTAGCGTGTTATTCGTTGCACTGTTTGATTTGATTTGAGTTACATGTTATCGAGGATGAATCATACGGCTTACTCGGAGCGAGTAGATAACTCGATAAATCAAGGTTCCTCACAGATGGCTCTAAATCTCTCAACCGCTGCATTATCAACAGTCAAAAAACTGACATTTAACACGAGTTGAAGAGAGATAACCATACCTGAAGGTGACCATCGAGCTCAGGTTTAGCATCTCTCAGCGACCTAAGGACCTTGCCAGCTGTTGACTGATTTACGCAATAACCCTGAAACAAAAGGTTGTCAGCTTTTACAAATTGGATCTGGAAACACAACTCACCAAGTAAACACTCATACTTGGTATATGTTTCAGTAAAATATCTCCAATCTTGTCTATATACAATCGACAGTCCTTTTGTCTCTCCTCTAGTGAGCTCACAAAAGCAGTGTTGGTCAAGAGAATATCCTCAATATTAGCAAAGATCACGGTAATTTCTTTGAGAGAGAGTAACTGGAGCATGCTTGAATAAAAAACCTGCAGCGTCATGATGAGTGCAATAACGAGAAGACGAATACCTGATAGACATACCTCAACAATTAGTTGTAAATCTCGAACATAGGCCACTTCCGTGTTGATCAGCTCAAAGATGGCCTATAAACAAGTAAACTTAAGCCTCTGATCACAAAAGCTTACTCGTTCTTACCTCTTGCCTCTTACGTTCATTATCCGGTATTCCCTCTAATGCCGTCTTGTCAACTAAACTCGCCCAAGACTACCCCCAAAAGATCAGAAACATGGCTTTCCACGAAAAGGTACTTCACTACTTACTGAACCAAATGCAGGGCTATCTGGCCTCACATTTCCTCCATCCAGTGACCCATCTCCTTCTCCACTCATACTATTCACTGCCATTGGACCAGAGATAGTGACTTTCCTCCCTGCACCACTCTCATGTTCGGGTGTTTTCGCTCTCCCTATACTTAAAAACTGCAGCAGTTGACTATACCTACTCCCTCCAGGAGGTGACATTCCCGTTGGACTCTCCTCGCTCTTTCCGTGCGAAATATGTGAATGTAAGCCATAAGGAAGAGCAGAAAGGTTGGCCGAAAACCGATGGTGACGGTGAGGACGCGGATGTAGGTTGCCCGTCTCGAATCCTTTACTGGACGTAGGTGTCATCACACTAGCCCCCAGCATCGTCGGCGACAGAGGAGGATAGACCAAACTTGAATCTGTCGACGTCGCAGAAACAACCGACAATCGATTATTATTATAGCTTGCAGCAAGATGAGCCTTCTTGAACGATTCATAACGTTCAAACGCATCGTCCAATCGTTTGGCATGTTCATCAGGGTCAAAAGTCCTCTTCGATATCGTTAATGTGGGAGGCGATGACGACGACGACCACGATGATGACGTTGATAATTTTGATATTCGCCTGTTGATATCATCGCCATCACCATCATCATCACGCAAAGGAATCGGTGGTAGATCCTTGGCAGAAATGGCATTCGAGACCATCCTCTTGAGTCTGCGACGATGCTGAGGCATTATCGATACTGTGGAATCGGAATCGACAATACTAGACTCGTCCGAGGGGTCGATATCAGAAACTGCAACCTGTGATTGCTGACCTCGAGTCAAGGATAAGGCTCTGGGTCCAACAGGTACAGCAGGTAGTGACCGTCTCCTCCTCTTCTTCTCCCCCTCTTTCTTCTTCTCCTTTCCATCTTCGTCGTCATCTCCTAGCCTGATCGTCTTTTCCAAAACCTCTCTCAATCCAACTTGTCCACTCATCAATCCAATCTCCTTGTCCTTGTCCTTATCCAATGACTTGACCCGCGCATCATCACCGCCAACTCGTAAAATCAATCCTGCATCTTCTAATATCATCCTTTGTTCTCTCTCTCCAGGTACTACTTGCTCCTCCTCCTCCTCTTCTTCTTCTTCTCCTTTTCCATCTCCCTCGTCACAGTCACTCCCCTGAAAAGACAGATAATCCGATCCAGCAGAATTTGAATCAAGGCCAGACCCAGACTCAGACCCCTTCTTTTCCAAGCACGTCAAAATAGTTGACTTGGGTCGACACCGCAAACCACTGCTATTGTCATTGCCATTGTCATTGCCTTCCTTGTCGGGTAAACGCGTCTTCGTCGTCGTCAAGTCAGAACAGGAGAAGGAGTAAGAGAGTAGACGACGACGACGAGGGGGAGGAGGGATACGAGGAGGTAAGCGAGGAAGGGAACGAACAGCCGCAGGCGTCGCAGGAACGACAGAACCAAGCCCCGATAGATCAAACTGGACCCCAGCTGTTACCATCGTAAAAAATCAAAAAATAACTAATATAAACGTAAATAAATATAAAAGTACACGTCCAAAAAAAGAACAACCCACTATGAAATTCAACATGACATGTTGTGGTTTGTTGTTCAAGTTTAAAATTCATATCCAGTCCATATCGTATTTTCGTATCGTCGTCGAATGTGTGTATACGTGTGTATGTGTATATGTGAAAAAAACCAAGCAGAAAAAACTTCATTCAGCCTCTCACTCGCGCCAAACATTGAAGAAAGGACAAGAAGGACAAGAAGAAAGGAAGAGGGGCAAAAAAAAGAGGACGACTCAATATAAAAAGCCTTTTTTTCCTCTAAAAAAAGATAAAACGTCGACTAACCCTCCACTACCTCCTCCATATAACTCGCAGGAACGATATACACCAATCCTTCCTTTTCCGCCTTCCACCATTCTCCTTCCGTCTTGTCCACAATCGATAGAATATCACCCTCGCTAAACCCAAGCTCATCCGAATTCCCACTCACATAGTCATACAACGCCTTGGCTTTCGCTGAATCGATCAGAAAGTTTGTTATACGCAAAAAGGGAAGGATAAAAAGGGAGGAAAGGGACTTACATGGCTTGACAATCTCTACATACGTTTTCGGAAACAAGCCACGTTTCCCCGTACTCACATTCCTTCCATACCACCAATCACCACCCGACTTGGAAGGATGAGCAACCACAATCCCATTTTCACGAAAAGCTAATCCCATCAATCAATAAACCCTTAGTGAGGAAAAGAAAAGAAAAACTTACAAAGATCTTCACGTCCTTCCCCTTCAAAACTATATTTCGTCAACGTATAATATTCTGCCCAAATCCAATCATCATCAACAACCAACCAACCAACCCCCTCGGGGAAAGAAAAAAAAACTCACCAATCGACTCATCAATATCAGCCATCAAATCAGATCCCACATCAACCGGGGTCTCATCAACCTGAATCGCAGGAACACGTACACTCGAACCTGGCGCTCGATTCAAATTCTCCTCCTCCTCCTCCTCCTCCTC
>Ga0153922_1000190_pt1 | contig 25240 bp, 23 predicted proteins | sample TSNJ006MetaG_FD_104723 | JGI IMG/M metagenome (GOLD analysis project Ga0153922, IMG submission 104723) | Attine ant fungus gardens microbial communities from New Jersey, USA - TSNJ006 MetaG | ecosystem: Host-associated > Fungi > Mycelium > Unclassified | place: USA: New Jersey, Brendon T. Byrne... | reverse complement strand
TGATCAAAGTCACCAAACGTGACAAAAAAACCACACCCAACCACGGGGACGGCCAGATGCGGCAAAAACAAACAACAAACAAAAACCACCAAACACACTATTGAGTTCTCAAACAACACACCCAGCCGACCGCTCACCAAGCCCGCGACCCTGGGGCCGCGGGCTACTAGTAGGACGGACAGGCCGGGAGTCCACCGAAGCGGGCCTCCCTCTGGATGCCATCGCGCTCAGCGGACTAACCGCGTCACGACGGCCTCACCAAGCTACGCGAGGGACAGGCGGGAGTCAAACAGCGTGCTAGGACACACGTTTCGACCCGCGGAGCTATTCAACGCGCTCCACGCCGGCAATATTCCGCCTGCCGCGGCGCAGGACCAGCCATCGCCCGAAGAGGAAGTCGTCCGGTGACGGCGCCCAGTGCTCGTCGGCAATCCGCGTGTTGTTGACCGACACGCCGCCCTCGGCGATGGTCCGCCTGGCGGCACCTTTACTCTCCGACAGGCCGCTGGCCACCAGCAGGTCGACGATCCCGTCGGGAGCGCCGGGCTTCAGCTCGGCGACGGCGGCCTCGCGCAGCGCCGCGGCCAGTGTCGGCTCGTCCAATCTCGACAATTCACCGCGACCGAACAACGCCTGGCTGGCGTGCTCGACAGCGAGCGTGGCCGCCTCCCCATGCACCAGCGTGGTGAGCTCGCGCGCCAGTTGTCGCTGGGCTGCCCGTTCGTGGGGCCGGCTTGCCGTTGCCTCCTCGAGTTCGGCGATCTCGTCGGCCGGCTGGAATGTGAACCAACGCAGGTACCGGATGGCATCGGAGTCGGCGGTGTTGACGAAGTACTGGTACCAGGCGTACGGGCTCGTCATCTCGGGATCCAGCCAGAGATTGCCGCCGCCGGTGGATTTCCCGAACTTCGTGCCGTCCGCCGATGTCACCAGCGGAACGGTCAACGCGTGCACGCTCGCGCTCAGCGTCTGACGGACCAGCCGCACGCCGGCGATGATGTTGCCCCATTGGTCAGAGCCGCCGACCTGCAACGTACAGCCGTGCCTTCGGAAGAGTTCCACGTAGTCGTTGGCCTGCAACAGCATGTAGCTGAATTCGGTGTAGGAGATGCCCTCGCCCTGGAGGCGGCGCCTGATAGTGTCGCGGTCCAGCATCACGTTCACCGAGAAGTGCTTGCCGATGTCGCGCAGAAAGTCGATCGCCGTCAGCTCAGAGGTCCACGACAGGTTGTTCTCGACAACCGCAGCCGTCGGCCCGTCGAACCCGACGAACCGCTCGAGTTGGCCGCGGATCCGGCCCGCCCAGTCGGCTACGACGTCGGTGGTGTTGAGCGCCCGCTCGCCGGCGTCGCGCGGATCGCCGATCATTCCGGTGGCGCCGCCGGCCAGCACGATCGGCCGGTGCCCGAACTGCTGGAACCGTCGCAGGGTCAGCAGCGGCACAAGATGTCCCGCATGCAGGCTGGGCGCGGTCGGGTCGAAGCCGGCGTAGACCGTGATCGGCGGCGAGGCCACCTCGGCGGCGAGCGCGTCGAGGTCGGTGGACTGCGCTATCAGCCCACGCCAGGTCAGCTCGCTAAGGATGCTCACTGGATGCTCACTGGATGCTCACTTCGCCGATCTTTCCGCATCGGCGGGAGTGACCGCATCAGGCGGGGCCACTGCCACGCTCTACGTTGGCTCAATCAATCGCTGGTTCAATCACTTGCTCCGGGTGCCGGTGCACGCGGGCTCCGTCGGTATGCGGACACCTCCGGCCAGCCGGCCAGCCAGAACCGCCACATCCGGTCCGCGGCCTGGCTTACGCCGACACGCGGGCCCGGCGTCGCCGGGACCGCGTCGCACAGATGGAGCCGAACCCGACTGGTGGGATCAAACAGATCGGTGCCGTAGTCGTCCATCGTGATCGCCAACGCGGAGCACAAATTACCCGGCCCCCGCGCGAGCAGACGGTCATTCACGACAGCCCCGCGGCGCGCGCGCACACATTCGATCCCTCGGTCGATGACCGCCGCACGCAGCAGCACCGCCGCCGCGTTCCCGTCCGGTCCGCATACGACGTTCGCACACACGTGGATGCCGTGGCTGCGGTACGTGTACAGCCGACCGGCCGCGCCGAACATCACCGCGTTGCGGCCGTTGGGACCGCGGAACGAATGCGACGCCGGGTCCGGCCACGGTCCGTTGGGTGGCCCGCCGTATGCCTCGACCTCGACGATCGTGGCCCTGACTGCCCCCGCGGTGAGCTGGGCGCCGAGTATCCGTCTGGCTGCAGTGAGCGGATCAGTCACCAGCAACTCGGCTCCCACCGCAACGATTGTGCCTGCCCCATTGACACCCGCGACGCACCGGAGCAATATTCATCGTATGATGACTTCATCAAGCGGTGAATTACTTAGGCGCGGTGTCCAGCCGGTCATCTCCGTCGACCACCTGCGGGTGATCCGAAACAAGCGGCCCGCGATTCACGACCTGTCGGTGCAGATAGCGCGAGGCACGATCACGGGCCTGCTCGGTCCTTCCGGCTGCGGGAAGACGACGCTGATGCGCTCGATCGTCGGCACGCAGATCATCACGTCAGGCGGTGTTACTGTGCTCGGTCAACCTGCCGGGTCGGCGCACCTGCGCCGTCGGGTCGGATACATGCCTCAGGACCCGACGATTTACGACGATCTCCGGATCGTAGACAATGTGCGCTACTTCGCCTCGCTTTACGGCATGGACGCCAGCGCCGCCAACGCGGCGATCGACGCGGTCGGACTGCAAGATCACCGCAGCGCGTACAGCGCCAACCTGTCGGGCGGGCAGCGAACCAGGGTCTCGCTGGCGTGTGCGATGGTCTGTCGTCCCGAGGTGTTGATCCTCGACGAACCCACGGTCGGGCTGGATCCCGTGCTGCGCGCCGATCTTTGGCAGCAGTTCGACGCACTGGCCAGGGCCGGCACCACGCTGTTGGTGTCAAGTCACGTGATGGATGAGGCCGATCACTGCGGCGACCTGCTTCTCATGCGTGAAGGTCATCTGGTTGCCCACACCACACCGAGCCAACTACGAGAGGACACAGGATGCAGATCACTGGAGGACGCGTTTCTGTCGATCATCCGGCGCAGCACCGAGCGCATAGCCGGATAGGCCTGCAGGCCTACGCCGCCAGCACCACGCGGATCCTGCGACAACTAGCCGCCGACCACCGCACCGTCGCGATGATGCTTGTGGTGCCAAGCCTGATCATCACGTTGATGTACTTCATGTTCCAGCACGTCCCGTCCCGACCGGGTGCGCCGTCGGGTTTCAACAACGCGTGCCTGATCCTGCTGGGCGTGTTCCCGCTGTTGGTGATGTTCCTCATCACGTCGATCACCATGCAGCGCGAACGCGCGTCGGGGACCCTGGAGCGGATTCTGACTACACCCCTGCGCCGGCTCGACCTGCTGGCCGCTTACGGGACCGCGTTTTCCATCGCAGCCACAGCGCAAGCGACCCTCGCGTGCATCGTCTCGTTCTGGTTGTTGGGCTTCGACACCGCCGGAAGTCCGGTCTGGGTGTTCGTCATCGCGATCGCGAACGCCGTCCTCGGTGTCGGCCTGGGCCTGTTGTGTAGTGCCTTCGCCCGCACCGAGTTTCAGGCGGTGCAGTTCATGCCGCTTGTCATCGCCCCGCAACTCTTGCTGGCCGGGATCATCGTGCCGCGGGCGGTGATGCCGGAGTGGTTGCAGTGGATCTCCAACGTCATGCCCGCAAGTTATGCGCTGGAGGCGTTGCAGCAGGTCGGTGCCCATACCCAGCTCACCGAGATCGCGATCCGCGACATCGTCGTCGTGATCAGTTGCGCGATCATCGCGCTGTGCCTGGCGGCGGGGACACTCCGGCGACGGACCCCATAAGGTGACGGCAGAAGCCGAACGGAGACGGCCCGGGCGGCCGACGGGCGCTTCGGACACCCGCGAGCGGATCCTGACGAGTGCCCGGGAACTTTTCGCGCAGAACGGAATTGATAAAACGTCAATCCGCGCGGTAGCCGCGGCGGCCGGGGTTGACCCGGCATTGGTGCACCACTACTACGGCACCAAGCAGCAGCTGTTCGCCGCGGCCATCCATATACCGATCGACCCGATGGCGGTGATCGGTCCAATTCGCGAGACACCCGTCGAGGAGATCGGGTACACGCTGCCGAAGTTGCTGCTGCCGCTGTGGGATTCGGAGCTCGGCTCGGGGTTCATTGCGACGATCCGGTCCATCCTGGCAGGCAACGAAGTCAGCCTGCTCCGGTCGTTCCTGCAAGAGATCATTGCGGTTGAAGTCGGCACCCGCGTTGACAATCCACCCGGCACGGGCCTGATACGTGTGCAGTTCGTCGCGTCGCAACTGGTCGGCGTCGTGATGGCTCGCTACATCCTCGAGCTGGACCCGTTCAAGTCGCTGCCGGTCGAGCAGATTGCGGAAACGATCGGACCCAACCTGCAGCGTTATCTCACCGGGGATCTTCCCGGGATGCTTGCGCGATGAGCCGTCCGTGCTCTTCCTCGGACACGTCGACCGCCTCGTCAACCAGCAGCACGGGGATGCCGTCATCGATCCGGTAGGCGCGGCGCAACCGCGGGTTGTAGAGCACTTCGTCGGGGATATACAACAGCGGACCGCGGTCGGCCGGACAGACCAGGATGCTCAGCAGCTTCTCGTCGATCATCAGCGGCATCAGCCTGAGGGCGGGCCGACCGTCGTGCCGGGCTGACCGCCGATCTGCCACGGGGTGGCACCGCCGCCGAGGTTGACGCCGCCCGGCCCGGCCGTGATACCACCGGGGCTGTACGGGTTGTACTGGTTGATGCCGATGGTGTATCCGCCCTTGTCTGCGCCCGCCTGCGCCTGCGCCATGCGGTGGGTCTGCCCCGCTACCGCCGCCTTGAGAGCGTTGATCATCGGGGTTTGATTGGGCCGGTACTTCTCCGCGTCCTGAATGGCGTTGAGCTCGCCGGTGGTGGGCTTGAAGCCCGCGTTCCGCAGATGTTGCGACTGGTTCAGCAAGCTAGGTATCTCGCCGCCGCCCGAGGCGGTGGTGAACTCAACGGACAGGTCATCGATGACGTCGGCGCGCGCCATCCCGGGCGCGGAGCCCAGCGTAAGCGCCAGGAGACCTGCGAGCGCCGCTCCAATGGTCCGTCGCGCCCTCGGGCTTCTCTTCGGCTCAAGCGTCATGCGATCCCTCCAGGGGCAGAGTGCAACGAGCGGGTTCCCCTTGCGGGAGCTTAACAGCGCTCGTCCGGGCGGGCACTAGTTACACCAGTCACTTCATGTGACTATTGGGACGCCTGAAGCCATTCGGCGCGCGCCGGGGCCGTCAGTCGCTGGTATCGATTTGTCTCTTGATCGAGATACCACGCGTGCCGTCCAGCCTTCGGGATGCCCGCATTGCGCAGGACCCCGACCGTCGGACGATACGACGCGCTCAGAGTCAAATCCGGCACCACGTGCACGAAGTCCGGACGGTCATCGCCGAGAACCGCCATGGCTTCGCTCAGGTCGGCGGCGGAAATCGCGGCGCCCGGGCGCATCGTCACCGCGGTCACGGCGACCTGATGCTCACCCGCGCTCACCCCATATGTCACCGCAAGGTCCACCGCAGGCATCAGACTGATCGTGTCAGTGATCGGTGCGTCATAAATCGGCCCGCGGGCGGTTCGGATCACCGTGCCGCGCGTGCCCATCAGCCAGTAGTCGCCGTCGCTGTCGCGCCGGAACAAATATTCGGTGGACACCCATGTGTCGCCGGGCGCGAACACCCCTCGTTTGACCGCGGCGTGCGGATCGACCGGACCCCGCTGCTGAGCCAGCAGCACGCCCACCTCGTCGGTGCCCGCCCTGCGCACGAATCCGCGGTCGTCCTCCAGGATGAGGTCGTCGTCGGGGTCGTACGCGGACAATTCCACTTGTGCAGCGCCGGGCAGCGGCCTGCCCTGGCTGCCGATCTTGACGCCCGCAACGTTGGCGAGCACGGCCTGCCCGTCGGTCGTGGCGAAGAACTCCACCACGTGTGCGGGTGAGAACTCGTCGGTCACGCGCTGCCACAGCCCCGTCGGCATGCCGGACCCGATGAACAGCCGGACCGGGTGACGCCCCGTGTGGTCGAAGGCCGGGTCGTCCATAACCTCGCGCAGCATCGCCCACGTGTACGTCACGACAGACACCCCGTACTGGTGCATCTCCTGAACGAACCGGTCCGGACGCAGACCGCGGGACAGCGCGATCCGGGAACCGCCGACGACGGCGCCACCGAGGCTGACCAGCAGGCCCGACGGATGATGCAGGGGGGTCAGGCAGTACACAGTGTCCCAGTGGGACAGCGCCGCCGTCGACGCGGTACCGAACGCTGAGACGGCCCACCTGTAGTTGGTGATCTGCCGAGCAACCAGCTCGCCGCCCACCTGGCTGAACGCGACGAACGCGATGTCCTTGGCCAGGCCGGGGTTTGGCCTGTACCAACCGGGAAGCTCGACCTCGTCGGGGTCGATCTTCTCCATGTCGATGACGTCATCGCTCGGCACCAAGTGCAGGTCGCGGGTTTCACCGCCGCCGAGAACCAGAACTTGCAGCGGCAGCCGCCGCGCGGCGCTGAGATTCGTCGGGTCGGTGAGGATCTCGCGCACGCCGCCGAGCCGTGCGGCCGCGGCGAGATCGGCGTCGGGCGGCATCAGCACGGCCACCGCGCCGAGCCTCGACAGTGCGGCGATCGCCACCAGCGCACTGGGCCGGGTCTCCATCAGGACCCCGACCCGGTCGTCCTGACGCACGCCTACCTCGATTAGGCCGCGCACGACATTGTTGATCCGGGTGTCCACCGCTTCGTACGTGTGCACACGACCGTCGAACAGTAGGCACTCGCCCTCGGGATTTTCTGCCGCCTGCTCCGCCATGATCCGGCCCAGCGAGATGCGGGTGTGCTCGTTGATCTGGCCGAGGCGCGCAAGGCGCGGCAGGGTGCGGACGGTCTCGACGGCGAGAGTGCGAAGTGACTTGTTGGCCGCGACCACCGCGTTGCCGGCCGAGCGGGCCAGGTCGAAAACCACCTCCGAGGCGACGCCGGCGCCGTGGGCGACCCGCGACGCGAACGCGACGCCGCTGGTTTCCTTATGCTCGGCGGGCTGCGGGGCCATGCGCGCGATGCCCTCGGGCATGTCGCCCTCACCGGATAGCCATCTGACCCATGCCGCCACCGTCGGCCATGTCTGGGTGGCAGCCTTCGTCCCGACGACCAGACCGAAATGTCCAGTCCGGATGGTGAATTCGTACACGTCGGCGTTCGGTGCGGCGTGCTGGATGCCGCGCACGGCCGCCGGCTGGCCGATGTCGTCCACCTCCCCGACCACGGCCAGGATCGGGACAGTGATGTCGGTCAGCGTGACGAGTTCGCCGTGAATCGAGAATCCGCCGGTCATCATCCGGTTGTGGGCGATGAATTGCTTGAGCAGTTCGGAAATCGCCGGTCCAGACCACGCGATCCAGCCTTCCCGCTCGAGGAATCGGCGCTGTTGTTCCCGTGGCAAGAGCGCCTCGCGGTCATGCAACTGGCGCAGGAAATCGACGCGCGCCTTCGCCGTCTTGAGCGGGTCCAGCATCTGAAAGCCGGCGCGCGCCAGCCAACTTGGGATGTCGATGCGATTGAAGACATGATCGGCCATGAATTCCGCCGCAACGGCGGCGTAGTTGGGCGGAATGCCCATGGGCAGTGCGGCGAGCGTATCCACCGGGGAGCCGAACGCAATGACGCTCGCAAGGCCGCGGGATCGCCGGTAGCCCGCGGTCTGGTAGGCCCACATTCCGCCCTGCGAGTAGCCGGCAAGGTGAATGTCTTGGCCGGTGGCCTTCCCGACGGTGTCGACCGCCTCACTTACCGCCACGATGTGATCGGCAAGCGTGCGCTCCATGCCGCCCTCGACGCGATCCGGCGAACCGAAGTCGATCACCCACGCATCGATACCGGCCTTGTGAAGAATGCCGACGGCGCCGTCCTCACGGGTGACGTCCCACATGTCGGCCGACATCATCATCGGGTGCACCATCAGGACGGGTGGGCCGACCGGCATTTGCCCGTTGCGGTTGTCCGGCGGGAAGTAGCGCCGCAGCCGGTACATCGGAACGCTCTCCACAATCTGGAACGGCGACGGCACGGTTCCGGTCTCCAGCCCGCCGTACCGGACCACCTCGAGTCCGTTCTGCGCGGTGGCGATGAGGCGTCCGACCGGCCGCGTGATCGCTGAGAAGTCCACCATCAGCATTCTCCCGGTGTTCTCTGCACTTCGGGCAAGCGGCTCATCGCCAACCCGCGTTTTGCCGCCGTCATTCTGGCACGCCGCTACATATCATCGGCGGCCGATGCCCAACCTGATCAATGCGGAGCGGATCACCGTCTCCTACGGCACCCGCACATTGTGGAACGCGGTCAGCCTCGGTGTCGACGGCGGTGACGCGATCGGCGTGGTCGGTCGTAACGGTGACGGTATCTGTGATGCCGCTACTGCTGCGTCAGCGCCGCGTTGATCTCGGCGGCAAGAGCCCTCAGACGCTCGTCCTCGGCCTGGGCCGCTTCACGCGCCTCACTGGCGGCGGCGATCGCCGACGCCAACCTGCCGTTCAGCTCTCCCAGCTCGTCTCGGACCTGTTCGAGCGTGGCGATCCGAAGGAGCACCTGCATGCGGTCCTCGGTGAACTCGATGTTCTGCCACCACTTGAACAAAATACTCCGCTCGAAGTCATCGAGAGGTCGGGAGAGCACGAGCATCACTGGATACAGCGCGGGGTCCTCATCCCGCAGGTCCCGATAGGTCTTGAAGCTCTCCTCGACCAGGTCGACGCGGACGATCGTCACTTCTGTCACGGCGCTCATGCTGCCCGACTTGTCGGGTGGGTGGGGGGAGAATGTGCGCCGCGTCGCCAAACGTTCACTAGGCGCGCGGGTCGCGGCCTGGCCGACCGGCAGCCTGGCGGCGAATGCTCTCCATCACGCCGTTGGCCGAGAGCCCGCACACGCGCCCGGTACGCCGGCACGCCGTCGCCGGTGCGTCGGCGGAATTTGCCGCAGTCGAGTCACGTCGGATCGTCTTCTTGGTGGTGGGCACGCTGGTCAGCGTGGTCAACACCCCGCCGTGGCGTGGTTCGCGGCGGCCGACGACTAGCGACCGAGTCCGGTCCGCAGCCGATCGGCTGTGTCGCGGACTGCGGCAAGCTGTTTGGCGACCTGGGTAGGCGCTGTGCCGCCGCGGGAATCGCGCGCCGACACCGAGCCTTCGACGGTCAACACCTCGCGGACCTGCGGCGTCAGACCCGGATGCGCGTCCGCAAGTTCATCGTCGGTCAGATCCTCCAGGCCGACGCCGCGCGACTCGGCCGCGCGCACCGCCGCGCCGGCGGCCTCGTGCGCAACGCGGAACGGCACGCCCTGGCGTACCAGCCATTCCGCCACATCGGTGGCCAGCGTGTACCCGGCGGGTGCCAGTTCCGCCATCCGCGCGACGTCGAATCGCAGCGTCGATACCAGACCAGCCATCGCGGGCAGCACAAGGTCGAGTTGTGCCACGGAATCGAACACCGGCTCCTTGTCTTCCTGGAGGTCGCGGTTGTAGGCGAGAGGCAGCGCCTTGAGCGTCGCCAACAGTCCTGTCAGGTTGCCAATCAGCCGCCCGGACTTGCCGCGGGCCAGCTCTGCGATGTCCGGGTTCTTCTTCTGCGGCATGATCGAACTACCCGTCGACCATGAGTCCGCTAGGGTCACGTAGCCGAACTCAGTTGTGCTCCAAAGAATGATGTCCTCAGCCAGCCGGGACAAATCGACGGCGGTCATGGCCAGGACGAACGCTGCCTCGGCCGCGAAGTCGCGGGAGGCGGTGCCATCGATCGAGTTGTCCGATGCCGCATCGAATCCCAGTTCCTCGGCGATCGCGTCCGGATCAAGGCCCAGCGAGGATCCCGCCAGCGCGCCGGAGCCGTACGGGGACACGGCAGCGCGCTTGTCGCAGTCAAGGATGCGATCGACGTCGCGCAGCAACGGATGAGCGTGCGCGAGGAGGTGATGCGCCAGCATCACCGGTTGCGCCGACTGCAGGTGCGTCTTGCCGGGCATGATCGTCGCCGGGTGCGCGGCCGCCTGCGTCGCCAGCGCGCCCACCACGTCCAGGACGCCGGATCCGACCCCGCGTAGCCCGTCTCGCAGCCACATCCGGAAAAGCGTGGCGACCTGGTCGTTTCGCGAGCGACCGGCCCGCAGACGACCGCCGAGATCCTCGCCGACCCGGTCGATCAACCCGCGCTCGAGCGCGCTGTGGACGTCTTCGTCGGTGACGATCGGGCCGAAGCTGCCCGATGCGACGTCCTCGCCGAGGCTGTCCAGCCCCGCCAGCAGCCCGTCGCGCTGTTTTTCGGTGAGCAGCCCGGCTCGACACAGCACGCGGGCGTGGGCTTTGGACGCGGTGATGTCATAGGGCGCGAGCACCCAGTCGAAGTGTGTCGACTTGCTCAACGCGGCCAGCGCCGGCGACGGCCCGTCGGCGAACCGGCCACCCCACAGCTCATTCACGTTTTGCCGCCGAGTTGCAGATCCCTGCGTGCGGCGATCCGCGACGACAGCCCGTGTACGTGCACGAAGCCCTTGGCGCTGGACTGGTCGAACGTGTCGCCCTCGTCATAGGTGGCCAGGTTGAAGTCATAAAGCGATTCCGCGCTGCGTCGACCGTTCACGGTGATGTGGCCGCCGTGCAACAGCATTCGAATTTCACCCGACACGTGCTCCTGGGTGTCCGCGACGAACGCCTCCAGCGCCGCCTTGAGCGGGGAATACCACAGCCCGTCGTACACCAACTCCGCCCAACGCTGGTCGGTGGTGCGCTTGAATCGGCCCAGCTCGCGCTCGAGCGTGACGTGCTCAAGCTCGGTGTGTGCCGTGATCAGCACCAACGCGCCGGGCGCCTCGTAGATTTCGCGGCTCTTGATGCCGACGAGGCGGTCCTCGACGACGTCGAGGCGGCCTACGCCTTGCGCGCCCGCGCGCCGATTCAGCTCCTCGATTGCCTGCAGCACCGTGACGCCGTGGCCGTCGATCGAGACCGGGACGCCCCGCTCGAAGCCGACGATCAGTTCGTCTGGTGTGGACCAGTTCACCGTCGGGTCTTCGGTGTAGGCGTAGACATCCTTGGTCGGGGCGTTCCACAGGTGCTCCAGAAAGCCTGTTTCCACCGCTCTACCCCAGACGTTCTGGTCGACCGAGAACGGCGACCGTTTCGTCACCGCGATGGGTATCCCGTTCTCCTCGGCGAATGCGATGGCCTTCTCGCGGGTCCATGCGTAATCACGGACGGGCGCGAGGACTTCGAGATCCGGTGCGAGTGAACCGAATCCCACCTCGAAGCGCACCTGGTCGTTACCCTTGCCGGTGCAGCCGTGCGCGACGGTGCTGCCACCGTGCTGACGCGCAGCCGCGACCAGGTGCTTGACGATCAGCGGCCGGCTGATCGCCGACACCAGCGGATATCGGTCCATGTACAGGCCGTTGGACTGGATTGTGGGAAGACAGTATTCGTTCGCGAACTCGTCACGCGCATCGACGACCACCGCCTCGACCGCGCCGCAATCCAGGGCGCGCTTGCGTACCGACTCCATGTCCTCGCCGCCCTGGCCGAGGTCGATGGCCACCGCCACCACCTCCCGGCCGGTTTCTTTGCCGATCCAGCTGATCGCCACCGACGTGTCCAAGCCGCCCGAGTACGCCAGAATGACGCGGTCAGACATGTTATCTCCTTGCTGTCGGCAGGCTTACTGCAGCTCGTCGAGCCGGGCGGCCAATTGGGCGCCGGTCATCGGGTCACGCGCGACCACCAGTATGGTGTCGTCCCCCGCGATGGTGCCGACGACGTGGGGAAGGGCGGCCCGGTCGATCGCCAGCGCCAGATAGTGCGCCGCGCCGGGCGGCGTGCGTAGCACGGCGAGGTTTCCGCTGGCGTCGCTGGACACCAGCAGCTCGCCGAGCAGTCGAGAAAGCCGCTCGGTCCCACCGGAAACACCGCGCACCGGGCTGCCGTCCTCGGGGACGACGTATGCACCGGCGCCGCCGTCGGCGCCGCGCAGCTTCACCGCGCCCAGCTCCTCGAGATCACGCGACAACGTGGCCTGCGTAGTCTCGACGCCCTCGGCCGCCAGCGCGGCCGCCAGCTCGCTTTGGCTGCGCACCGCACGAGACGAGAGGATGGCGACGATGCGCGCCTGCCGGCCAGCACGCGTGACGCTTATCTCGGGACTGGCCTTCGGGTTCATCCGCGCCTCTCCAGCAGCCACACCAGCAGTGCCTTCTGCGCATGCAACCGGTTCTCAGCCTCGTCCCATACGGCGCTCTGCGGGCCGTCGATGACGTCGTCAGTGATCTCCTGGCCCCGATGCGCGGGAAGGCAGTGCAGCACAACCGCATCCGGGTCCGCGCGGGCGAGCAGCTTGCCGTCCACCCGGAACGGCTCGAAGGGCCCGACCCGGTCCAGCCCGTCCTCCTCCTGACCCATCGACGTCCAGGTGTCGGTGACCAGGACGTCGGCACCGTCGGCGGCCGCTGCTGGAAGCGATGTGATATCGATCTTCGCGCCGGTGTCGCGGGCGCGTGCCCCCGCCGCCGCAATGACACGCGGGTCGGGCTCGAAACCGTTCGGCGCCGCGACCGTGACATGCATGCCGGCCGTGACGCCGCCGAGCAGAAGCGAGTGAGCCATGTTGTTGGCGCCGTCACCGAAATACGCCAGCCGCAACCCTGCCAGACGGCCCTTGCGCTCCATGAGGGTCTGCAGATCGGCAAGCACCTGGCACGGGTGGAACTCGTCCGACAGCGCGTTGATCACCGGCACCGTCGCGGCGGCAGCCATCGTGGCCAGTCGCTCTTGTCCGTGCGTGCGCCACACGATCGCGTCGACGTAGCGGGACAGCACCCGAGCGGTGTCCTGCAACGTCTCGTCGCGACCGAGCTGGGTGCTGTGCCCGTCGACAACGACGGCGTGGCCGCCGAGTTGGGCGATGCCGACTTCGAAGGAGAAGCGGGTGCGAGTCGATTTCTTGTCGAAAATCACCGCGACACCGCGGGGTCCATCCAGGGGGCGGCGGCCGAACGGGTCCTTCTTCAGCTCGGCGGCCAAGTCCAGCACCTTCGCCTGCTCGCCCGGCGTCAGATCGTCGTCACGCAGAAAGTGCCCGAGTGTTGTCTGCTCTTCGCGCAAGCGGCTCATCGCTGCTGTCTGCTCTTCGCGCAAGCGGCTCATCGCTGCTGTCTGCTCTTCGCGCAAGCGGCTCATCGCGCAGAGGCCTTTTCGAGAACGCCAGGCAGGGCGGACAGGAACTCATCGAGCTGGGTTTCCGTGATGATCAGAGGCGGCGCCAACCGGATGATGTCGGGCGCGGGCGCGTTGATGAGGAATCCGGCATCGCGGGCGGCGGCCTCGACCGGCTTGGCGACTGGCGCGGTCAGCACGACACCTCGCAACAGTCCGCGACCCCGCACGTGGTCCACCAGCGGATGGTCCAGCGACTCGATGCCGTGGCTCAACGTCTTGCCAAGCACCGCAGCCCGGGCGATCAGGTCCTGTTCGGTCAGCGTCCGCAGCACCGCGAGTGCCGCAGCGGCGCAGATCGGGTTGCCGCCGAACGTACTGCCGTGCAGACCCGGTGTCATCAGTCGCGCGGCCTCCCCGACCGCCAGGCACGCACCGATCGGCAGACCCCCACCAAGTCCTTTCGCCAGCGTCACCACATCGGGCGTGATGCCATCGTGCTGGTGGGCGAAAAACGCGCCGGTGCGACCCATACCGGTCTGCACCTCGTCGAACACCAGCAGAGCCCCGTGCTTGGCGGTGATCTCCCGCGCCGTCACGAGATAACCCGCAGGAGGGACCACGACCCCGCTCTCCCCCATGATCGGTTCGAGGAACACTGCCGCGGTGTCATCAGAGACCGCCGCGGCCAGCGCATCTGCGTCGCCGTAGGGCACATGCGCCACCTCGCCGGGCAGCGGCGCGAACGGCGCCTGCCTGCTCGGCTGGCCCGTCAGGGCGAGCGACCCCATCGTGCGACCGTGAAACGAATCTTGTGCCGCAACGAGTTTCGTGCGCCCGGTCAGGCGCGACAATTTGAACGCGACCTCGTTGGCTTCCGCACCCGAGTTGCAAAAGAACACCCGCGTTTCGGCGTCGGCACCCAGCAGCCCGACCAGCGTCTCCGCCAACGCGATTCCCGGCTCGTGGATGTACAGGTTGGACGTGTGCCCGAGAGTGTTCAGCTGCCGCGTCACGGCCTCGATGATTGCCGGGTGGCGGTGCCCGAGCACGTTCACGGCGATGCCGCCGAGCAGGTCGAGATACCTTTTGCCGTCGACGTCGGTGACGACGGCACCCTCTCCGCTGGAGAGCGCCAGCGGCGGCGTGCCGTAGTTGTCCATCATCACGGCCGCCCAGCGCTCTTGCATGTTTTCCCCGTCGCTTCGCTCTACCCCTGGAGAAGTCATGCCTTCACGACTTTCGTTCCCGTCCCCGCATCGGTGAGCAACTCGACAAGCACACAATGATCGATGCGGCCGTCGATCACGTGCGCGCTCGGCACACCGGCGGTGACCGCCCGCAGACAGGCCTCCACCTTGGGCACCATGCCCGCGTCCAACGAAGGCAGCAAGTCGGCCAGTGTCTCCGTGTCGATTTCCGTGATGAACGAGCCACGCTCCGGCCATCGCGCATAGAGGCCTTCGACGTCAGTGAGCATCAGCAACTTCTCGGCAGCCAGAGCCTCGGCGAGGGCAGCGGCGGCGGTGTCGGCGTTGATGTTGTGCACAACCCCGTCGGCATCGGGTGCGAGGGACGACACCACCGGAATCCGCCCGGCCGCAATGAGATCGAGCACCGCGGCGGTGTTAACTGCCGCGACGTCGCCGACCAGCCCGATGTCGGTGGCCACGCCGTCGACCGTGACGCTGCGTCGCACCGCGGTGAACAGTTGAGCATCCTCGCCGGTGATACCGACCGCGTACGGGCCGTGCGCGTTGATCTGGTTGACCAGCTCGCGGCCGACCTGCCCGAACAGCACCATCCGCGCGACGTCGAGCACCTCGGGGGTGGTGACCCGGAAGCCGGCCTTGAAATCACCGGCGATTCCAAGCCGTTTCAGCATCGCAGTGATCTGAGGACCGCCGCCATGCACGACCACAGGGTGAATCCCGCAGTTGCGAAGGAAGACCATGTCGTCGGCGAACGCCTGCCGCAGCGCGCCGTCGGTCATCGCGTTGCCGCCGTACTTGACCACGACGATCTTCTCATGAAGCGCCTTGAGCCACGGCAGGGCCTCGGCCAGCACCTGTGCCTTGACATGCGGGGTGACGGCGGCGGAAGCCGCGCGGCCTGCGACATTGGATCGAGCGCTCATGAGCTGTAGGCCGAATTCTCTTCGACGTAGCCGTGAGAGAGGTCGGTGGTGCGGATCGAGGCCCGCTCGCCGCCGACGCCGAGGTCGACGGTCACATCGATGTCGGCGGCGCTGAGGTCCACGTCCCTGGCTCCGGGCAAACCGGCCCCATTCGCAAAGACCGAAAAGCCGTTGAACGCCACCGTGATCCGGTCGGGATCCAGCTGAAACGGTGCCATGCCAACAGCGGCCACCACCCGCCCCCAGTTGGGGTCTGAGCCGAACAGCGCGGTCTTGACCAGGCTGTCGCGTGCGATCACCCGCGCGGCGGCCACCGCATCGGCCTCACTGGCCGCGCCGGCGACCGTGACCGTGACGCGCTTGGTGACGCCTTCGGCGTCGGCCTGCAGCTGGATTACGAGATCTTCGCAAACCTGGAGCACCGCGTTATCGAGATCTGCTTGACGGGGCTGGATTTCGCTCGCCCCGGACGACAGCAGCAGAATGGTGTCGTTCGTCGAGCAGCTGCCGTCAACGTCGAGCCGGTCGAACGTCAACGCGGCGGCGCGGCGAAGTGCGGTGTCGAGGGCCCGGGCGTCCGCGGCGGCATCGGTGGTGATCACGCAGAGCATCGTGGCCAGTGAGGGCGCGAGCATCCCGGCGCCCTTGGCCATCCCGCCGACGGTCCAGTTGCCGGCGTGATGAAGCGCCGCCTGTTTGGGCACGGTGTCGGTGGTCATGATCGCCCGCGCCGCGTCCTCCCCGCCGGACAGCCCGCCCGCCAGCACGTGCACGATGTCGCCAACTCCCTTCAACACCTTGCCCATCGGTAGCCGGTCACCGATCAGCCCCGTCGAGCAGACCGCCACTTCGATCGCCCCGGTCTCGGTGCCCCAGTCCGACAGCGCCGCTGCCACAGCTTCCGCGGTCGCGTGCGCGTCCTGGAAGCCAGGGGGACCCGTGCACGCGTTAGCGCCGCCGGAGTTAAGGATCACCGCCCGCAGCCGCCCGGTGGTGACGACCTGTCTGGTCCAGAGCACCGGCGCGGCGGTGATCTGGTTGCGGGTGAACACCCCGGCCGCGTGGTAGTCGGGGCCCTCGTTGAACACCAGAGCGAGGTCAACTGCCCGCGGCGCTTTGATGCCTGCCGAGATGCCCGCCGCCCGAAAGCCCGCGGGTGCGGTGACGCCCTGGGCGCGGACCAGGCGGGTCTGCGCCGAGACCCCGGTCATGGCGCCACCCCGACGACCGACAGCCCCTCGGTTTCGGGCCATCCCAGAGCGAGGTTCATCGACTGGACCGCCGCTCCGCCGGTGCCCTTGACGAGGTTGTCGATCGCACACACAGCCACAAACATGTTTGCGGCGTCGTCGACGGCGATAGCGACATGAGCTGCGTTGCTGCCCACCACCGCACCGGTTTGCGGCAGCTGGCCCTCGGGCATCAAATGCACAAAAGGCTCTGAGGCATAAGCCTTTTCGTAGGCCTCCCGCAGCCGCGACAGCGTGGTGGCCGTTCGCGCCGTGCAGGTGGCGAGGATGCCCCGCGCCATCGGGATGAGCACCGGGGTGAATGAGACGTGGACCGCGCGGTCGCTGAAGGCCTGCAGCCCCTGAACGATTTCGGGCGTGTGCCGGTGGACGCCGCCGATGTTGTAGGCCCGAGCCGACCCGATCACCTCCGAGGCCTGCAGCTCGGGTTTCGCCGTGCGTCCGGCGCCGGACGTGCCGCTGACCGCGACAACCGTGACGACGGGTTCGACGAGATTTTCGACGACCGCCGGCAGCAGGGCCAGCACTGCGGCCGTCGGGTAGCAGCCGGGCACCGCGATCCGGCGTGCGCCGCGCAGGCGGTCCCGGTTGCCGGGCAGCTCCGGCAGGCCGTAGGGCCAGTTGCCCGCGTGTGCCGACCCGTAGAACCGCTGCCATGCGTCGGGGTCGGTCAGCCGGAAGTCCGCGCCGCAGTCGACGATCAGCGTGTCCGGCCCCAGCCGCTCTGCCAGCTTCGCGGAGTGACCATGCGGCAGGGCAAGGAACACGACGTCATGGCCGGACAGCACCCGCGCGTCGGTGGCATCGAGGACCCGCGAGGCCAACGGCAGCAGGTGGGGATGGTGCTCGGCAAGTGTGGTGCCCGCACTTGCGGCTGCGGTCAGCGCGCCGATCGTCAGGCGGCCGTCGTGGTACGCCGGATGGCCCAGCAGGAGCCGGAGGATCTCTCCGCCGGCGTAGCCGCTCGCGCCTGCCACCGCAACTGTGGTCACCGGCTCAATTCTGCATGCTTATGCAAAGTATTGCAAATAAATTCTTCGCTTAGCTCCGTTGCACTGCGCCGACGGCTTCCGCGGCCCTGCGCACCGCAGCCTCGCGCGCGGCGCTTGCCTCGTCTTCGGTCAGCGTGCGGTCCGCGGCCCTGAACCGCAGCGCCAGCGCCAGCGACTTGTGACCCTCGCCGATCTGCGGGCCGGTGTACACGTCGAAGAGTTGGATGTTCTCAAGCAACTCGCCGGCGCCTTCCCGCAGCGCGTCGATCACCGCCCGTGCCCCGACATCGGCGGCAACGACCAGGCTGACGTCCTGGAACACCGCGGGGAACGGCGACACCCGCGGTGCGGGCAGCGTCTCGGTGATCGGTATCGCGTCGATGTTCAGCTCGACCGCGCAGGTGCCCTTCGGTAGGCCGCTACGCTCGACGACCGCCGGGTGCAACTGTCCGGCGTGGCCGATTACGGCGTCGCCGACGAGCACTTCCGCGCACCGGCCCGGGTGCCAGGGCAAGTGCCGGGCGGTGGCCCGCAGCGTCACTTCCACGCCGCTGGCCCGTGCCACAGTGTGCACGACCTCGAACGCGTCGGCGGGTTCGACGGCCCGGCCCGGCCCCCACGGCCCGCGCGGTTCGCGCAGCCCGGTCATGACGGCCGCGAGGTGCAGGGGTTGCTCGGGAAGCGACTCATCGAGGGTGACAATTTCGTCGTCGGTCGGACGGCGGTCCACCGGCAACGGATTTATCCCCCGGGTGCGCTCGGTGGGCTGCACGACCTGCTCGATCGTGAACAGCGCGACGTCGACCGTGCCACGAGAAACGTTGCGGCTCAAAGCTTCCAACATGCCCGGTAACAGCGTCGTGGCCAGCTCCGGGCGGTCGGCCTCCAACGGATTGAGCACCTTCAGCGTGTTTCGCCGCGGATCATCGACCGGCAGGCTCCACTGGTCGAACACGCCGGGTGGCAGAAACGGCGACGGAATCACCTCGACGAAGCCCGACAGCGCCAGCGACTTGCCGAGAGCGCGGCGGCGCTTCTGCTCCTCGGTGAGCCCGCGGCCCGACGGCGCCAGCGGCAGCACCGACGGGATGAGGTCGAGGCCTTCGAGGCGCAGCACCTCCTCGACGAGATCTGCGGGCTGCAGCAGGTCGGGGCGCCAGCTGGGCGGCGTCACGGTCAGCACCCCGTCATGGGCGGCCACCGCCGTGCCAACCTGCTCCAGCCGGCGTCGGGTGGTGCCGTCGGGGTAATCCATGCCCGCGGTGCGGTCCGGCAGGTCGGCGGCGATCTCGATCGGCGGCATCGACCAGTCGTCGCGCGGCGGATCGCCGCGCCAGTCGGTGAGCTTGGATTCGATTGTTCCGCCGGCGATTTCGGCCAGCAGCCTGGAGGCACGGTCGAGCGCCGCCACCGAGACAGCCGGGTCGACCGCGCGCTCGTAGCGCCTGCCGGACTCGCTGGTCAGGTGGAGGCGCCGTTGCGTGCGTGACACGGCGGCCGGATCCCATACGGCGGCCTCCAAAAGTACGTCGGTGGAATCGTCGCGCATCTCGGTCGTGCCTGCGCCCATCACTCCGCCGATCGCCGCCGTCGCGACGTCGTCGACGATCAGCACGTCCTCCGGATTGAGCCGACGCTCGATGTCGTCGAGCGTCACGACGGTCTCGCCCGGCCTGGCGAACCGCACGCGGAAACCGCCCGAAATCCTGTTGAGGTCGTGCGCGTGCATCGGGTGGCCGAGTTCCAGCATCACGTAATTCGTCACGTCAACCGCGGGTGAGATCGCGCGGATGCCCGATAGCAGCAGCCGGCGCTGCATCCACCAGGGCGACACGGCGGAAGGGTCGATCCCGGTGACCGGTCGCAGTGCGAAACGGCGCACGCCCGTCCCGGGCTCGATCGTTAGTGGCCAGGCCTGTCCCTCGACCGCAAGCGGCGCGACGTCGGCCCGGTCGACGAACGGGAGGTCGTACGCGCAGGCGATCTCGCGGGCCAGGCCGCGCACCGACAGGCAATAGCCCCGGTCCGGGGTGACGGCCAGATGGAACACAACATCGTCGAGCTCAAGCACCGGCGCGGCGTCGTCACCCGGCGACGCTGTCCCGGGCGGCAGCACGAGAATGCCGGACTGGTCGGTGCCCAAGTTGAGTTCGGCCACCGAGCAGATCATCCCGTCGGAGGTATGACCGTACGTCTTGCGTGCGGTGATCGTGAACTCGCCCGGCAGTGTGGTCCCGGGCAGCGCCACCACCACGAGATCACTGACGGCGAAATTCGTTGCACCGCAGACAATGTCGCGCGCCTCCTGTTCGCCGACGTCGACCCTCACTGCGCGGATCGGCTTCTTGAACTCGGTCAGTTCCTCGATCTCGACCACCCGGCCGATCCGCAGCGGCCCGGCGACCGGCCCGACCGGGACGACCTCTTCGACTTCATGCCCGATTCGGATGAGCGTCTGCTCCAACTCGTCCGACGACACGTCCCAGCCGGGTGCGCCGGCAGCAACGACTTCGCGCAGCCAGCTGTAGGGAACCCGCATCAGGCTCCCACTCCGAAGGGCAGCGAGAAACGGACATCGCCCTCGACCATGTCGCGCATGTCGGGAATGCCGTTGCGGAACTGCAGGGTACGCTCGAGTCCCATACCGAACGCGAACCCGGAGTAGATGTCGGGGTCAATGCCGCAGGCGCGCAACACGTTTGGATGCACCATTCCGCAACCGCCCCATTCCACCCAGCCGGCGCCGCCCTTCTTGTTGGGGAACCACACGTCGACCTCGGCGGACGGCTCGGTGAAAGGGAAAAAGTGTGGCCGAAAGCGGGTGCGGCCCTGCGGTCCGAACTCCGCGCGGGCGAAGGCATCAAGCGTGCCGCGCAGATGTGCCATGGTCAGGCCGCGATCGACCGCGAGCCCTTCCACCTGATGGAAGACCGGGGTGTGGGTGGCGTCCAGTTCGTCGGTGCGGAAGGTGCGCCCGAGCGAGACGACGTACACCGGCAGTTCTCGTTCGAGCAGTGCGCGGATCTGCACCGGCGACGTGTGGGTGCGCAGCACCTGGCGCGAGCCGTCCGGCGCGATCTGGAACGTGTCCTGTTCGCTGCGGGCCGGATGGTCGGGCGGAAAGTTCAGCGCGTCGAAGTTGAACTGTTCGGTCTCGACCTCCGGTCCCTCGGCCAGCTCCCAGCCCATCGCGGCGAAGGTGTCCGCGACGTGCTCGGCGAGGATCGTGATCGGATGGCGGGCGCCGATCGGCTGGCGGGTGGACGGCAGCGTCACGTCGATGCGTTCGGCCACCAGCACCGCGGCGTCGCGCTCGGCCCGCAGCGCAGCCAGCCGGTCGTCATATGCACGCTGCATCTGCGCGCGGGCGACGTTGACGCGTCGTCCCGCGTCGGCGCGATCGGCCTTCGGCAACGACCCGAGCGTCTGGCGGGCCATCGCGACCGGCGACCGGTCGCCGAGGTGCTCGGTCTTGGCCCGGGCCAACGCGTCGAGGTCGGCAGCCAGATCGAAGGCGTGACGCGCCGCGCTGACCGCCTTGGTCAGCGCTTCTTCCGACGGGTCCACGGGCTGATCAGCCACTCGGCGATCATAGGTGATAGCCAGGCGGGGTCACGTCGTCGTAGCGGCGGCAACGGCCGGTGCCGGGCGGACCCGTCGAGCCTCACGGCGACCGGCCAGAAAGTGCGCAGCCAGCGCGCCCGCCACGCCAACGGCCGGCGCGGCAACGATCGCCGGCCCGGTGTGAACCAAGACGAGGTAGCCGAACGAAACGCCGACCGTGAACAGCGCGACGTGAACCCGCGTCCAGCGGGCGACGGTGCCGAACCGGATCGACACCAACATCCCGAGCAGCAGAGCAACCACGTGGCCCGCGTCGGTGAAATCCGAGGTGGTACAGACCACCAGCAGGCCCACCGGCAGCCACCAGCCGACCCACGCCGGTCGCCACCGCGGCGGGATCGCCGCGGTCAGCGCGCCGAGCACCGCCACGGCGCCGTAGCTGATCCCTACGTCCGAGTCGCGCGCGAGGGAGATCGACAACCACCCGATCTTGATGGCCGTGGCCAAACCTGCGGCGACGATCAGTGTCGCCCCGACATGCCCGAGGGTGAACGTGATCAGCACCCGGCCACTGCGCCACACCAGTTCCGCGAGCGCAAGCAGAGCGACCAGTCCCGGCAGCCACACCCACATGGGTCCGTCGGCGGCGACGAACGCGCTGCCGATCAGCGTGCCGAGCTGCCCATGCGCGAGGTTGTGCAGGTTTGTGCTCATGTGCCTGATCACGTGGTCCTGCACGCGGGGACCCAGCACCAGCAAAGCCGTCGCGACGGCCACCAGCGCCGTGGCATAGGTCACGGTGAGGCGCAGGCGCAGCAGCGTCGACAGCGTCCGGGTGAGCATCGTTTCCACTATTCCTGGAAAGGGCTGTCGTCCGCCACATCGGCCCCTGCGAACTCTCTGCGAGTTTCCAGCCGGTACATCGTGATGTCGGGGGGTACGCCGCTGAGCCGCTGGGCAAACACCGGGCGCCGCAACCGTCTGGGGTGCACGCCGAGCTCGTCGCGCTGTTCTGCCGTCAGACGCGCCAGCGTGGCGCCGGTGATCAGCACGCCGCCCTTGCCGGCGTTCTCCATCACCCGTGCGGCGATGTTCACGTCGACACCAAGCCAGTCAGAGCCGATCCGCTGGGGACGCCCTGTGTGGATGCCGACCCGCATGACCGGGGTATATCCGTCCACGTCAACACCTTTCAGGGCGTCGCGGGCGACGAGGACGGCGGCGATAGCGGTGACCGGGTCGGGGAAGCAGGCCATGATCCCGTCGCCCATCCGCTTGACCACCTGACCGCCGACCTCCAGCAGCGGCGGCTCGACCGCCTGCGCTACCTTGCGCAGCAGCTTAAGCGTCGCGTCGTCGCCGGCCTTCAGCGCCCACGAAGAAAACCCGACCAGGTCGGTGAAGACGAGCGTCACCTCGGCCTGCGTGGGCGTACGACCTGCGCGTTCCCGTAGCGCCTCCCACACCTGCAGGGCGCCGAGGCTGATCTCGCGAGATGCGGCGTCGCGGTCACCCAGCAGGCGGTCAGCGGCCCGCGCCGCTGCGGCCGGGCCGCCTAGGCCACTGGCTGAGAGCCGGTCTCCGAAATGCGGGTCGCCAGGCAGGGCCATCCGAGCACGACGAATCGCTGCGATCACCGCGGGGCTGCGGTTCGTGCTATTGAGCCAACCCACCGCGCCACTCTTTTGAGACGGAGGGTGGTCATGAGATGACCCGTCGACTTCCCCGGGGCCGCCGGATCGCTCGCCGGACGGCTCGCCTTTCACGATCGCCAGGGTAGAGGCCGGTTCGGACGCGAGGCAATGTCAACTACACCTCACCCAACCGGCGTGCCTCGGCGAATACCCTGGTCACGCAACTGCGGCAGAGCGATTGCCGCGTGATAACACCGTCGGACGACACGCCCCACTTTGATAGACAACGTTCGTTGTCAACATTATCCTCAGGGCATTGGCACCCGGGAGGAAGCGTGAGCGCGCCATCGTTGACGACCACCGCGGCGTCTGCGGCGTCGAAGTCGACGCGGCGGAGCGAGCCCCTCGGGCCCGAGTCGCTGACTTGGAAGTACTTCGGTGACCTGCGCACCGCGATGATGGGTGTATGGATCGGGGCTCTGCAGAACATGTACCCGGAACTGGGGGCGGGCGTTGAGGAACACTCGATCCTGCTGCGCGAGCCGTTGCAGCGGGTGGCCCGGTCCGTGTACCCCATCATGGGCGTGGTCTACGACGGCGAGCGCGCTTCGCGGACCGGTGACCAGATCCGTGGCTACCACAAGACCATCAAAGGCGTCGACGCCGCAGGCCGCCGCTATCACGCGCTGAACCCCGAGACCTTCTATTGGGCGCACGCGACGTTCTTCATGCTCGTGCTCAAGACCGCCGAGTACTTCTGCGGCGGGCTCACCGAGGCCGAGAAGCGCCAGCTGTTCGACGAGCACGTGCAGTGGTACCGCATGTACGGCATGAGCATGCGGCCGGTCCCGAAGACCTGGGAGGAGTTCGTGGACTACTGGGACCGGGTGTGCCGGGACGAACTGGAAATCAACCGGGCGACTCTGGATATCTTCCAGATTCGGATTCCGAAACCGAAATTCGTCTTGATGCCCACGCCGTTGTGGGATCAGATGTTCAAGCCGCTGGTTGCCGGGCAGCGCTGGATCGCCGCCGGGCTGTTCGATCCGGTGGTTCGCGAGAAAGCGGGAATGCGCTGGACCGCCGGCGACGAGGTGCTGTTGCGGCTGTTCGGCAAGGCCGTCGAGGTCGCATTCCTGGCGGTGCCTGACGAGATCCGGCTGCACCCACGCGCACTGACCGCTTACAAGCGCGCCGCCGGCAAGCTGCCCGCCGATGGACCGCTCGTCGAGGCGCCCGCTTTCACGGGCCCGCCGCGCGATCGTCGTGGCCTGCCGATGCACTACTCCCCACGCCGCAAGACGCTGGTCGAACGAGCGGGTGCGCTCGTGCACACGACCTTCTCGCTGGCGGGTCTGCGCCCGGCGGGTGCGCGTGGCCGCGTCGCCTAGGTCGCCAGTCGCTGTGCGCGGGCGCTGAGATAGAGGCAGATGGCCGCCGCGGCGGCGACATTGAGACTTTCGGCGCCGCCCGGCATGGCTATCCGAACGCGACGGTCGGCGAGCGCGGCGACCTCGGTCGGCAAACCGTGTGCCTCGGCGCCGAACATCCACGCGGTCGGCCCCGACAACTGCGGCTCGGCGTCATCGAGCGTGACCTCGCCGTCCAGCGCGGTGGCAAGAACCTGCAGCCCGGCTGCGGACACTGCTCCGACCGCCGCCAGCGCATCCGCCTCCACAATCACCGGGATCGCGAAAAGGCTTCCCGCAGAGGCCCGCAGGCACTTGGCGTTGTACGGGTCCACACTGTGACCGGCCAACAGCACGGCCGCCGCGCCCATCGCGTGCGACAACCGGATCAAGGTGCCGGCGTTTCCCGGCTCCGAGATGCCGACCGCGACCACAACGAGTTGGGGCTGGACGGCGAGGACTTCCCTGAGCGTTGCCGCGACGGGCTCACACACAGCGACCAGACCGACCGGCGTCACGGTGTCCGACAACGCTTTGGCGGCGCGTTCGGTCACACCGTGAACCGGCACGTCGACACCGACGAGGAGCGTGCCGAAGCGCGCCGCTGCCGACTCCGTGACGAACAGTTCCCGTGCCGCGCCGAAGCGCAACGCGGCCTCGACCAGGTTGGGTCCCTCGGCGATAAAGCGGCCGGCCCGCTTACGGGCGACGTGGCGGTGCAGCTTCGCCGCCGCGGTTACCCGCGACGAGCGCTCGGTGAGTCGTTGGCCGGCGGCCAGTCTCAGGCGGCCTCTCCGTTGTCTGATGTCGCCGGCCCCGCGGCTCCGCCACCTGATGTCGCCGGCCCCGCGGCTCCGCCACCTGATGTCGCCGGCCCCGCGGCTCCGGGCCCTGATGTCGCCGGCCCCGCGGCTCCGGGCCCTGATGTCGCCGGCCCCGCGGCTCCGGGCCCTGATGTCGCCGGC
>Ga0153922_1000189_pt1 | contig 25271 bp, 18 predicted proteins | sample TSNJ006MetaG_FD_104723 | JGI IMG/M metagenome (GOLD analysis project Ga0153922, IMG submission 104723) | Attine ant fungus gardens microbial communities from New Jersey, USA - TSNJ006 MetaG | ecosystem: Host-associated > Fungi > Mycelium > Unclassified | place: USA: New Jersey, Brendon T. Byrne... | reverse complement strand
GGCCAGCATTTCCCGGGTTTCTTCTTCATATTTGATCCATTGGGCAACCTGACTGGTCTTTCCGATCTTCACATGGAACCAACCCTGTATGATATCATACAAAGAGGTGCAGCCGGATACCGGAATGACTTCCAACTGATTTTCCATCTGTTCCAATAGCTCCGATGTTTTCGGATAGTTGCCTTTTGCCGTAAAAACACGTACCAATACAAAGCCTGCCATATACTCTATGTCGTATTGCTGATACTGTCTTGCCCTGTATATTGCTTCATATGCATATTTTTCGGCGGGTCTTAACTCTCCCCTGTACAGACTGGATTCGGCGGCATTCAGGTACTCGAGACCGTGACCACATCTATTCATCACCCTGGATGCATAGGGGGCAGCATGGAACAGCGCGTCCTGATGCCTTTTTAGTTCCCCTGGCGATGGGTCTTTGATACTGCAGACATTAAGGCCCTCTGCTATATTGAACTTATGATTGATCAATGTGCTGCCGTTTGGTAAACACCTGTCAGCCTTTTGGAAGAGGCTTACAAACCCATGATCCAAATGCAGGATACTGATAAGCGCCAGGGTGATATATGCTTCCCCTAAAACGGCTGAGTTTTCTTTTGTTTCAGGTAACGCCTCATATTCCGTTTGTATCCTTAGTAATTCCTGCTTTGAATCGGTAATCCTATTATTATTAAGCATATAATATGCCATCACGACCTGCATCACAGGCCTTTCCTTGATCACTTTATCCGGTGCCTGTCGGATCAGTTCTATGAACAGATCTGCAGTTTCTTTTGGAATATGATGTTTAAAGAGTAAAATGATATCAAAAATTTCATGATGACAGCCGCATTCCTTATAATGGTTGATCGCTTCGATCTTATGTCCGTTTTTCTGATGCCACTTGGCCGCTGTTAAATGGATCTTCCGGATATCGTTTTCGGTCAGCCGGCCTTTCCTCTCCAGCAGGAATTCCTTGAATAAATGATGGATACGGTAGCTGTCGGAAAATGGATCATAACGGATAAACGTGCTGATCTGCGTCATCTCCTGCATAAGGGAAGGGTGGTTGACCGTCAGTTCCTTTAAGATACCGGAAGGTATAATGTCTAACAGGGAAGTTTTGATCAGAAGATCCTGAAGACCGTCCGAGGCCTTTTGGAATATCTCCTTCTCCATCAGGTCAAAAATATCGATCTTAGCAGCTTGGATAGGGCTTTGATCGCGAATACCCTTCTTTTTGACCGCCAATCCCACGAGATAGATTGCAAAGACCCATCCCTCAGTATAAGAATATATATCGGCGGACATACTTGCACAAAGGTCAATGCTCTGTTGATGAAAATATGTGTCCATTTCCTTTTTGGAAAAACGCAGATCGTCCTCTGTAATGCGGGTCAATAGCCCTTTGAGCAGCATTCCTGTCAGGCTGATATCAGGATTTTCACGTGATATCAGTACAATGGAAATGTTTTGGATACATGCCCGGGTAAACAGTTCAATAAAATCCAGGATCGATCTGTTGTGTATAAGATGGAAGTCATCAAACACAAGAATGAAAGGCTTCCCATGTGTTAGTTTCGCGGTAAGTAAACATAAAAACTGATCGAAAACCGCAATCGATCCCGGATAGCCCAGAGCTGTTAATCTTTCGGACAGGATATGGCTTTGCTGTTCGAACGAGGAGGCAATACGTCTCCAAAACCTGGCTGCATGATTGTCCAGTTCCGAAAGCTGGATCCATGCCGATTGGCATTCCATGGAGTCCAGTACTGACAAAACAGCTTGTGTTTTGCCATATCCGGCACCGGCAGTAACGGTAGTGAGGGGTTTTTTGAATGCGTTTTTGAATAGGATCTCTACAGCCGGCCGTTTAAGGAAATGCTCTGCGGCCGCTGGCGATGGTATTTCATTATAAATCATATTATATTCCCTTTGATATATAAATTCTGACAATAGTTACTGCTTTGATATTGTTATTCTATCACAATTCCAAAAGCCTATCCATGAAAATATGAAATCCAACAAATATAAAGACTATTCCGATGCGGAAGATTAAAATCCTGAATCCATCATCGATCAAAGGGTTTTTAACTGGGATTTCCTGATAAACGGTAGTTTGCGATTTTTTTTCCAGGTATAATGAAAAGACGACTTTTCTTTTACATAAGATGTAAACACGAAATTTCAAAAAGTCGTATATCAGCTACCCTTTTAAACGAAGCAATGATATCCGTTGCTTCTGGTATCAAAATGGCAGCAATATGAGCACTCGTGGAAACTCATCTCACAAATCTGCATATAGTGAGTTTCTGAGAGTACTCAATATAAGGAGGAAGGGAAAAGATATGAGAAACCTGAGGATGAAGCAATTTACCGCAATGATCTTAACCGTATGTATAGTATCCACATCCATGTCGTGGGATGGACTGGTTGTCCATGCAGAGAGCGGAGACATCTCAGGAGGGATGTCAGGCAATGAGATTGAAACCACGACAGGATCATCGATAGCACCGGAAGCGGTCACTCCGGAAGATGAGATTGTGGAGGAACGAACGGAGTATTCCACCGTATATGACCTTGGAGACCATAAAAAGATGGAAGTCATTTACGGGAGTGATGTCCGTTATGCAGATGGAGAGGGAAACCTGATAGATTATGATCCATCCCTGGCTGCTATTGAAGGGACGGAGAGCATTAATGGAACTTCCTTGGAAGGATATTCGTATACGAATAATCAGGGGGATCGGAAGCATTATATACCGGAAGAACTATCGGAAGATACTCCCATTTTATTAGAAAAGGAAGGGCACTCCATTGCGTTCCATCCGGTATCCGGCATGGGGATCCAATCGGAGGAAATGCCAGAAGCGGTTGGGCAGACAGAAGCAGAGGAGACCGGACAGAAAACAGAGCAAGCGGAAGAAACCGGACAGGAAACAGAGCAAGCGGAAGAATCAGAAGAAATGAAGCAGGGGGCGGATGCAGAAGCAGAGAACGAAGCCACGCCATCAATCTTTTCGGAAGTGGTGGTGGAAGAGCAGGAAGTCACAGATCTGTATGGGCAGGAAGAAAAAAAGCCTGTCACGGCTGTCTATGAAATGGATGCAGTCCGGCTGGAGTATGAATCCTCCGATATCGGAGTAAAAGAAAACATCGTACTGGATACAATGCCGGAAGACAACCGGTTTATCCATGCATTTAAAATAGAAGGATTAACGGTACAAAAAAATGTCCTGGATGAGGGATTCACATTTTATGATAAAGAAAGCGGAGAAAGTGTCGGCGGCATCATGGCGCCCAATATGAACGATGCGACCAATGAAGCCTATTCCGATGCGATCACCTGTGAGATCAGAGAAACCGGAGCAGATACCTTTGAGTTTATCATGACGGTGGATCGGGAATACCTGCTCGACCCCAAGCGGGTCTATCCGGTGACTATCGATCCAACGGTCACATGGACAGGCACTTCCCAGATACAAGATCCTTATGTCATCAACAGCAGCAAGTATAAAGACTATAACTTTTACGATGCCGGGATCGATGTATTAGGCGTTGGGAAAAACACAACGGGGCTGTACCGGAGCTACCTGAAGTTTGTGAATCTGACACAAAAAGTGAAAGGCTACTACGTGGACAGTGCAAAACTGACGCTTTGTGAGACCGGTGGCGGCGGCAGTCAAAAGGTGGTATATGCAAACCGGGTCACAGGAGACTGGGAAGCGTCAAAGATCACCTGGAATAACAAACCGGCCAACGCAGGCGGTTATGATGAACTTATCACAGCAAAAACAGAAGGTACCGTGCATACACTGAATCTGACAAAACATGTGCAGATGGTTGCAGCGGGAACCATCGCCAGTCAGGGGATCGTGCTGTGTGCCAATGATGAGGCAGCAACCGGGACCTATGCGAAATTTTATAATTCCAGGACGGTAACGGCAGCAAAACGACCGAAACTGACGGTGGTGTATTATGACGGTCCCACCACGGCAGAGACCATCAAGGGCACACCCATACATATGAAACCGGGGACGACCTTCAACATAGCCTGGACCGGGATCGTATCTAAATCCTTAAACCGCATCGAATACCGTATGGCAAAGTATGATGATGCCACCAAGACAGCAGGGGATAATGTCTTTGGCTATGATTCTGCTAAAAGCCTTGGGAAGAAAGCATCCGGAAATGCCAATGTACCAGGAAGTGCATCATGGAAAGCAGGCTGCTACCGCTTCTACGTGCGCGGTGTGGATAACGGAGGCATCAAAGGGACAGGAAAAGGGGTCACTATCCATATCGATGGGACGGTTCCGGTACTGAGCAGTGCCAGCCTGTCCACGACTGCATGGACAACCAAACAGACACCAACGCTGACATGGAAGGCCTCCGATGCCCATTTCTCCAAGGTACAGTACCAGGTGAATGGTGGAGCTTTTAAGGATGCCGGGAAAGACACAAGCGGAAACAAAGTGCTGCCGACCACCGATTTTCCAAACACTGGAACCTATACGGTCGGGGTCCGGGCAGTGGACAAGGCCGGAAATGTGAGTGCGGTAAAGAAACTCACCTATAAATTAGACCGAACAGGTCCCACCGGTTCAGTATCCTTGACACCACAGGCGGATCTATGGACGGATGTGGATCCTGTCATCAATTTTACGAAGGTATCCGATGCCCATTCTGGAATAGATCCTTCCCAGGTACAGTACTGCATGGTACCGGCAGGGCAGACAGCTCATATACGATCTATGTAAGGTTTAAGGATCTTGCAGGGAATATGTCTACCCAGCAGCTTTCCTATAAAAAGGATAAGGAAAAACCAACGGGTACCATCAGCCTGTCAAAAGAGGCAGAACACCTGACCGATACCGTACAGGTTACGTCCAGCCTTTCCGATGGAGCAGGGAGCGGTGTGAAAAACAGCAGTCTGGTCGTAAAAGATGCAAAGGGCAATGCTGTGGAGACGATCTATGACAATTTTACCACAACCGCGGTCACCCAGGCGTTTAACACCCAGAATGTACCAAATGGAACCTATCATCTGGAGCTTACGGTAACGGACCAGCTGGATCATACGGCGGTCATCACCAAGGGCATTACAATCGAAAATCCGATGGCTGCACCAAAACTGACCGGAAGCAACCGCAATGATGGTCAAGGGGAGCTTTCCTGGACGATCGCGATCGGGCAGGATCCTCTGGCGCACATGGAATATCGGCTTTTGGAACAGCCCGATTGGAATCAGATACCGGATTCGGGTGCAGAGGAGGAAAGCGGCTCGGGAACGTATACCTTTGCATTACCCGATGAAGAAAATGCATACCGGATCAAAGTACGGGGCGTGGATGGTAACGGGATCCCCGGAAAGGAAGCAGAAGTTGCTTGTATCTATGATAAGACAAAACCAACCACAATCCTTCACTCCCTAAAACAGGGGGTCTTAAAAGGTACCGTCACCGATCCCTGGCTGTCCTCCTGGAAGGTGGAAGTCAAAGAAAAAGAAGCGGATGACAGCCGCTATAAAACCGTATTGGAAGGAACAAAAACAGTATCGGATGACAGCCTGGGTATCATTGACATTGAAAGCAAGGACTATCTGGTAGGGCAGACGTATTCCTTCCGCCTTACTGCGGCTGACAAAGCCGGAAATACGAATGAGCAGTCTTTCTTTTATACCAAGCAGGCGGGCGATGTGACCATGCAGAGCGTATCCCCTGCAATGGGATTAAAAAACCTGCATGGGGAGCAGCAAGCAGATGGAGCGTATGCGCTGCCGATGAATACGAATTATCTTGAGCTTGACCGGCCATCGGCTAAAAAAGGCGATACGATTACCTGGTATATCGGTAACTGTGAGATCCCTTCCGACAAATACCATGATGGTGATCCTGGGATCCTTGATTACTATAAGATCAAGAATGATACCAAGGAAAACGAACGCTTTACCATCGCTGCGGTTGCAGAAGGCGCAGATGGCAGCCTTTCTTACAACACCACACTTATGGTGAATGGGGTGGAGGAGGATCTGCTGGCTGGGGAATCTGTAAAAGAGCATACCATCCAGGAGGGAGCGGATATCGTTTTAGCGGAAGGTGTTTTAGAAGGGACCCTCACCAAAACCCTGCAGTTTGAGGAACCGTTGGTGGGATTCACCCTGCACGCAGAGGCAAAGGATACCGAACGATCTAATATCTGCTACTATGTACAGACGGCTCAGGATACGTGGGAACTGATTGATGCCGATAAGCCTTACCGTATCGCCGAACTGTTCCCAAAACAGCTGACGACCAAAAACATCCAGGTTAAAGCAGAACTTACGAGGGATCCGGCAGAAGCCAGCCCGATCCTTTCCAACTGCACACTGCATGGCGATACCTTAGAGGAAGAAGTGTTTTATCTTTGGGAGATGGATAATTACCGTCCGGTATCCACGACGGCTGCCAGCAGGATGAATTATAAGACCTATCTGATCTGGAACCGGTTAAAAGAAAAGGACCGCAGTGACCCATCCAAAGGAAAAGAAGTCAAGCTTCCGGAAGATGTAAGTTATGAGATCTACCGGGCAACCAGCAGGAGGGATTTGGAAACATTAAAACAACCTACGGTAAATGGGCTCACCAATGATTATTACAGTGAGCTTGATATCAATTATGGAAAGCAGTTTTATTATCGTGTCCGTGCAGTCCGGGAAAAGAAAGATGCAAAGACCGGGAAAACAGAAAGATCATACAGCAGCTTTTCCGACATCTTAAGTACCACGGTTGCCGATGGGGATGAGTATACAAAACTCCTGGGACAGAAAGAGTACTGGGACTATGAGACCTTTGCAACCCCAAACGGGACAGGCTATATTGAGAAGAGTCAGGGGAACTTTGTATATTCCCAGACGGATGCGGTCATCGCCAATGAGATGCTGCCGGTCGATATAAACCGGACATACAACAGCCAGGCCAGCACGGTCTCATCTCTGGGGCTGGGCTGGAACCATACCTACGATGTGGAACTTTTGAATATCAATGAGACGGATCGTCTGATCGACCGTAAGGCCTTCCGGGATGAATCCGGTACGATCTTCCTGTTTGAAAAACAAGCGGATGGCACCTATGCCTCTTCGATGGGGAAATACCTGACCCTGAAAGCGGAAGATAAAAAAGAGACCATTGAGATCCCGGCGAGGAATGGAATGGAGCAGGTCTCGGTGGAAGTGGAAAGCAGCTACACCATGCAGAGCAAAGACAACCTGGAGTACCGCTTTAACAGCGGGGGACAGATGATCTACCTGAAAGAGCCCAATGGAAATTTTGTGCTGCTGGACTATGACGGACAGACAGGACGGCTGGTAAGTGTTACCACCAATCAAAACCTTGTGACGACTTTTACGTATGAGGAAGGGGCAAAGGAAAAGGCGGATCAGATCGTTGAAAAAGCATTGGAATCCCTTCCGGCAAGCAGCACTAAAGACCCTGATCCTGAAGAAGAGCGGATACAGGAAACAGATGACGAAGAGGTCAGTACGTTAAGAGCAGCCCAGGTGGAGGACTCCCAGGTCACGGTAGCAGATGCCCTTGAGAACCTTTTGCTGGTAAGGAAGATCACCTTACCTGATGGGACGTGCATTGATTATACCTATGATAAAGAAAATCATCTGAAACAGGTGAAACGAAGTGATGGACAAGCGGACGGCGAAAGTGTATCCTATCATTATACCTATCATGACAGTGGTCAGTTATCCAGGATCACAGACGCGCAAGGGAACCCTTATGAACTCACCTATCAGGACAAAAAGGTGAAGGAGGCATTTTATCCGGCGGTGGAACGCTACCAGGAATCCATCCGGTTTACCTATGCATCTATTAATGAAGGGCAAAGCGTTTGTTCCACTACCATCCAAGCAGGTTTAAATGGCGTCTATGGGGCAGGGGAAGTGGTAAAGAGCAGCCGTGCAGGAAATATCCTTTACCGGAAAGATATCCGGGGGATCGAATCCACCTATGCTTACGAAGATAATCTACTGAAGACCACGACCACTCAGGTGGATCATCAGGAGTTGAGCGGAGAGAACGTCATCACGCAGACTGGGGTAAAGACATTTGAGACGGTCTATGACCCTGAGCAAAACATGAACCCTGTAGTGGAAGCGGATCCTGATAACACGAAAATGGTTTATGGATATGCTAATCAGGACAGTGAATGGCTAGAGGATCAACCAACCCGTATGGTGGAATTGTTGGGGGATGAAGTACTATCCGATACGTCCTATGTCTATGATGAATTTGGTAATGAAACAGAAGAAGCGGATGCTGTCAGTGGTGATAGTCTTCAGACCAGCTATTATGGTCCGGACAGTGAATTCTCCGGAGAAGAGCAGGAAAGTATCGAACGAACCCAAGTCACCGCAGAAGACGGGACCACTGGCTATATCACTACAACGACTGCCTATGCCTATGATGAAACGGGAAAGAAAACGATAACCGAAACCGTCACAACCGATGGTCAGGTCACCACATCTGTAGAAAAGTATGATTCCATGGGGAACCTGATTTACTCGGATGACGGAAAAGGCAACACGGTTTCTTCTATCTTTGATTACCAGGGGAGGGAAATAGCAACCGTTTATTCAGAACAGGGTGTGTCTTCTCAAGCTTCAAGAACATACGATTCCAATGGTATGCTTCTAAATGAAGTAGACAAAAATGGCATACAGAGGAGTTATGCATATGATGCAAGGAACCGCCTGATCCAGGACCGGACAGTACAGGGAAAAGAATTTCGTACCTGTCACATCTCCTATGGATATACATGGGATACGAATGAAAGCGGAGAAGTAGAATTACTTTACGTAAATACCAGCACAACCCCCGGGGGAAACACCAAAGTTTCCCATACCAACCAATCCGGCTGGGTGGTAAAGGAGGCAGCTGGCGGATTGCTGGCCTGGACCGAGTATGACCGGAATGGAAAAGCGGTGGTGCAGCACGTGGGTGATGTACAGGAAACTACGGAAAAAGCGCCTACTATGTACCTGTATGATCCCTTTGGAAACGTTACAGAAACGATCCTAAACCCAACCTATGACGGAACCTGGCAGATCACAGAAGATTCGGTGGTAACAAAGAGCACGTATGATGCCAAAGGGAATCAGACCGTAACAACGGACGGGGAAGGGAACAGCACCCGGTATCAATACGACAACTTTGGGAATTTATCGGAAGTCCATCTGGAAGATGGAACAGAGCAGGATAATGTGACTACATTCGTGCCGGACATCTTAGAGCCGGACGGAACGGTCAGCAGTAAAACGACAGATGCCAACGGAAACGTCAGCAAAGAGTTTTCGGATACACTGGGGCGTAAAGTAAGGATTGAAGACCAGGGAGATGGAAGCCTTTCGCCGATCCGTACGTCATTTTCCTATGATGAGCGGGATAACCTGGTGAAAGAGACCTATACAAACGGGGACTATAAAGTATATGGTTATGATAGTAAGAACCGTTTGGTCCAGGCAACCAGCTACCGTGCAGACGGTACGGGGACAACGGAAACCCGCTACACGTATTCTGTTACGGATCAGATCCTGACCATGGAGGATTTCCAGATCCATGGCAGTGAGAAGGTACGCTACCGGTACACGGCATATATGTATGATGATCTGGACCAGCTGACCGGGTTTGCAGAGTATGCCGGGACCGATGTGCCGGATGAAACACAGCTTTTAAAGTGCCGCAGTTCGTATTCCTATGACATGGATGGGCGCATCACCAAACTGGATTACCCTGAAGCACGGTGCGGAACCGTCAAAGGACTGGAATATACGTATGATGATAACGGCTGGCTTACGGAGATCTATGCGGTCAAGGGTTGGGGGAAGAAGTTTTTGCGCAGCTATGCGTACCTGCCCACAGGAGAAGTCTGTGAAGAAACAAGCTACCGGAACTTTATGGATGGAAGTACGAAGGAGTACATCAAGAAATGCTATACCTATGATGCACTTTCCCGGTTGTCCAGATCGAGTATACGGACAGTGACCAACCAGAGGAGGTAACGGAATCCTATACCTACACCTATGATAAAAACTTTAATATCTTAACAGAAGCGATCTGCCGTGGTTTTTCAGATGCGGCAGCGGATGCGGTGGATGAACTCCGTGCCTATACCTATGATCCCCTGGGGAGGCTGACCGGTGTTTCCGTAACCGACAACGAAGAGGAGGAAACCATAGAGACGGCCTATGCCTATGATCCGGTAGGGAACCGGGTGAAAGAAACAGAAGATGGAGTAGAGACCCTTTCTACTTACAATAGCTTAAACCAGCTGCAGACGGTAAAACAAATCGGTGAGGGGGGAGCAACCCGTAGCTACACGTATGATCCCAATGGAAATCTGATCAAAGAGTCTGGTGGAAGTATCGGAAATGAGATCGCATATGCTTATGATGTGGAAAACCGTCTGGAACAGGCGACGATACAACAAAGCGACGGGGACAAGCTTGTCCAGGTGAACCGTTATAATGGAGATGGCCAAAGGATCCAGAAGAAAGAAGGCGGGGAAGAGACCAACTATTATTACCAGGGTGCAACGGTAGTTGCTACGACGGATGGCAAGGGAGCATTAACAAGCCATCATTTGCTGGGTGGGGGAAACGACATCATCGCTTCCGGCAGGTATGGTGGGGAGGATAATGACGGTTATTACTTCTATCATCGGGACTATAGAAACAGTACCACGACTATTTTGGATTCCGAAGGCAAGGAGGTACAAAGCTATCGGTATGGTAACTTTGGTGAAACCAAAAGTTTGGGGAGTGAGGATTTCAGCAATGAAATCTGCTATACCGGAGGGATTTATGACAGTAGCACCGGGTTATATTATCTGAATGCTAGGTACTATGACCCCGCAAATTCACGTATGCTAACACAAGATACTTACCGAGGAGAGCAGGACAATCCGAAAACCTGGCATCTGTATACCTACTGTGCTAATGATCCGATCAACTACATTGATCGAACAGGGCACGCTCAGAAAAAATTAGGTGTTAAATTGCAGGGGCAGCAACAAAGCAATTGGTGTTCGATGGCAGCTCTCAAAATGGTTCTTGGTTATGTGGTTGGTAGTAAGATTTCTCAAACAAAATTACACTTACATGCCACTGGCAATTCTGAAAATACTGGTGTTAGCAATGCAGGCGTCATAAAAGCGGCAAAAAAGAATGGAATGAACGTAAGTTTCAAACTTTGGGCGGTTAGTTGGAGTACAGTAAAAAGTCAAATCAACAAAAAGAGACCCATTTTAGCCGCAATAAGTTGGAAAGGAGGGGGTGGCCACATGGTAGTAATCAGGGGATATCAAACAAAAGGAAACAAAAAATATTTATTTATTAATGATCCGTGGCCAGTTTGGTCTGGTGAAAAAAGAAAAATACAATATAAAAATTTCAAAAACCATGTATATGGAAAGAATAAAGGTAGCGAGGGAAAATGGACAGAGTCAATTATCAATTGCAGAAAAAAATAAAAGATAAAACGTGTAGATTCAGTACAATTTTCGCTTTGTGTTTGGCAATGGCAACACTGTTTTCAGGATGTCATCAGGGATATAAGGGGAGTGATGAAGCGGTGGTTGATGGAGCATTTGTTGATAAAATATTGGGCGTTTCAATTAAGGATACCATAGTAAAAATAAGTATTAGCACACTGCCACCTTCCGAAGGACTTTTTGAAAATCTTGAAATTACTGACCCGGAAGATATTAAAACTATTGTGGATTATTTTAATGGCATTCATACTACCAAGACAAAGAAGAATCGAAATGAGTATTATGGAATGGCTTATTTGCTTGTATTCCAATCAGACGAAAACAAAACCATTGAAGCCAATTTTTTTGGTAATATGTTTATAACGGTTAACAAACAAACTAAAGAAGTACCATACGATGAAGCTATAGTTTTTGATAGCGTGATTAGTAACATTATCTCAAAACAATATCGCGATGATAAGACAGATAATCTTCCTGTTGGTAAGGTTACAGGTGTTTCCATTGAAGACGATGGCGAATAATATTTCGAGGTAGGGGATAGGGGCGAATTGTCCCATCAATTTTCAATTCCCCTAAAGTCGGCTAGATGAGAAAATCATCAACACCAGAGATGCGGGCAGAAACGAAACGTCAATTTGAGCATTGCTGATTTTGTTTCTGTCCGTTTTTTGTTGAGCCAAAGAATCTATCAAACTACTATTAGTAACTACGAAGATATGGAGAGAACAAGATATCTGAGCAAAATAGAAAGTGTTCTATAAGAAATTATTTTTTTGGAAAGAAAAAGGCAGGGAGCATAACAGGCAGAGTAATGCAGGGGTTAGGGATATCACATTCTTTGCGGTGTTCACAGGCTTGACTATCTTAGCATAGTGTAAGTATAATGTCCTTGTGGTGAACTCATTATACACGAAAAAAGGAGGTCATTGCTTTTTTATTTAAAAGTGATGCATCCCTTGAAATATAAGATTTGAAATAAGAAAACAGGTAGTAAATTTGACACTACCACTATATTAGTGGAGACTTAAATATGAAGAAAATATTGATAATAATGAATGTTTTATTTTTGTGTTTTGGATTTTCGGCATGCGGAAAAAGAGAAATAATAGGGGATGATTCTTCACAAAAATTTAGTGATGCTGAGATTACGTCAGCAGAAAATGCGGTTATAAAAAAAATTGAAGATTTTAAAGGTTGTGATCTTGTAAACCTGTATTATGATGAAGAAAAATCAAATAATGCAGTTGAGGATTACATGAGTAATGGAAGTAAAGGTTCTGTTAACGGTGTAGAGAATAATAATATAATAGTTTTATTGTCTGTATAATGGGGTTAAAACCCTCGCCTTTAGGCGAAACCTTTAGGTCAACCCTATATCTTCAAGTTTAGAAAAACTGAAAGTAGAGATACTAAGCTTGAGGTGATAATATGGAATATTACAGGAAGTCTGCCCATTGCACATATGATACGTTTGAGGGCACCAACGGCGTTAAGGTCATCGTGCCGTATGTATTGTTTACAAGCTATCAGGGAAATCCCAATTGGAGCCACAACGTCTCCGCTTACAATGTAAATCTTTTAGCTGATCAAACCAAACCTGCGGATTCCACAGGCAATGACAAAATCAATAACAATAAAAACCACAACAACGGTGATCCCTCTGGGACTGGTAAGCAGGTAACGCTGACCGCCAATAAAGGCATAAAAACTGGTGACAGCTCTAATCTGTGGCTATGGGTAGTACTGACTATAACAGGCCTTGGCGTGCTGGTAGTTATGGGATGCAGAAAACGTGGGGTTTTTGGAAGAAAGAAAAACAAGAGATTTCTATGCTGAATGACATTGTTGATATGGTTTGCTTCATCAATGATAATCACCGGGGTTTTTCGTTTTTCAAGTGCAAGCCTTAAGATTTCATCCTGGATCAAACGGAAGTTACCCGGTTTGCTAAAGGAAGGCTGTGCACCCAGCTCTGCTGTCAGGTTCCGATAGAAGTCATTCGCGCGCTAAGTGGAAAAACTCGAATAAACCGCTTGGTATAGTGATGGGTTCAGCGAAGCTGCTCAATACCGGATCGCCGTTGTTTTCCCTTGACCGGGGCTGCTGGTAAGAATGCCAAAACCTTTTTTGGTGAGAAAGATGGTTGGACAAATGTAGTGCAGGACTTAAAAGTACTGCGCGACCAAACCGCTGATAAATTTGTAAATGTGCCAATGGTATTGATGGGACACAGTATGGGACCGTTTCTTGCTCGAGCTAGTAAAGAAAAAGAGGGTTTTTGGGACGGACACCCATTTAAAGTATACCTGAAGCGAAAAGCAGATATTTGTGAAAATTCAGTTATCTTACCAGAAAAATCTTTGGAAAAGAGGGCGGATAGAGAGTCCTGATTAAGGAAAAGGAATTTCAATTGATTTTTAAAATAAAATTGTATAATAACATCTTTCTTAAAACTGGAGCTGTTTTAATACTAGTCTTTATTATGTGTTCATGCAGAAAAAATCAAATTAGTCTAGTGGAGGAGGAAGAAGAAATAATGATACAGGAAAATTCAAATCCGGCAACAGATATTTTTTCAAAATACGAAATTCCTGAAGAGATAATTACTAACATTGATATAGTTCCAGATGAAAAAACTGCTGAAGAGGTTGCTGAGGTTATACTAATATCTATATATGGGAAAAATAGTATAAAAGGTAAGAAACCTTTTAAGGTAGACTTTGATTCCGAATATAACGCTTGGGTAGTATCAGGAACATTAAAGCCTAATATGTTAGGTGGAGTGCCGACCATAATCATACAAAAAAGCGATGGAAAAGTATTAGCAGTGTCACATTCAAAATAAACTTTGACAAGTGATTTTTCCAGTAGACGAAACAAATCCCAAGGGTTTGCATTTGCTTGACAGTATTTACAATATATGACAAACAGTATATACTGGAATAATAAATTGATGTGCTTTATTTTCGAGGTGCGTATTATGAGAATGAAGAAGATTTAAAGGAAAATTACTGGTTTGAAATTTTTTTGTAGTGAGGAGAAATGCCGACAATGAAGAATTGTTTCAGTTAAAGAACTTGTCAAAAAGCGACCGGGGAAGTATGCTTTATTCATAGGAAACTGTATTCTGGTAAATAAATAAGGTCAGGAAGCGAAAGCAACAGGAGAGAAAAGATGATCAGAGGATTAGATACATCGGTAAAACGGTTACGCAAAAAGGTATTTGCCGAAGTTGCCCGCGTAGCATATGAATCAAACAATGTAAATGATGATATCGAGGCGATTCCTTATCGGATTACACCAGGTGATGAACCGCAGTACCGGGAAAGTATCTGGCGGGAGCGGGCGATTGCGGCTGAACGGGTGCGTCTGGCAATGGGAATGAGTTTGCGGCCAGAGGATCAGCCTGTGCATATTACCGCCGGTCTGGACGAAAGTAACATTTCTCAGAAATATTATGATCCACCACTTATGCAGGTGATTCCATCGGGATGCGATGGATGTCCGACGAATCGTTATAAGGTAAGCAGTATCTGCCGGGGTTGTGTGGCTCATCCTTGTGTTGAGGTGTGCCCCAGGGATGCTATCCAACTGGAGAATGGCAGATCGGTTATCGACCAGGAAAAGTGTATCAAATGCGGCAAGTGTAAAACCGCCTGTCCATACGATGCGATTGCCCATGAGACACGTCCGTGTGCAGATGCATGCGGGGTCAATGCAATTGAAAGTGACCGGTTGGGGCGGGCGCATATTAATACAAAGAAGTGTGTTTCCTGTGGTATGTGCATGGTTAATTGTCCATTTGGTGCCATCGCTGATAAATCACAGATCTTTCAGTTGATCAGGGCTTTAAAAGAAGACGGGGAAATGATTGCTGAAGTTGCCCCGGCAATTGCCGGGCAGTTCGGTAAATCTAGTCTGGAGAACCTCAATGCGGCCCTGCTGAAGCTGGGATTTTCCAAGGTATATGAGGTGGCCCTGGGGGCGGATATGGGAGCTGTAATAGAAGCCCATCACTATGTTGCCGAAGTAGTCAATGGTGAGCTGCCCTTTATGCTGACCTCCTGTTGCCCATCTTGGTCGATGTTGGCAAAGACATATTTCCCAGAGGTTATTAATGAGATATCAACATCACTGACACCGATGGTAGCAACAGCACGGACAATTAAGAAGAAACATCCCCAGGCACGGGTGGTTTTTATCGGCCCATGTGCTGCTAAGAAACTGGAGGCCATGCGCACGCGGATCCGCAGTGATGTCGATTTTGTAATAACCTTTGAGGAATTAGACGCCATATTTGAAGCGGCAGGTATTGACATGAATCAATATCAAGAGGAAGTAGAGATCCATGATGCTACTGGTGCCGGGCGGGGATACGGTGTGGCTGGCGGGGTGATTGATGCAGTGACAAAATGTATCAATGAATATTATCCTGGGATAGAGGTTCAGACCCAACATGCCGAAGGATTGGCGGAGTGCCGCAAAGTACTGCAGTTGGCCAAAAACGGGAAATCAAATGGCTGTCTGATTGAAGGCATGGCATGCCCTGGTGGCTGTGTTGGCGGGGCGGGGACGATTATTCCGGTGTCAAAAGCGGCGCAGGAAGTCAAGAAAGTGGCTGGCACATCGGCTCAGTCTGTGCCGCTCAGAGAACTGGGAGCGATTCAGCTGGATTAGTTTGAATCATTGTTCGGATATAGCTTTACGTCATACATTTATTACGTTTATCAGGCAATGCCGTATGATCTGGACGGGGCACCTGATTTTAATGGGATTCAGTGAGGTAATAGCCACATCCTTTTTTCTAGGATTATATGCGCTGTGAGCAGAAATAAATATTGTATTAATTAAGCTACTAACGTTTTAGCTGATGGTTTTTAAAACTGATAAAGCAGTCACCCAACAGGTGGCTGCTTTTTACGTATGACGGGTATGTCATATATTATATCTGTGACGAGAGTATTAAAGAGCGTGGTTGTCAACGAACATTAGAGGGGAATTGAATTCGCCCTATTCAATTTATATGAGGGAGAGAGAAGAACTATGGGACAGTTTGCATATTTATGTATAATGTATCAGACAAGCGTGGCTTTGTAAAGGAATGCAATAAACCATAGAAATTATTGGTAATTAGCAATAATTTCACTAAATTTATTGACAATAATATTATAGAGTGATATATTAAAAAAAGAAAGTAAAAGAAAGTAAAAGAAAGATAAAAGAAAGATAAAATAAAAGCAAATAAAAGCAAATAAAATGAGAGGTGTTGATACATGTTTCAAGAAGAAAGACAGAATAGAATTCTAGAAATAGTGAAAGAAAAAGATTCAGTAAAAGTTGCAGAACTTAGCGAGATTTTAGAAATCTCCGGTGTAACAATTCGAAAAGATTTAGATGAATTGAGCGAACGTGGGAAACTTATTCGTACACATGGTGGAGCAGTAGCACTTCAATCTGTGTCTGAGGCTATTAGTGTATCAGACTTGATTAAGAATAACAAAAATGTAGAAGCTAAAAGAAGAATAGCTAAGATTGCATATCAACATATTGAAGATAAGCAAACAATTTTTACAGATGGGTCAAGCACGGTATATGAATTGGCAAAGTTGATTGCAGGAGGAAATAAAAAGAATATTCAAATTATAACGACCTCACTTTTGATTGCGGATGTGTTTGAAAATAATGACAATATTACGACTGTAATGCTGGCTGGGAAAATTAATTATAAACATAAAACAGTACTAGGTCAGTTGACAATCTCGTTAGTAAATAGTATGCGAGTAGATAAGTGTTTTGTAGGGATGAATGGTATAGAAGAAGAATTTGGGTTATCAAGTCCTGACTTCGAAGAGTCTGAATTAAAAGCAGCAATGATCAAATCATCACGTGAATCATATGTTTTAGCTGATGATAGTAAGTTTGGGAGAACCTATTTAGCAAAAGTAGATGCAAATCCTAATTACATTATCACATCTGGTAAAATCCCGGACTTTGACTATGAGATGCTAGATTCAAAAGTTATTGTGGCGGATGAAGAGAATATACAAGAATAGGAGTGAAACGGTGAGCTTATATATGGCAATAGATATTGGGACCTCTAGTGTGAAGACACTAGTTTTTAGTGAAACTGGAACTACCGTTGCATTGGCCCAAAAAGAGTGTGTAACTAGAAAAATAGCGCCGACATATTCGGAACAGGACTTTAATGATGTATGGAAACTCGTTAAAGATACAATTCGCAAAGTTATAGCTGAGATAGGCCCAAGTAAATCTGAAATAAAAGCAGTTAGCTATTCGGGACAGATGCACGGGTTAGTTCTTCTGGACAAACAACACAATCTTTTGCGAGATGTGATTATTTGGAGTGATCAACGTTCGACGAAACAAGTAGAGGATATTTATCATACGATTTCGAAAAAGCAGTTTCAGAAGATTACGCTTAACAGTCTTTCGACTGGTTATACTGCAACATCATTAAAATGGGTAAAAGATAATGAGCCTAAGATATATGAACAAATTTATAAAGTAATGTTACCGAAAGACTATATCAGGTATTGCATGACTCAAGAAGTTGCAACTGATATCTCGGATGCTTCGGCAACGCTTCTGTATAATACAAATGATAATCAGTGGTCCTGGGATATTATCGATCAATTAGGATTTGATAGAAGCTTCTTTCCTGAATGTTATGAAGCGCATAAAGTAGTGGGGAGCATTACCGCTTTGTGTGCTCACGAAACTGGACTGCCGCAGGGAACAAAAGTGGTATGTGGCGGTGGTGATTCACTAATGCAGCAAGTGGGGAATGGTGTCCTAAATGATAGTGGAATCTGGATTGCCAACATTGGAACCTCATGCTCCTGTAATTGTGGTGCCAATACTGCTGTTCATGACGAGCAGAGAAGAATAAACGTATTTTCACATGTTCGGGGAAATAATTGGATGTTGATGGGAGCTAATACAAGCGGTGGGGTGGCACTGCGGTGGCTGCGAGATAATATTTTGAAGGGAAGTACTTATCAAGAAATGACAGAGTTAGCGGCACAGGTTGAAGCAGGGAGTGAAGGGTTGATTTTCACCCCATATTTGAGTGGTGCAAGGTGTCCGGTTGTGGATCCCAAGGCGCGTGGCAGTTTCATTGGATTAACAATGAAGCATGATAAAGGACATCTTATTAGAAGTGTGATGGAGGGGGTGGTGTACAGTATTTATGAAGCAGCAACTGTTTTTAAAGAAATGAGTATCGAAAGTAAAGAAGTGATTGCTTCAGGAGGTGGTGCGAAAGGAAGTGTATTTTGTCAAGTTGAAGCAGATGTTTTCAATCTGCCAGTTAAGAAGAATATGTGTGAGGAACAATCATGTCTTGGAGCCGCTATTACAGCGGCAATAGGGGCAGGGGAATATGTAAGCTATGAACAAGGTATGGAGGCTATGGTGCATTTCTCACAAGATAAAGTATTTCCTGTAGCAGAGAATAATGGCAAGTATAAAAATATATTTGCAATATACCAAAGTATTTATAAACATAATAAGAAAATATACCAAATGCTTGATAGAAGTATATAAAAGGAGTAGAAATGAAGAAGATTAAAATGGCTTTAGGCTGTGATTATGTCGGATTTGGACTAAAAGAATACATAAAAAAGTATTTAGTAGAAGAGAAGAATGTTGAAATAGTTATAGATTCGATAAAAAGACCGGAAGATGGCAGTGAAAACTCAGCGCAAGTAACCACCGAAATATGTGAAGCAATTCAACGAGATGAATGTCGTTTAGCATTATTAATTTGTGGAACAGGTATCGGATTTTGCCATATGGCAAATACTTTTTGGGGTATACGAGCATGTACTGTATCTGATACATATTCAGCTAAACGAGCACGTCTTAGTACTGATGCACAGGTATTGTGTCTCGGGGCCCGAGTTTTGGCACCTGAATATGCTCAAGATATCGTAGATGCATGGTTGGATGAGCCGTTTAATTGGGAACGAGAATCTTCGGTAGCGAATAAAAAGCAGTTTGAGATGATTGATAATAAACGACTAAAAAAGCCTGATTTTCTGGCTTGGAATATGGGGTTAAGTGAAGATGAATAAAAAAGTTAAACTGCAGGTTGCAGCAGATTTTTTAAAACCGGAAGAATTAATAGAGTATGTTGAGGCGGTAGGAGATAAGATTGACATAATAGAATTGGGCACTCCGTATCTGATCATGTATGGAGCAACTATTATAAAAAATATAAAATGTGCTGCACCGCAAGTTAAAATACTGTGTGACGCTAAGATTATTGATGCAGGCTACTATGAAGCCAATGAATTGATGAATATGGGTGCAGATTATGTAACCGTCTTAGCGGTTGCAGAGTCTACCACCATCAAAGAATGTTTGAAGGCCGCCAAGGAACATGGAAAAGAAGTTGTTGTAGATATGATTTGTATTGATGATGTTAAAAACAAAGTAAAGCAGTTAGAGGCAATCGGAGTGCAGGCCGTTGCAGTTCATACGGGTGTAGATCAACAAGAGGCGGGAAGGACACCGCTGCATGATCTAAAATTAATCAAAGAGGTTATTGGAGAAACGAGTGTGTTTGTGGCTGGTGGAATTGATAGTGAAACATTAAATGAATATATGAAGCATCAACCAGATGTAATCATTGTAGGAGGGGGGATATTTGGCAAGAATAGTTATCAAAAAGAAACGGAAGTATTATACGAATTAACCAGTCATTAGGATGTGTTGAGTTTCAAAAAAACGACGAAAAAGGAGAGCAGTATGAAAAAAAGAAATGGTTTATTGTTGGTAATGGTATTAATCGTTGTTCTATTGGTCGGCTGTGCTAATAAAGCTGCTGAAAAAGGAAAAGCTGAAGACAAAGATTCTGATAAATCAAAGCGAGTCTATGGTGTGACTTATTGGATAGAATCAGATTACTTCAGGACAATGGCTGACTCATTAACCGAATGTGCAGAAGCGGATGGGGCGACTACGATAGTAGTGGATGCAGCGCAGGATACCACCAAACAGATTCAAATCATCGAAGATTTTATCGCAAGAGATGTAGATGCAGTATTTCTAAATCCTGTTGATAAAGAAGCTATTGAACCTGGTCTTAGAAAGTTAAAAGAAGCAAATATTCCAGTTATTAATTTTGATGCAGCAGTAAAGAATATGGATCTGATAGATGCGTTTGTTGCAACTGACAATCAGCAAGCAGGAGAACTTTGCGGTGAGGCAATCGTAAAGGATTTTCCGGAAGGCGGGAAAATAGCTGTTCTTAACTTCCCGGCTAATAGTGCAGGACTCGAGCGCGAGGAAGGATTTTTGGGAGTTACCGAAGGAAAAGGGTTTGAAATTGTAGCTACTTTTGATGCTGAAGGTACAGTTGAATTAGGTCAAGAGATTATGAGTGATATATTGCAAGCACATCCGGATGTAGATGCAGTTTTTGGTATTAATGATCAGTGTGCAATGGGTGCTTACGCAGCAATAACAACAGCGGGAAAAGATGTGTCCATCTATGGTGTTGATGGTAATCCGGAGGCAAAAAAAGTTATCTCCCAAAATGGAATATACAAAATGAGTGCAGCACAGTCTCCGATTAAGATGGGACAGGAGTCATATCGCATTGCTAAGAGTATTTTAGATGGTGATGATTCAGTTGAAGATAGAGTTGATATACCGGCGTTTACAATTGATAATAGCAATATTCAGGACTATTTAGATCAAGAGTGGCAATAGCAAATAACTATTCGAGGTGTGCCAATTGTGCACACCTCACTTTAAAAGGAGAGATGGCATGGGTGATTTGCTCAAGATGGAAGATATATGCAAGTCTTTTTCGGGAATAAAGGTTCTCCACGATGTGAATTTGGATTTAAGGGCAGGAGAAGTTCATGCGTTATTAGGCGAAAATGGAGCGGGAAAATCTACGTTGATAAAAATATTAGGTGGTGCATATACGAAAGACAGCGGCACTATCAAAATTAATGATAAGGAAGTTAATATAACAAATGTTGATAGTGCCAATAATCATGGGATACGAATGATTTATCAGGAATTGATGTTGATTCCGGATATGACAGTGGCTGAAAATATATATCTGGGACAGGAATTAAAAACCAAAGCAGGATTGGTCGATCATGAACAAATGATTGCTAATGCTTCCCAATTCATTAAAGAGATGAGTCTTGAAATATCATCAACGACGTTGGTAGGGAAATTAAACATTGCGCAACAGCAAATGATAGAAATTCTAAGAGCAATATCTTTTGGCGCTAAAATTATTGTTATGGATGAGCCAACGGCATCTCTTACTGATACAGAAGTCGACGCCCTTTTTGAAGGAATCGGTAAGCTAAAGAAAGAAAAAGTAGGAATTATATATATTAGTCACCGGATGTCTGAATTAGATAAAATAGCGGATAGAATAACAATTATGCGAGATGGTGAATACATTAAAACGGTGTATGCGAAAGAGACAAATCATGACGAGTTAGTATCCTTGATGGTTGGCCGGGAAATTAAAGATTTGTACAGTAAGCATAATCATGTACGTGAAGAAGTCGTTTTAAGTATAGAGAATTTAAAATCAAATGTTGTAAAGGATGTAAGTTTCGATTTGAAGAAGGGTGAAGTCTTAGGACTATCTGGTTTGGTTGGTGCAGGGCGAAGTGAAGCAATGAAGTGTCTGCTTGGGATTGATAAGAAGATTTCTGGAAAAATACTAGTCGAAGGTGAAGAAGTTGAAATTAACTGTGTACAAGATGCCATTAGGACAGGAATTGGTTTTGTACCGGAAGATCGGAAGCGCGAAGGTCTGTTTGCGGTTCAGGGAATACGTTTTAATGCAACGATATGTGTATTGGAACGGTTTTTACAAGGAGGACGTTATAATAGTTCTAAGGAGATGGATTTGGTTACTCGCTTTGTAGATAATACTATGAATACTAAATATACATCAGTGGAACAACAAATTGGAAAACTTAGTGGCGGAAATCAGCAAAAAGTCATTATTTCTCGCTGGTTGTTGGCAACAGAAAAAATACTTATCCTGGATGAACCAACACGTGGAATAGATGTAAAAACGAAGTCAGATATCTATCATTTGATAGATAAATTAACAGAAGAGGGGATGTCGGTTATCTTCATATCTTCAGAAATGCCAGAACTTATCAATATGTGTGACCGGATTGTGGTTATGAGTCACGGTTATACAACGGGTGAGCTGCTGCGTGAAGAGTTCACGCAGGAAAAGATTATGGAGTTATCAACAGTTGAGAAAGGTGAACGGGAATGAAAAGTAAATCAATAGTGAATACGATAAAATCAAATTTGGGTATTTTACTAGCACTAATTGTGTTATGTGTCGTACTTTCTTTTTTGTCAGATAAATTTGCAACAGTAACGAATTTCTTTAACTTAATAAGGCAGATAACAATAAACATATTTTTAGCTTGCGGGATGACATTTATTATACTACTGGGTGGAATTGATTTGTCGGCAGGTTCAGTTATCGCAGTCTCGGGATGTATCAGTGCGGGTATGATAACTTGGGCAGGTCTGCCGGTTTATGCAGGGATTGCGATTGGGATTGTTGCCGGTCTTGCCTTTGGTGCGGTGAATGGAATCATCGTATCAAAGACAACAATTCCAGCATTTATTGTGACACTGGCAACAATGAACATCGGGCGTGGAATTGCGCGTGTGTATACAAAAGCACAAACTATATCTGTGCTAGATGAAGCTTATACTTTTTGGGGAATGGGAACGATTGCCGGCATTCCAATCCAATTATTTTGTATTATCGGGGTAGTAATTGTATCTTCATTTATACTAAATAGAACGAAATTGGGACGTCATATCTATGCAACCGGTGGCAATAAAATCGCCGCGGAGTATACTGGAATTAATGTCAAAAGAGTTACACTGTTTGCTTTTTTGTTTAGCGGATTATTGGCGTCTTTAGCTGGTATACTGACAGTTGGAAGAACATTTACGGCAACGATGATTATGGGAAATGGTGCTGAGATGGATGCGATATCCGCAGTTGTGCTTGGTGGGACAAGTATGAGTGGTGGTAAAGGTGGAATCTTTGGTACAGTAATTGGAGCAATTGTTATTGGGGTTCTACAAAACGGTATGAACCTATTAGGAATTGATTCGTCATGGCAATATATTGTCCAAGGGATTGTTATTTTACTAGCAGTGTATATTGACTACATTAAACAACAAGGGCAAAGTATTGCTGATTTGATTCGAAAATATAAAACTAGATAGTTTTAAGGTGTGTCCTGAGCCTGGGCATTATCATCTCGCTAAATTACAAACTACCAAAACCCAGCCGCTGTGTGCTGGCAGCCCACACATTGGAATTGAAAGATATAGAGCCGCGCAAATCAGGATAGTACACCAAACCATATTGCAATATCTTCAGTGTTACGACTTATGATTCGCGCTGCGTGGTTATGCCACAGAATTCCGTAAGCTCTGTCTGCCCCACATTAGGATTGTGGTATCTGCCTTTGTCCTTTGGCTTTGATTTCCATTGAACTGCGCCAGCCGGGCAGACATGCACACATGCCAGACAATGTTCACAATGGTGGTGAAATGCAGGATGTTCGTTTTGCATAGTTATATTGCTTACGGGACATATTGCAGCACAGCATCCACAGTGGGTACAGCTTGACTGGACAATGAAGTTTTTGTCACAATCATCTTTTTGTGCCGGAAACATGCTATAAAATATAGTGTTGATAAACGTATAAGACTCGGGCTTATTACTCTTTTTTCCGGCGATGTCATCCACGACGATCTTTAGCGCAGATTCAGTTTTTTGGTGAACCTTCCGTGTGTTATTAATTTTGTACATAGGTGTGTAGTTTTCCACACACTTAATCTTATTGCGGTAACGCAGAGATACGCCCTTGGGCATGAGTAGTTGCTTCAGCGCGCCGGTTACACCCAAAGCTGCTCCGCCATATGTCGTTACGGCAAAGATATATGCATCTTTATTTTGAATTTGTAAATTTGATACAAATCTTGCAACAATTTTAGGCAATCCCCAAAAATATACTGGAAATACAAAGCCAATGACATCGTCCGAACAACTCGTTACAGGCTTGCTCATGGACAGAACATCAGCATTTATTTTTTCTGCAATGCTTTTTGCTACATAGAGACTGTTGCCTGTTGAAGAGAAACAAAAAATAGTTGACATAATTTCTACTCCTTATTTTCATTACTATTGTTGGATTGTGTGATTTTGGACTGACGGATGTCCTCATATATTTGCTTAACATATGCTTCAATCCGTTCTTGATTAGAGGAGTATGTCTCCACCCCATCTATCATAGGAAGAAGCACTTCCAGCAAGCCAATGATATTTTGATAGTTTGCTACAACTTGTTTGAGTTCTGTTGCTTTAGTTGTTAATATCCTTTTACCAATTTCATTACACTCTGCAGTTGGTTGGTCGCAGGATAGACTAAGCATTGCTTTGATATCAGACAGCGTAAACTGCGCATATTTCATGACTGTGACATATTGCAATGCGGATAAATCATTGTCATCATAGCAGCGGTATCCATTTTCGTGGCGCTTAGGCGATATCATTCCTAGTACATCGAAGAATAAATAATGAGTTCATTCGCTGAGGATGGTTTTTCGAGAGTGCAAATGAAAAAACGTAGGCGTAGCGGGCTACGCTGAGGCTTTTTCGTTTGTGCTCTCGGAAAATC
>Ga0153922_1000188_pt1 | contig 25336 bp, 18 predicted proteins | sample TSNJ006MetaG_FD_104723 | JGI IMG/M metagenome (GOLD analysis project Ga0153922, IMG submission 104723) | Attine ant fungus gardens microbial communities from New Jersey, USA - TSNJ006 MetaG | ecosystem: Host-associated > Fungi > Mycelium > Unclassified | place: USA: New Jersey, Brendon T. Byrne... | reverse complement strand
TCCTAAACTGATATTTTCATTTTTAATCAATTTACGGATGATTGCGGAAGAACCTATTACACTGGAATAATCAATAAAAATGAAAAAGGGGTAGAGAATATCTATCCCTGAATTCACGATCATTTAATGACAGACTTTTGAGCAGTTCTTTGACAAACAGTAAAGTCAATTTTAGGTCAATTCAAGCGAGCTTTAACAGTAAGTGCTTCAAAAGATGACGTCTGGTATCAAAAAGCTTTGTATGTTAAACTGATATCATCTATTTGAGGCACTTCTTTCGTTTTTGTACCAACCTGCATTCTTCCGGCAATTCTTTTGACCATGGAAGATACTTGTCAACCAGCTCTGGTTGATTATAAAAATCGGTATCTGGCATTACCTTTAGGACATAATTCAGATACTCATATATATTTAAATCATTTGCACGTGCAGTTTCCACAAGGGTATACAGGACCGCATTTGCTGTCGCTCCTTTGGGCGTGTCAGCGAAAAGCCAGGCCTTCCTTGCGGTTGCAAACGGCCGTATATGGGATTCACACAAATTGTTCGAAATGGCCAACCTGCCATCAACAAGGAATGTTTCCAGATACTTCCTCTGGTTTCTGGCATATCCCAGGGCTTTTGTGAGTTTCTCGTTTGTGGTGGGTATGGATGATGGACCAAAATGCATCAAGAAGGGCTCTCGATGCCTCCTGACGCTTTTCCTGTTTCTCTTCATTGGTTAAGTCCTTCATCTCTGATTCCAGCTTGAACAGAAGATTGATGAATTCCCGCCCTTCGGCACCCTTGGATCCTGATAGTTCCCTCCCGTTTGTATCTAACGGGATACTATCCGCCAGGTATCTTCTTACGTGCATATTATCCTACTTCTCGAATAAAGCGCATTTCCGCCATTATTATACTTGAATGAAACTGTCCCCAAATCTGGTAAAATTGGTTTATCCTCTAATTTTTCATCTTGATTTAGATATCCAGCTTGTCTTAATATATCCTCATCCTGAAGATATTCTATTTTTTTACTTAATTCTAAATTTTTAGTTATTGTCTTATTCAGACGGTAATGGACAATTATACTTCCTACAATTTTTTCAAGTGCTTCTCTTGTATCATGACCGCTGCTTCTAAAGTCAGTTCTCGCCTTTTTTTCTGCACTATGTAATTTTGAATATACATCAGCATTTATATTCTCTATAAAGCCAAAATTTCCCTCTGCCATATATCACCTCTCCAGTCAATACAATCTATTTGAATAAATCAAATAGACTAAAACTTGTCTTGTTATAGACTTTATTATATGCTGCTTTCTTTGGATTTTTAATCCATCCCATGCCCTTTTTCCCGTATCCCGGAATAAGTGCTTTCTTTACAGCTCTTTTTGCTTTTCCAGTTGTTCTTGCCTTTAATGATTTTTTTAAACTAGGTGTTCTTACTCCAAATTTCATAATGATTCCTCCAATCAATGTAATTCAATATGTAAAAAATGGTTCTTAACATTACCTATAAGTTTTTGATTCTTACATCCGACATCCGATGCAATTTGCATTATCAGTTGTGAATCGAAATTGTACTTTGTAATATATTCCAATCTTTTTTTCCAAGATGGATGTCCAGATGTATCCTTATCCTTTTTGCCTTTATACATAAGCTTATATTGCAGAGCACGGATTTGTTCGTCTCTTCTTAAATCAAAGCTTTTGTCTGCTCCAGTAAAATCTGCATGAACTTCATTTACCCAGTTGACAAACTTCTTATCTTTAGTCCCGAACTCCCAAAACACAAAATCATTATCCTTATGTGCTAGTTCGTGACCTATTGTTCCTTTAAATGCATTTCTCGTCTGTTCATCATGTAACAGTACCAAATGTGCTGCCCATTCTGAATTAAAGATAATAACACCTGGAAGTAATGCACAAGCATTTAATGTATTACTCCCAAAATCAAAAAGCCACGAAAAAATGATTTTGTACCCAGAATAATTTTCTCTCTGTATTTCAGCAATTATCTCACTGTAAACCTTTCGATTACTTGTCTCAAAAGTTCTTGCTCGTTTTCTTATGTGAAGTTTTGTAACTATACTGAACATCTTATACACTCAGATCTGTGTAAAATCTCTGATAATCCTTTGGAATATTAGCCAGAATCTTATCGAGATAATACTTGTACTCTAACTTATATAACTTCCCTGTTGAAATAATCTTTTCTCTTACAGAGTCCAGAATTGCATATGCTTCATCATAATATTTCTTTGATGTGTCATACTGTGCATCAGATCGAACATTGTATTTGATATCATATGATGCATCAGAAAAATCCATATCTTTTGTCTGGCGTTCTTCAATTATTTCACCAGTTTCTATATCTGCAATTGCCCATACTGTTGGGCGCTCTACTGCACCTGCTTCTATATCCTCACGAGTATAGAAGAATACAAATACTGCTAGATAATATTTTCCGTTTTCATAGTAAATCACCGGTTGAGAAGTACTATGGGGCGTCTTTATTCCATTCAAAACTTTTTTCATTATCTCAGCATTTATTTCTTTCGCATTTTTACAGTCAATACGGATGTTTTTTAGTGTTTTTTCAAGCTTATCCATATCATTTAGTAATGAGTTATTCATGTAATCACTATAAGATTCCAAATACATTCTTGAAAGCCCTAACAGATTACTAGTTATTTTCCCATCAGATGATAGTTCCTTTAACGCACAGTTGTATCGTTCCAACAAGATATCAAGTTTTTCGACATTATCTACTGACTTTTTCTTTTCATTTATTTCTTCAATAATTTTGCTGATTTGTGATTTTATATCCTGCATCTTATACCTCCTTCAATTCTCGTACATTTGTTATCCAATCAGGATGATTTTCAAACCAATTAGGTGGAAGAAGAATTTGATCTCCTCCTCCACAATACACTTTACCTGTTACAGAGTCAATCTGTTTTTCTGCTGTTCCAATATTAAGGATCTCACCTTTTGGGACTGTAATCTCAACTTCATATTTGCAACTATTCCCCCACTCTGGAAGTAATGCAGTTTTTTGACGTGATTCTTCTTCTGAATTAGATGGCTCAGTTGTTGCAAAGGCACCGCCTTCCCTTGCTTCACCACCATAGGTTCTATAAAGTTTTACATCTTCTTGCGTTTCAACAGTACGATATTCACTGTTTGTAAATGTACTTGATAGACTTTCCGGCAATGCAACCTTTGGTATTTCCTTTACTTGGCCATCTATTTTTGTTACACTGACATCTGAGTTATTTAAATCATTTGCAAATAAGCCACTTGGTGGATCACCACCATCCGATTCTACCGCGCTTCCCTTGTAATTAGACATTCTTTCTAATCCATCGTCAGAAGAATATGTATTTGTTGAATCACCTTCTTTTGAAATAAGAATTGCTGTTGGATCTGTTACCGTATGTTCTGAATCTCCCACATACATAGATTCAAATTTATCCTTATCTACATAGTCAACACCGCCACCAGAGTCTATCACATTGAACCCTGTGACGTTTCCACTATCGTCCCTAGTTGGACTATCTACTGTAATCCAATGATCTGAAGGTGCATCCGTATGATTAAACAATCCAGAATTTGACACATCGCCTCTTTGATCCCAAAGAGTAGCAGAATCAACTCCTACCATTGCAACAGTTCTCGGATTATCTAAACGATTTGCCAAATCATCCACACTTAGTGCCTTATCATACTCATAAACTTCTGTATGAATGTTACTCTCAGGGTTTTTTACATTATCAATAATATTTACAACATCTTTTGTAGTAGTCCCGCCACTGGAATATGGATTATCACTCTTATGACATAAATTGTTATCTATAGCATTTCCAAGCACTTTATTTTCTGTGTATTCGTTTGTTCCGGTAACTCTATTCAAAGAATTAGATATTGATGTAGGTCCACAAGTTCCTAAATAGCCATATTCGTTTTGTCCCTGCTGATAAGAAGCATTTTCAAAATGTGCATTTTTTTCTGTGTCATCAGTATTACTATCCGTACTTTCAGACATTTTCACTTCAGAAGAATCTACATTACCAGTTTCGCTGCCTTCATTTATATCACTTGTACCTTCTGTTCCTGTTTCGGTACTGGCTGGCTCTGTTTCTGCAGGTTCTACCGCTTCAGATGCTTTTGCATCGGTTACGTCACTTGTCTCTCCATCTGCTTCGCTTTCACTTGCACCTTCTGTGCCTGTTTTGATACTGGCTAGCTTGGTTTCTGTAGTCTCTCCACCTGCTTCGCTTTCACTTGCACCTTCATTACCTGTTTCGCTACTTGCTGGCTTGGTTTCTGTAGTCTCTACTGGTTCAGATGCCTTTCCATCTGTTCCTTCCTTTGTCTCTCCACCTGCATTGGTATCGTCTTTGTTTATATCTTCTCCACCATCAGTATTATCATCAGCTTCATTTTCATCTGAGTTTACTTCTTTGTTACTTAATTCTTCGTTTGATAAATCTGATGTAGTGTCGTTTTTATTTTCTATAGGCTCTTGTACATTAGAATCATTTTGCTCAGTTTCTGTATGTGATCCGTCATCGGATTCTTCAGTAACTATATCGTCTGCATCAGAATCTGATATATCTGTAGATTTATCTTCTACATCGCTTTCATAATCTGCGCAAATCGAGTCAGCATATTCGTCACTGCTCATTTCCTGCACTGGCTCATCAGTTGTTGTTTCATTAAACTGATTTGTCTCTGAAACTTGTTGCACTTCAGTTCCATCATTAAAATCACTTTCAACTTGATCTGCTGTTTCTTCTGTACTCTTCTCTTCTTTTTCTTCTGATACATCACTTTCTGTATCATCATCGTTGTATTCAAAGTCTTCTTGTGATGCTTGTGCTTCTGAATCATCAAAGTCATTTACACCATCGCCATCACCAAAACCCACATCATTATTTGTTTCATTTACATCAGCGGTAGAACCCACATCACTATCTCCACCTAAATCTGATACACTTGAAAAATCCGACATATTATTTCCTCCTTACTATCAGAGCACTTTTATTCCTGTACTAGCTCTTCAAAATAGACATCTGTAATACATAAATCTTGGTAAGCTGAACCATTATATATTCCAGTCACTTCTAATACCACCCTATTACACTCGACATTTTCATCTAAATTGAACACTGATGCATCTGTACTACACACATCTTCGAATGATATTGTTTGTTCAATAACAAGCGTATCATCTAAATAATAATATATTGTTGCATCTGACAACCTATTATTTTCATAATACTTATCTTCTGATTGAACTCTTCCATTTATCACACTAATCTGATCCAATAAAACAGGTGTTTCAAATGTGTAAGTCAATGTTTCACTTACGCCATCACCCTCTTCTCCATCTTGCCAACAAGTATCATTTGAACCGTCTATAGTATACTCAGCACCATATGAATTTCCAGAATCAGTAGTTAGATATGAACTAGCTTCTGCATATGGAGCATAAATCTCACTTGCTTCATAATTAACATTCGAATTACTAGATTGATTCAATTGACCTGTTATATCAGTCTTAAACATCACTACATATAATGCGACTAATAAAGCTGCTGATAGTAAAACTACTGATGCTGCTTTTCCAATTCCTAAATTCTTAACATTCATTTTTCCTTCTGTAAGAATAAAGATTTCAAATAACGCAAACACGACAACGATGAAACAAAGAATGATATATTCTGCTCGATAAGAACCGAGTATTGATAGCATATCCTTGCCAAATCCTTTTTCTCCTGAAAAAGAAATAGAATATATTATGTATGACTGTGCTGCTTCTGATATTACAAAATATAATCCAGTTACTAGATAAGAAACAAATGCATATGTTATCTTCGAACAAATTGCACAGATAATGGCAATTACAATAACCCTTACAAACAAATATAAAAGAACCATATCATCCGAGTATCCACTTCCAAACATCAATATACTGACACTAAATGTACTTAATCCAAAGAAAAAAGCTTGTCTAGGTTTGTTCCGATAACATTCAGAAATCACCAATACTAACAACATCAATGACAATGGGTTGAACGCTCCATGTATATTAGATTCATATTGACTTGCCACATTATGAAATGCCAAAGAATTTACTAAATTCATAATAAGAATATAGATACCGTCTATCGCATTTATCAATGCTACAACTGCAAAAACCCTGAATATGCCTCGTTTTTTTCCGTCCTCGCTATCGCTGGCAAAATACACCATACTAACAATAACTGCACCAATGATAAAACCACCAAAGTTTGCATATTTATCCCATAATCCCGTAAAATAGTCCCAGTTCCATATAGTCGCAGGAAATAACGATCTTATGAAATTTAAAACTATTGCTTGAATTTGATCCATCGTTTAATTTCCCTCCTACTTTTTACCATATACTTCTTTGAATACTGTAATCGTATTTTTAACTGCATTCCAGAATCCAACAAAAAGACCTGCAATTATCATAACTGCTGCAATAATTGGCATTACTCCATAAAATAAGTGATACACCATAGTCATTACCATCATCACTAAAATGGCAAGCAAAATTAACAATATAATAGCTATAATATATTCCATTCCTATACCTCCATTTTAAGTGGTACTTTTCCAAATTTGTGTGTGGATAATTTCTTAGCCATAACCGAATCTGTATTCTTTATTATCCATTCCATCGGTTCCATGACACCAACAGGATTATATCCACCATGGTCTCTCGTATGACCTATCGAACTACATGCAAAGTATCTATTATTCTTAAATTTAATGTCAATTCCACTAAGCAGACTTTCCATCCCATAATCAGCTAAGAATTTTCTGCAAAGATAATCTTCTACATCTAATTCTTCCGCGTTCATATTCATTTCTTTCATTTCTTTCAAGAGATTATTTACTGCCCCTTTTCCTATCTCCTTTTGAATTTCAGGTGCATCAACCTTTGAAATCACAACTGCAACAGGCGTGGTTGACATCTTTCCGGTCGAAAGACCAGTTACTTCCCTCAGTTTGTTTATAAAAGAATCTACAATACCTGATATATCAGCTTTTCCAATTCCAGCAACATCTTCTGGCAGTAATTCGGATTCATATCTGTTTTTTACCGCTGGTATTGAAAATGGGTCAATAATTAACACAATTCCCTGACAATACTCATACTGTTTTTGCATTTCATTTTCACTATTGTCTGTGAAAACTTCTCCTGCAATATCATATACATGAAGCAGTCTCTCTGACTTGAATTCTTTTCCTTTTAGAAAGAAACTAAAAGAAACAGAACTGGTTTTGCTAATATCCTGTGGTCTATCAGTCATTCTTGTGCTTCCGCTATTATAATCAGTTACAATCTCATTATAAATCTGCTCTTTTTCATTATTGTAAAATTCAACTGTCCAGTCATTTTTAGGGGCAATTACATCTACGAATTCCTTTGAAAAAGCTGTAATAAAGGCTGTTTTTCCAACAGAACGACCACCAACTATTGGTATACAAATTGGCATATTCTCTCTGTCAGATAAAGAATGTCCACAATGCGCACAGAATGAAGGATAATTCTTACGTCCAGTCAGAAAACATGTTCCTAATTTTTCACCACAATTGCAGGTTCTATGAAGTATTCCATATTTTCCAGGAGTTAAATTAGTATGTTTCATCCCACATGAAGGGCATGCATAAACTGGTATCAATGAACGTTCTTTACACTCCGGGCATGCTGTGAAAATCTTATTCTTCTTAAGATATAATCTATCAACAATCCACAATACTGAAAATCCTATGTAAACCAAAACAAAAAATACTGACAGGAAAATACTCAACAGTAAACTTACAGCCACAAAAAATATAGTTCCATATATCACAACCGATATAGAGCATACAAGCCATCGTATTCCAGACAATGTCATCAATCCATTTTCTCTATATTTATCATGATAATTTCTTGCAGTTTCGCAGTTTTTCTTCCATAATTTTGTTATAAAACACTTTAAATCTTGCCAACCCGGTCCAAAAAAATAACTTATTTTTGCTGGTTGTTCATTCTTCGCCATATAATACTCCTCCGCTAGTTCAGATAAATTGTGAAACATCTTGCATGCTCATTCCACATGTATTTGAATGCTTGAAAAACACCAGCACTACTCATTATCTGTGGTAACTTATCAGCCCAATATTTACTTCCATCAATTTTAATTCCACCACTTACTCTTAATCTTACTTCGCCATTCCCTTTTTTAAATTCTCTTTTTATTATAGTTTCTATCTGAGATTCACTTTGTGCACCAACCCATTTGACCAGTAGTAAGATAGCTTATTACCATTACAAATTGGTGTGTATTGATAATCCCAATCATGATCTAACAATATTTCATCGTCATCTAAGCCAAAATATATATAAGAATATTTTTTTGAAACAGCATATGCATTTGTATCCCACGTTGAATCAATATGGTAAAATTGATTTTCAAATTCTACAATATTCCAAGCATGATTAACCTTTCCACTACTTTCGAATGAAGATTTTCCTTCTGCAAGCATGCATCTGAATACAAAGCTTTTAGCTATTATTGCATAGGCTGATGAAAAGCCATCGCATACTGCTTTATGATTTACCAAAGCTCCATATGCATTATGTGCATCTGGAAATTTTGCTTTTGCATTTCTTCTCACGTTAGATGCATATTCATCATAATCATATACAACATTTCGTTGTAGGAACTCTGTTATTCCTTGCAATATCTCTTTGTCGTTATGTGCATTTTTATCTATTTCCCAAACTGCATCATTGACAGCATCTTCAAGTTGCTGTTCCTTTTTCCTAATCTGACTCTGCGGAATGCACCCTGTAAAGCTCAATTGCTTAACAAAAATCCCAGACATAGTTCGCAATAATGTTTTATTGAAATAGATAATTTCTGGATTATCTCCCATTACCGTAGACATTACCTTTGAAATATCTACACCTCGTTTTACTCGTGAGATATCACAAGATGTCCTATGCTGTTTTAGTGCGTCATATAATATTTGATATGCCATTTGCTCTTCTGGATTCAAAAACTTATATCCTAATCCATATGCTTCTATCACATCGCACCTACTTCAAATTCTTGCGTAAAACATATAAAATGAACTTATATGAATTACTTCGTTTACTTGTTTGTATCTGATAGAATATGATGTTTAAGAGTGTAATATCTTTTGTATGCTTATCATAAAAAGTCGCATACCGATCTAACCCTTTGTATATCTTACTGCTCCAGTTTTTTGCCATTGAAATGATTTCAGGTGTCATCTGTTCTTGCTTTGTAATTCCATGTGGTAAAATGCTCTCATACATTTTTAACAAATCACCACATCCAAGCAATTCTACAAACAACTTTGGTAATGCATTTACCTTATTTCCTTTATTGTACTCAACCTGATATAGCTCAACCAATTTTTCTATTGATGATTTGTATCTTTCATTTATCTTCGGATCATTGATAACATCTTTTATCCAAGGCATATTCAGCTTTTTATCTTCATCTTGACGTACCAGTTCTTCTATAAGATTTCCAATAAAGTCAAATTTATCTTTTGGATTATTTTTTATTGCAACCGGAACCTCATATTGATCACTGCATTTATCAATTTTTGTTAGAACAGATTCCAGCCAGTCATTCTGAAATATCGCCGCTACACCTTTATCCAATTTACTTAACTCCAGAATCTGCTCATCTGATAATCCTATTGAATGACCAACTGCTTCACAATCAGCTGCTTCTGGCAGTCGCATTACAATCTTAGTATTTGTATTTTTAATTGCCGATATATCAACTGCTGTCGGTGATTGGTCTACGATAATAAATCCCTCACCATATGTACGCATTTCGGCAATTGAATTACTTATCATTTCAACTGATTTTCCCTGAACATTTGAACTTTCCTGCCCTTGTTCGGTCGAAGTTCGCTTTAACAGATTATGAGCTTCTTCCATAATGGTAATATGCTGTAATGGCAAATTAGTTCCCACCGAAGTAGCTTGTCTGAACTCACTGAGTTTTAATACCAATACACCCATGATAAGTGCTTTTGTCTCTGACGAACCAACTCTGCTCAAATCAACAATTGTATTTTGATTGAATAAGATATCATCACTTATTGCTACATTGTTGAAGATTTGACCCACTAAGCCATTGGTTAATGATTCCACTCTTGTTACCAATGATCCAACATAATTTCCTTTTGTCTCTGCCGAAAATTCAGATTCATTTAATATCACTGGCAATATAGCAACAATATCTTTAAAATTAGGGAATTTTCCATTTCCCATATCTACACTTGTTGAATGATTCAAATCCCATCCATGCAAAATATATGCTCTTTCGAATGCATTTTTTAAGACAGCTGGCATTGCAGCATATAAAGGCCAGCATGCGCTAAATATTTCTATCAATCTATCCAAATGCTCCAATACATGTATTTCTTCTGGGAACTCAAAAGGATTGATACTAAGCATTGAATAGTAATTAGGATTTGTTGTAAAAATATTTATTCCTGGCATATTACCAAATGCTAATTTATATTCGCCTTTTACAGGTTCGACAATAAGAAATCTCACATTATTCTCAGGTAAAGTGATTTCATCAATAAGCTTATATGTCGTGTTTGACTTTCCTGAACCAGTAGAACCAGTTATAAAACAGTGAGAAGAAAGACTTTCTAAATTAAGCTGGACTCTATTCTTCTGAAATACTTCACCCATATGATGAATTGCACCCAAATTTATTTTTCTGCCAGATTTTGATGGTGATTTTGAAAATACATTTCTTCCAAACTCTGCGGACTCTATTGATGTCACTCCACTAACAGATTTGTGTGGCAATCCCATCAATATCGGTAGTTCAACACCACTAATCAATGATGCTGCAGTGATTTCCTGCTGCTCATAATCGGGTCCTGCAAACTCTGGTTTATATACAAACTTAGGGTGCATTCCATATCGCAAATAATCCATAATTTGCAATGATCTATTTGCATTTTCATATTCATTATCCCACAAATTTATAAAAGAGTTTTCAACACTTGTTTTTTCTCCAGCAACAAGTGCTTTATATGTATTTGCTGCTACGATAGCTATTTCCTGCTTGTCTGCTATAAAATAACATGCGCTATCCCATAATCCATATGATTCACAATTTTTAATTCTTTCCAACTGTTCATCAATTTTTTCTAGAAGTTCCTCTACCGTTTTGTTATGTCTGGTAATCTGAATGCTTGCTAATGAACCTTTCGTATTAGTCTTAGTGTCGGTTTTTGTGTCTGTTTTTGTATCTGTTTCTGAATAATTTTCTGTATGACTTTCTGAAGTGCACTGATAGCTACCCCTGGAATGATTTGAACCACCTCCAGAGTTTATACCAGAACCAAATAAGCCAACACTAAATCCCGTATTATGTGATCTTCCTCGACTCTTGTTAGTTCCACTGTTTTTACCAGTTGTATCGCTAATGCCATCATTTACAGACTTTGAGAAACCATTACTTATTCCAATAGCTACAGATTCACTTTCGTTTTCTCCATAGGTTATAGCCATTTCAGCACATTGAGACAATGCTGAGTATAATTCCTCGTACCCTCTCTTCTTGTCTTCCAGTTCCTGTTTACTTAATGGAGATGACACAAATGCTGCAGTATAGTTTTCACCCGCCATTGAATCAATGAATTTTTCAATGCCTTGCACAAATCTGTCTTTATCGTCTTCATGTCTCATTCCCGGTACAATCGATACTGATGTAATCGCCATATGTGAATACTCAGTAGGTATTTTTGATTCCAGAATAGCTTCGATGTTAGATGCATCTTGTTCTTTAATGTTTATACCTGGGAAATTACCATGTAAACTCTTTTTCAATATTTCTCTTGCAACAACTGGATCATTCATATCCCTTGTGCCTAAGTAAAACTTAACCCCTGCATCATCACTCACAATTACTAATATTGCCGAACTTCCGAAGTTGGACAATGCACTATAAACGCTTACCAATTTGTCATTGATATTTTCGTTTAAATCATAAACAATTTTATCTATTTGAAACAAAGACATTGCAGAGAATGTTTTATCTGCTTCACTTAACGGAATAGGATCACATTTGTCAACATCAATAAGATAATTTTTATTGACAAATAAGTCTACCAATTCCATTCCTTGATTCATGATATTTGATACTTGTCTCTGCATCTCCGCTGATTCTGGAAAATCACTCATCTATTCTACCTCTAATCTTTTTTTCTTTTAAATAATCCCGACAAATTATTTAGTAACGGATTTGTACTCTCAGCAGTCTCTCTTACTTCTTCCCACTTGTGTGTTGCTTTACGGTCACGCTTAAATAACGTAGTCATCTCTTCGTCAAGTTCTTCAAGCTTTTGCTTACTCAACTTGCATAGAAATTTACCAGTGTTGTCAATATCTTCACTTGTTCCATTTTCAAACATAAAAGTTAGGAATTCTGCAAAATCTGTGTAATCTTTTTCGTCTTTACAGCTCTTATAAATACTCTTGCAGCAATATTCCATAAAGAACCTTGATGTACTTCTTGACATAGTAAATAGCTGATAAATATTCGTTAAATCATCTTTATTCAAGGAGTATTTAAGTGGATTACTTAATACCCATTCGAAATAATCTTGTGTCTTTTCGCTATCCAGCTTTGATACATCAGCTCCAGCTTCATCTGAAAAAAGCATCACTTGATTTGTAATTCTTTCTACATCTTTAGCTCTAATAATCTTATCAAATTGCAAACCTATACATAACAAAAGCAAACGACCAGTAATTTTTTGATTACAAATATCAAATTGATATTGTTGCATCTCCATAATTAGCTTTTCGTTTTCTTTGCTAGGCTTTTCAATTGGAATGTATTCTGATATAGCTACAACAAGTAGGTCTACATAATCATCCTTCACTTTCATTTTCATAGCTATGTGAAGTATTTCTCTTGCATATTTGAAACCATCTTCATTTGGCAAACTGCTGATTTTTTCCTCATACGCCTCTTCATATGATTTCAAAACTTTCTTAGCATACGCCATTGCATACTTCTGTTTTTTTGTAAACCAATACTCAAATGTATCTTTAAATATTTCCCTTACTTGTTTAAGGTTTTGTTCACTCTTTATTCGTGCTTTGAATAAAACAAACATCTCTTCAAAGCGCTCATATTCTGCAAAAGCCTCATTTATTCCACGAATTTCATCTTCTTGCATTGGCAATACTAACGAAATAAAATAATCCCACAGATGTTTGGTATCCATTTCATCCATTTGTAAATCACTAAGAAAACCTTCAATGTTTAATGCCATGTTTACCAAGTACATCCCATTATCTTTGAAATCGTTAAGAATGTGCTCTACCACATCAAATCCATGCTTTCTTCCCAACGAATATACTGCCTTTACTATTCCAAAATATAGCCCTCCAATTGGTCTATCTGGATACAGCTCTTCCACAGAAAGTTTAGTGTCTTTTACATAATCACTAATTACTCGTACAATGAAATATACTTTCCATAAAGCGACACTTTGCCCCATGACATTTAACAATTGCTGACGTGTATCTCCAGACATAAGTTCTGCGGGGATGCTCAAATTTATGCTTCTGGCAATCTCATCAATGTCATTATATAAAGCAGTAAATGCTGCCTCTTCTATAGATGAATCTGACACTGCTTCAATTATCCTATTCACTACGATTTTTTTAGCGGCAGTTCTTTGATCTAGGCTTAAAATCGAGTATGCATTTAACAAATATCTGAAAATGGTTAATGCATATTCGTTATCAAGTTCATTTATTTTGGACTCTTCCGCAATGATTTGAGATACAATACTTCGTTTGATTTCATCAGATATATACTTATCGCCAAAATCAGTTGCATGCTTAAATTGATTAAGTGTAACCTCTGAAAGTCCATCCTTTAAAAAACTGTATAAATAATATCCTGCATACAATTCATCGCTTGCTTCCCTATATGATGTCTGGTTGATAATAAACTGGTGAAACTCTTCCAAACTTTCAAAAGAAAAACTAAATGCAGTATCAAGGAAATCTAAATACGGATCATCTACACCAACCTCATTAAACTTTGAATTGATAAAATCAAATACATAATGTCTTCCAGATGAAACATAGTTTCCTGCACTATATCTGCTTCCTTCATTTATTACACCACATATTTGTGAAGATGATAATTCCGGGTCAAATTCATATGTTGTGAAATTCACCGCTTTTGCAATATCTAGTGGAAGTGCATAATGCAATGCCGCAATCCATTTCACAATATTCTCAGTCTCATCACATATTACTATTCTCTTCTTTTCAACTGGATATCTAAGCATTGCTGCAACCATTTGTTTATAGTAATCAAGATTTTCTCCGATTTCTAGAAACTCTGTAATCGTATCAGAATCAATAACATATCCTTTTTCAAGAGTTGGTTCATCTAAGTATGAAGGTGGATTAGGATTATTAACTTCTTCATATTCCATTGAACTTCTGAGTGTCGATCCACCATATAATTCGCATGGATAAACTGTCATATCATTAAAATCAGTTACAATTGCATGACATAGATGATTACCAAATCGACCAGCACTACCCATGTAATCTCTTCCCAAATATGTGTTCAGGGAAACAGATGCGTTTCCGTTTTTCAATAATTTATAAGAAAATGCGGCTGGCATAGAAGCGGCTATTTCCTCAGTCATAATAACGCCAGGCTGTAAGTTAGGAACCTGATACGTGAATAAACTCTTTACATCTTCACTTTTGCAATCACTAAATCCTTCATCATATGAAAAAACTTGTTGTCCATCATTAACGCCGTCTATACCTCTCATACATGATGTGTATATAATCTGATGTTTTGCCATCCCTTTACCTCCTTTACTTACTTGGTTTGATAACGCCATTTTCCTTTAGTATCCACAATAATGGATCTTCTATTCTATGTGGTCTTGGTCTTTCAATTCGTCTGTCTTCTTTTGGGTTATTGTTTAATCCAAGTGCGGAAACTGCAAAATAAGAATAATCTGTGTAATTTACATCTACCTGCGATACAAACGACTCTGCTCCCCATTCTGTTAATAAACTTCTTATTTCAGAATCAACATTATGCCAATCAGACATGTCAAAACATTTTTCTGAGCAATGTGGACTTGTATCTAAAACAGTACTACCTTCAGGTACTAATGGTGCAATTGCATCAAATTTTGAAAATACTGCTGCAACAGGAATGTCTATTTTCTGTGAGCTCTTCATTTTCCTATCATTTCTAATAAGATTAGAAACACGAGACATAATATCATCAGATCTCGTTGCTTGTTTCCAATCAACAGATGAAGCACGAGTCACAGTATTTTCATCAAGCTGATTGCGAACTTCTGGAATCTGCATCGGATCAAGCAAAAAGATAATTCCAGATGACTTGCATATGTATTTATTGACTGTACTCATTGTGTCTTCATCATTCAAATCCTCACCAGCCGTATCAAAAAACACAAGTGTAAAGCTGTCAATTGACTGTTTTAAGAATGATTTGTGCTTTAACTGCAATGTGAAAATAAGTGGTTTATATGCGCCATTATTTACATTTTCTACTGAACTCGCTGTCAAATCAAGTTTTTGTAAATCGCAGTATAATTTCTGATATACTCCGGCTTTATATCTCTGCATTGTGTCATCAAATCCTGTCATTGCTCCATCAAACTTAACCGAAATTCGTTCTATAAGTTCGTTAATAATTACACCAACAAAATGACTTTTTCCTGTGTCACGAGAACCTACAACGGAAATAATCATATCTTTGCCCATAAGAGTTGATTCTGGCAATTTATTATGACAAGATGGACAAACTACAGCATATGAATCCGAACCACATTCTGGACACTTTCCGGATTTTGGGAATGTCATGCCTTTCATCTTTACAGGAAAGCATATCTTTCTCTGCATTGGATTGCTCTCATCACCATTTTCATACTTTGTTAATTCCATATCTGGGACATCTTTACATCTTCTATTTGTGCATCTAAACTGTGCTTCTGATAACTTATGTTCCTCAAAACAAAAAGGACATATGAATTTCGATTTTAATGCCATAATTCTCTCCTAACTAATCTTCAATTCAGATTTTAACTTTAATTTTAACTGGTATCTTCCTTGCAAGCTTTCATCCTTCAAAAAAGCTTTTATGTATGTATCTTTTGCCATACCCTTTTCCAAATTCACTTTATATTCTGCTATTCCTTCAACTTCCTTTTTTTCGATTTCATAAAATAGTTTTGCAGATTTTTTAAACATTGGTGCTACCCCGATAGATGACATAATATCAATATCAGGTAATAAGAATTTTCTATTTTCAGCCTGGAAGCAAATTGTTAGCGTACTAGGTCCAAACAGCTTCTTATTTACATCAACTGAATATGTAATAACTTCCTTAGAGACATTAGAATAAAGTCTATCAGTTCCTACTGAATAATCCTTATCACCATCTCTTTTAAATTCTGCGAAAACAGAAAAATAATAATTTTGCTGTTCGTTTGCATCAATCAATAATCCACTATCGTATTCATATTGTTTGAGTGGTATATATTTTCTAGTTGTCTTTACATCAGAAATATCTTCTGGAAACTGATCTGGTCTATGTAAAACCACAAATCCTGTAGCATCTTTTGGAAGTTCTACTGAAATCAATAATTTTCCATTTACTGGTGTAATATCATTTATCTTAACTGCACCACCCTTACTTGCTCTTGCCACCGTACCTACAACTGCTGATCCAGATTTAACAACTGCTGCAACAATATAAATCAAATCCTCATTGGCATAAGTAAATGTACCAGTAAGACTTCCTGTCTTCTGAACCAATAAAGGTTTCATAGCACTTTCTAATGTTGATAAAGGTAATACATCTCCGCTAAAGAACTCTGGCTTTTTTTCTGAATAGTAAAACTGAATATCTGTATTCTCTGGATTCTCCCATTCAATTTGAAAATCATTATTCTGAATAGGCTTTACTATTAGTTTTTCAATAGGTAGTGGTGGTCGTGTTGGTGTACCTGTTACATTCACCCCAGACGTCTTGATTTTCTTAACCCCAATAGCATATTGTACAAAGACTTTGTATTGATATTCTCTATCATTCACAAGTTCCATATCAACGAAGCTACTACGATTATTGCAAGTAAGACTTATCGTCTTTCCTCCATCTATTCTTTCTATTCCTACTACTGCATTTTCGGCAATTGGTTCCCATGTGAATTGTAATGATCCATCTCCAGCAGCAATTGCCACTCCAGATATTTCGAACAGGTTTGATACTGGTTCTTTACTCACAAGTGCATTTGAATATACTCCTGCTCTTTCGGAAAAAATCGCATAATAGTATTGGCTTCCAAGAACAATATTCTTGTCGTTAACGCTTGTCATACTGACTCTCGCAACCAACTGTCCATCTTGAACACTAATAGGTACTGCCCCCTCTTTTCGTACTACAGAGTAATATAATAATCCCTTAGTTGCACTAGCTGTCCACGACAATACATTAACCTTAGCAACCGAGTCAGGCGAAACCACAAGATTTGTCGGTTCCATCGGTGGATATTTAGCTATTATTTCTTTTACCCCAGGACAATCATTACATGCTTCGTATGCCTTTGTGCAAGCATCCACAATATCATTTTCGTCAGATGCTGCTTGTGCTAATTTTTTATACTTTTCAGCGTTTTCAATAGCTGAATTGATTTCTGATTCTATATCTGGATCGGAGTAGTCAGGAAAAAATTTCTTTACACTTTCTAAATTTTTTCTTGCTGCAAAATAATCCTTTTTCTTACAGGATTCCTTCATATCTTCTACAGCAGAACCTACTCTTCCTTCTAATTCACTTAATCGATTCCTTAATTCTGTAACTTCTTCATTACCAGGCCAATATTTTTCCGCATCCGACAGGTGTGCTTTTGCTACCGTAAATTCCATATTTTCAATAGAATCGGCAGCCAATTCACATAATGCCATTGCCTTGTCCAAGTTTTCAAATTTGAACCCGCATTTACATACATTTATATTAGAGTCATTTATTGTTCCACATTTTGGACATTTTATTTGGAGTTTTCTACCACAATTTTGACATGTATCTCGTCCATTCGAAATATCATTTATGCAACCACATCTGCATATCTTAATATTGGGATTTTTAGCATCTGTTCCCGCACTTACAGCTACTGGAATTTTTTCAATTTTACAAAAGGCAACCAGCACGCTTTCTGCCATCTTTCTATCTTTAAATATTTCTGTAAGTTTTCCTACACTCTCACTGTATTGCTCAGGAGATATTTCATCTGTAATGGAGTAAAGTTCTTTTACCCCATCTAATATAGTTTTTCTTTTATTATACTCAAGATATTTATCATATACCTGTTTAGAATTATCATCCTTAAATGCTTCATCACACAATCCGCATAATTTTGACCCAGTTCCACTAATACTGTCGTTTTTATAGAACTCTTTTGTTTTCTTTTCTTTTGCTCTCTGTCTTAGAGAATCACAAGGAAGATGTGATACATTTTTCATTGAAATGCCAGCTGATAGGAAATCATATAAATTTTCTACATTGAATGAATTAAGCAATTGTTTCATTCCATTAAATTTATCTGCATTTTGTGGCTTTGTCTTGTAATATTTATCATATAAAGCCTGATGATTACCGCCTTGAGAACTCTCCCCAATTTTAATACCTAATGCCGCAGCTCTTCTTTTAACTACATCAGCACTAACTTTATCTTTCTTGGCAATTTTATCAACCATATCATCAGAAATTTCAGTTTTTCCAATTTGCTTAAGACGTTTGTCTACAGGTCCATATACTTTCTCACATGCATCTTTTATCAATTCATCTCGAATATTTGCTTCACCTATCATATCCTTTTTAATGTCAGGAAGTTTCTGTGAATATCTTCTATATTCTGCTCCATGATTAAAATCATTTGCTTTACTGGACCAGAATTTACGTTTTTCTTCAATTCTTTGCTCTATAATGCTTTCATCTACTACTGGGTTAGGGTCAAATTCTAACTCAAGAATCACATACCAATTTTCTGTCATAGTTTTTCCTTCCTCTCTACATCATACTTAATCCAGTACTCTTGTCTCCAATAGCCTGTGCTATTTTTGAAAATGATCCAGATAATTCGGCTAAATTAGTCAACGATGCAAAATCTTCCGTTGATGCAATTTTCTTTAAGAATTCCTCATCAGCACCACCAAATCCTAATGCCATTACTTCCATTCCTTGCTTATGACATTTTTCAGCTTCTCTGATTGCAGCATTAGGTTTATCCCAAACACCATCTGTCAGTACGACCAAATATCTAACTTTATCATCATCTTTTTTACCAAATCTACCATACATTGTCTCTGCAGATATTGTAAATGGTTCTGCTCCATTACATATACCAACATCTCCTACCTTTATATTTCCAATATCCTTTAATACCTTTTTATAATCATCTGTAGGCTTTGTAACTAATTTAGTACGATCTGCAAATGCAACCAAACCTATTTTTGTTGTCTCTGAATCCATTTGTGACACAAAATCTCTCATCGCATCCTGTGCCTTTTGTACTGGTTCTCCGGACATACTTCCAGATAAATCTACTGCCAAAATAACTTCAATTTCAACAGCTGTATTTGACACTTGATCTTTAGGTGATCCATCTGTCCAACTCATATCATCTGGTATCTGTTCTATTCTGATTGGCAAAGATTTCTTTGTCTCCGATTGTATTGCAGATACATCAACAACTCCATTCGAAGTATATTTATATGAAACCTCGATTATGGATGGATTATTTGATGTTTTTTCTATCTTTGTTATGACATATTTATCAATTATTGTATTATCTAATGGTCGTTGGTATGAACCTTGTAATACATATACTTCTAATTCGTTATCTTTAGATCTAGTATGGAAATTATACTGACGCTTACTAACAGCAGGAATAGTAGTATTTTTAGGAATAATAATGCTGTTGATATATTTCTCCCCATCTTCACTAATTGCAATCATTCCTAAAGCATGTGCTGTAACGTCAGAAACCTCTTTTGCGCCTGCAACTTCGCTACATTTCTTTCCACCTAGCATCCCTAAAAATCCAGAGCTTAATGTTTTACCACTTTCATCTATGTTCGCCTTTATTGCAGCTCCTAGTGCTACTGCTTCATCAACATTTACACCTGACAATGGTTCTTTACTAGACATACCCTTCACATAATTGTGAATCATTCTCATTCTAGTTGAACCACCTACCAAAATTGCGCCTGAAATATCTGACCATGACAATCCTATTGATTCAATTAAATCATTAGTCAGTTCCTTTGTTGCCCCTAGCAAAAAACTTGATATATCTTCAAATAACTCTTCTGTTATTGTTATGTTCGCTCTAATATCTTTATAAGTAATTGGTACATTGACTTCGTCTCTTGATGTCAACTGCTTTTTGACATTTTCTGCCGTCACTAAGAGCGACGCTACCATTTCATCATCTTCACTCAAATCCACATCATATTGTTCATTGAATTCTTGGGCTAAATATCTTGCAATGCAGTCATCCCAATCTTTTCCACCTAATTCATGATTGCCATCACTTCCAAGGATATCAATTTTATTTCTATTTATCTTAGCAATTGTAACATCAAATGTACCTCCACCAAGATCATATATAAGCACTGTCTGCTCATTTTCTTTATCATTTAATCCATACGCAAAAGCTGCAGCGGTTGGCTCATTGATTATTGCTAAAACATTAAAACCTGCCTTTTTTCCTGCATCTATAGTTGCCTGTCTCTCTTTATGTGTAAAATATGCTGGTACGGTAATAACTGCAGAATCAATCTTATCACCAGAACAAAGTTCTGCCTCTTTAACCAATTTAGACAAAAAAATGGCTGACAAATCAGTTGCTGAATATGTATTTCCACAAATTTCTACAGAAAACATTTCATTACCCATGTTTCGCTTAAAAAAGGCAATTGCATTTGTATTACCCATCCCTTGCATATTTTTTGCGTCTTCTCCAAACAAAACATTTCCGTTCGGTTCAAAACATAGCACTGATGGAGTTATTGGACTATCGAAACTATTCTTGATTACTTCTGGTTTTCCCGTGTTCTCATTTATTTTTGCTACCGCACTAAATGTTGTTCCTAAATCAATTCCAACATGTATACCCATGTGTTTTTCCTCCAAATAAAAAGTCCCACCACATAATTCTAGATATGTGGCGGGATTAAATATTACATAACTACCATCTGTTTTGACTTCTCTTTGAGTTCGTCTACTTTTTCCTCTGCCATAATACCTTTTGATTGCATTGTTGCATGAACTTCTCTATTAGTGGTTTTATCTACACCACTAACCTCCAAGATACCCTCTGTATTTAATGTAAACGTAATCTCAATTGGTGAGCCAGCTGGTAAATCACCTGACAACTCCAATGTTGCTGTTCCTAACACAAAATCTTCGTCTACTTCGAAAACATCATCCATAAAATCACTTTCATAAACAATAATTTCAGCAGTATCCATATTATCTTCAAATGTACCAAATGTTTTAGAAATAGTTATTGCTCCATCTGGCATTGCTTCATTTTTGATAATCATATTACAACATTTAGGTTCCCCATTAACAAGTGCCTGTACTGCAAAACTCTTTGTAGTAGCTACAACAACTTTCTGTGTTTTTCCACCAATGCTCATCATTTCAGGTTGAACAGACAATTCTTCTTTATAGTCTTCTGCATTGATTTCTTTTGTTGTGCCTCCGATTTCAACGGTAACTTCACCCTCTGCATTTGGAGCTGTTTCTGTTAAGCTCTTCTGATTATTAATATACACATTTACAGCATGGATTGCTGCACCTTTAGCTACCGCTTCGTCTGGCTCAAGTATTTTTGGTTCCATACCATATTTATCTACAAGTGCTTTTGTAACCTGTGGCATTCTTGTAGAACCACCAACTAACAGAATCTCGTCAATCTTGAATCCTTTGTCGTTTGCCACTTTAATAGCTGCATCTGTTTTATCGATTGCTTCTCCAAGCAATCCTGATGTAATCTCATCAAATTTTTCTCTCGAAAGACTAATTCTGGCTCTCAATCCCTCAGCATCTAACATTACTGGTACTTCTTCTCTTGATGATAAATGCTGTTTTGCCTTTTCAGCTTTTAATCTCATATCCTGCTGAGCATATTCATCAAACTCACCATCAAAACCTGTCTGCGAAACAAATTCTTCAGCAAGATATCTCATTACAGCCTCGTCCCAATCTTTACCACCTAATTCGTGATTACCATCTGAACATACAACTTCAATTTTTTCAGAACTAATACTCATTATAGTAACATCGAATGTTCCACCACCTAGGTCAAACACAAGAATTGTTTTTTCATTTTGCTCTTTCGCACAACCATAATATAAAGCTGCTGCTGTTGGCTCACTGATAATTTCCAATACATTTAATCCTGCAATAATACCTGCATTCTTTGTTGCTGTTCTCTCTGCTGTTCCAAAATATGCAGGACATGTAATTACTACATCCTTAACTTCTGTATCAATCTGTTTCCCTGCATCTTCTGTTACTTTTCTCAATATATATGCAGATACTTCTTCTGGAGATTTATCTTTTCCATTATAGTTAATTGCAAAATCAGATTTTCCCATTAACGTTTTGACTAAGGAAATTGTATTATTAGGATCAATTACCGCATTTTCTTTTGCTACCTGTCCTACAACAACTTGACTTGGACTAGCAAAATTTACTACTGACGGAGTTGTATTAGTTCCTTCAGAGTTATTTACAACAGTTGCTCTACCTGTTTCATCTACATATGCTATACATGAGTATGTAGTACCTAAGTCAATTCCAAATACATATTTAGCCATTATTCGTTTTCTCCCTTCACTTCTTGCTGCTCTTTATACAAGTATACTGCTACCTTTTCTGGTGATATCGTTTTTCCCATATAATCATATCCAGAGCTTAAGCTTTCAGCTATCTTCCCATGTAGCTCTGATATAGCTGTTTCAATTTTCTTCACAGGTCTCTGTTTTATAGGAATAAAATCATCCCCTTCTGAGCCTTCATATATGGTAATATTATTCTTTTCCAAAATATCTTGAACGTCATATGCATAATCACTAAACACTTTCAATGGAACATCCTGTTCACCTTCTGGTTTTAAAGCATAACTTTTTGACATTCTCAAAATACTGTCCCTAATGTCAATAATGTCTAATAAAATGGGACGTACCAGTTGTGAATACATATCATCCTTATACTTTTGCAATTCTGCATGCATTTGATCAACTATTTTTTCTTCATGTGTTGTATGCTGAATCTTCTGAACAAATAGTGTATTCATATCATCCATTTTCTTTGATAATTCATCTAAAACCTTTGTAACTTCTTCAAGAGAATTTTCATTTTTTTCTTCATCAACAATGCTTTTCTCTTCGCTTTCGCTATTGCAATCCTCTTCCACTTTATCTGTTGCTGTTGTGTTCATCACTGGATTGTCCGTCTCTGGTAGCGTTTCCATCACCTCATTGTTATCAGGGAGTATTGTGTTTTCTTCCATTTGTTTGCCTCCTTATGCATTTGCATTCTCAACAATTTTTGTAATTTTCTTGCTGAACTTAATATCATTCCAAGACGAAGACATTTTTGAGTCTGCTTTGCCAAATATCCATTCCATTGGAGGTAACACACCCTGTGGATTATATTGTCCTTTATCTCTTGTATGTCCAATTGCTGTACATGAAAAATATCTATTATCTTTAAATTTAATATCAACACTATTTACAAAACTTTCCATTCCATTATCAGCCAAAAATCTTCTGCATAAATAATCTTGTGTATCGTAATAATCTTTAAAAGTTTCTGGCTTCTGAGCCATCAACTGTTTAACAGCTTCATCGCCAATTTCATTTGCTAATCCTGCCGAATCGATTTTACCTATTATGACAGCCAACGGAACTGAAGACATCTTCTGATCACTTAATCCAGTCACTTCACGCAATTTGTTTAGGAAAGAATCAACAATACTATTTATATCAGCTTTACCAATTCCAGCAATATCTTCTGGACTTAATTGGTCTTCACATCTGTGTCTAACGCTTGGTATTGCAAATGGATCTATCATCAACACCATTCCTTGACAATATTCATATTGCTTTTGAATTTCATTTTCATTATTATCTGTGAATACTTCTCCTGCAATATCATACACATGCACAAGGCGTTCTGGACTAAACTCTTTTCCTTTTACAAAGAAGCTAAAGGAAATAGAACTTGCTTTGTTAATATCACTTGGTCTATCAGTCATTCTTGTACTTCCAAGCGAATAAGCTTGCTGAATCTCTTTGTATATTTCTTCTTTTTTATCATTATAAAATTCAATATCCCATGATTTTGCTGTAGCAACTTCATCAATAAACTCTTTTGAAAAAGCAGTGATAAATGCTGTTTTGCCTACTGAACGACCACCAACAATTGGAATACAAATTGGAACCGACTCTCTATCCATCAGTGGGGTAGCACAATGTGGACAAATAGCATCCAAATTTCTTCTTCCATTGAAAAATGTTGTAGGTAACTTTTCCCCACAATATGAATTAGGATCTTCTCCTACACATGTTCTATGTAAAATACCATAAACACCAGGTGTCAGATTAGTATGTTTTGCACCACACTTAGGGCAAATATATGTAGGTATCAATGATTTTTCCTTACATTCATGACATGCTGTAAATATCTTTTTTCTCATTAAGTATATTCGATCTACAAGCCAAATCACAGAAAATCCGATATATACAATCGCCATAAATACCAATAAAACAACTATATTTATAGCGCTAATTACTAAAGTAATAATAGAGCCAAACACTAACACTGAAATCATTGCCAGTACATTTAGAATTAGCTTGAAAATAAAAGCGACTTTTCCATCCCCCCTATTGTGGGAATCCGCAGTATGATCCTTATATTTTACTATCGAATTAAAATTTCTCTGCCAAGCTCCCTTTATTGTGTTTCCCAGATCAACATAGCCTTTTCCAAAGAAATAGCTTTTTTTAGCTGGCTGCGGTGTTGTTGCCATAACTGTTTCCTCCTCATATAGTCAAGTCTTTTTTCCTTAAAAATCAAGGTTTTTTTAGTCTCTATACCTCATCAAATGAACCACGGTTATGGATATTTCCCTGCATCAAGTACAGAAATAGTGATAAT
>Ga0153922_1000187_pt1 | contig 25358 bp, 21 predicted proteins | sample TSNJ006MetaG_FD_104723 | JGI IMG/M metagenome (GOLD analysis project Ga0153922, IMG submission 104723) | Attine ant fungus gardens microbial communities from New Jersey, USA - TSNJ006 MetaG | ecosystem: Host-associated > Fungi > Mycelium > Unclassified | place: USA: New Jersey, Brendon T. Byrne... | reverse complement strand
TTGCACCGCCTGTTTCCGCCCATTTCACGGGTTTTTCGGTTAAATACTGCCCAGTATTCGTCCTCAAAACCCGTAAAATGGACGAAAACAATCGGCACAAATCTGATAGCGATACTTTTGTCCCAAGTTCCTAGGAGCCTGGGACTTTTGTCTCAGGCTCCTAGATAATTTGAATTCATTTTAAAATGGTATGGTACAGTATTTTGCTTTGAACAAACTGGTGTTTTCCAAAGCTATTTTCCTCTTGGATTTGGATAAAAAGTGGAAGTTTTCATTCATCACCTAATTCTGGCAAAAATGTTTTGCATTTTAATGTATACTGTTATATAATGACACTGTACAGAAAGAATTTATAATTGAAAGGAGTTTCACTATGAAAATAAAAAACATCAACAATGTAGAAAAGTTTTTTGAAGTAGTAGACAGCTGCAAAGGTAAAGTTGAACTTGTGACAGGCGAAGGCGATAGACTGAATTTAAAATCTAAATTATGCCAGTATGTATCTTTGGCAAATATCTTTTCTGGCGGTGAGATTCCAGAAATGGAAATTATCGCTTCCGAAAAAGAAGATATTGACAAATTGTTTAACTTTATGATGAATGGTTGATTTTGATCACGATGCAAGCAGGGGGCTGTCCAGACAGCCTCTTTCTTTTTCTGTTATGGAGATTATTAGTTATTGGTTGTTATTCAGTAGTTGAGAAAGGGGTATTATGACAAAGGTAGATATTATATCCGGCTTTTTGGGAGCTGGTAAGACAACATTAATTCAATTGCTTTTAAAGGATGCATTAAAAGAAGAGCAAGTGGTTTTGATAGAGAATGAATTCGGCGAAATCGGAATTGACAGTGGTTTTTTGAAGAATTCGGGAATTGAAATTAAGGAAATGAACTCGGGATGCATCTGTTGTTCTCTGGTTGGGGATTTTTGTTCTTCTCTGCAGGAGGTAATTGATACCTATCATCCGGACCGGGTAGTTATTGAACCATCTGGTGTAGGTAAGCTGTCAGATGTGAAAAAGGCAGTAGCGGATGTGGGCGAGAGTTGTGACTTACAGATTCATGGTTATACAACGGTAGTTGATGTGACGAAATGCAAAATGTATCTGCGAAATATCGGTGAATTCTACTCGGATCAGTTGCAGCATGCGGATACAATTATTTTGAGCCGAACGGATAAAGCGAGTCCTGAGAAAGTGGAGCAGGCAGTAGCACTGATTCGGGAATATAATTCTGAGGCTCACATTATTACGACACCGATTGCCCGGCTGGGCGGAGTTAAGGTGCTGGAAGTGATGGAGGGAACCGTGCGGGAATTAGAGCAGGAACTCCATGAGCACCATCATGATCATGAAGAGGGCTGCAAATGCGGCGGTCATGGGCATGAAGGTCACGACCATCATCACGGCCACGGAGAAGATTGTGAATGCGGTGGTCATGGGCATGAAGACCATGACCATCATCATGACCACGGAGATGGCTGTGAATGCGGTTGCCATGACCATGATCATCACCACCATGCGGATGAGGTATTCAGCAGCTGGGGTAAAGAGACGATTAAGTCCTTTTCCAAAGATGAGCTGGAGAGTATTTTGGACAATCTGTCAGATGAATCTTCTTTTGGCATGGTATTTCGCGCCAAGGGAATGGTTTCGGGGACAGAAGGCGGCTGGCATTATTTTGACATGGTTCCCGGGGAGTTTGAAGTTCGCACCGGTGCTCCGGAATTCACCGGGCGTTTATGTGTTATAGGTTCGGAGCTGAATATGGAGAAGCTGGAAAGCTTGTTTGGGTAACATTTCAGGATGTCAGCGTGTCAGTACACTAGTGTACTGATTGAATTTTTCTGAACGTACAAATATAAAGGGAAATCAGGTGAAAATATGGGATTATATGATGATATTGACGATATCCAGACACCGGTATATCTGGTAGCGGGTTTTCTGGAAGGCGGAAAATCCACTTTCTTAGAGTATACGATCGGACAAGATTATTTTGAAATTGCAGGCAGAACCCTTTTGATCCTTTGTGAAGAAGGGGAAGTGGAATATGATAAAGCACTGTTAAAGAAGACTCATACAGTTGTGGAAATACTAGAAGAACCAGAAGACCTGAGTACCGATTCACTGGAGTATATGAACAAGAAGCATCATCCCGCCCGTGTATTGATTGAATATAACGGGATGTGGCCGGTTTCACAGATAGAAGAAATGAAGATGCCCAAAGGCTGGGGCATTGTGCAGCAGATCACCACCGTGGATGCAAGTTGTTTCCAGGTGTATATGAATAATCTAAAGCCACTTTTTGTAGAGATGATAAGGAACACCGAGTTGGTCATCTTTAATCGCTGCAATAAAGAGCTGCCCCTGGCCGGATTCCGCCGCAGCGTTAAAGTGGTGAACCAACGGGCGGAGATTTTGTTCGAGAATGAGAGCGGGCAGGTCCGCGATATCTTCGAAGAGTCCATGCCTTACGACCTGGATGGGGATGTAATTGATATTATGGAAGAAGATTACGGCATCTGGTATGTGGATATGCGGGATAATCCTGAGGATTATGAAGGAAAAACAGTAAAATTCAAAGGAATTGTATTAAAGAGCAAGGATCATAAAGCAGAGTTTTTTGTACCGGGGCGGATGGCAATGACATGCTGCGCGGATGATACTACATTTATCGGCTATGTCTGCAAGAGTAAAGAGGCACCTGAGCTTACTGCGGGAAGCTGGGTTTCGGTAACAGCAGAAGTTGGTTGGGAATATGCAGAGGCCTATCGGGATGAGGGGCCGGTGCTGTATGCAAAGGAAATCATTCCTTGTGAACCTTTGAAAGAGGAACTTGTATATTTTAACTAGAGGATAAGAAGATGAGACAATTACTCCATTATTTAGGAGCATATAAAAAGCAAGTAATATTAACACCGGTTACAATGTTGGGGGAAGTACTGATGGAATTGTTGATTCCATTTATTATGGCTTTGATCATTGATAACGGGATCCAAGGTGCAGGAGGACTCTCCTACACCATTAAAATGGGTATTTTGATGATTGTTGTGGCGATGGTATCGCTGATGTTTGGAAGTCTTTCGGCAAAGTATGCGGCTGAGGGAAGCATGGGATTAGCTGCTAACGTCCGTAAAGAGATGTTTGACAAGGTGCAGGATTTTTCCTTCCGCAATGTTGACCAGTTTTCCACAGCATCTTTGATCACCCGTCTGACAACTGACATTACCAATATGCAAAGGGCATTTATGATGCTGATTCGGGTCGGAGCCAGAGCGCCCCTGACTTTTTTAGGAGCATTATTGATAGCGCTTCGCATCAGTACAAAGCTTTCTGCTATCTTTGTGGTAGTGATTCCGATACTGGCAATTGCGATGGTGATCATTTCTTCGACAGCGATGCCCAGATTCAAGGAAATGCTGAAACGCTATGATCAGCTGAACTTGGATGTGCAGGAGAACCTGACCGGTATTCGGGTAGTAAAAGCTTTTGTGCGGGAAGGTCATGAGAACAAAAAATTCCAGAAAAGCGCGGAAGAGGTACGAAGTACTCAGTTGAGTGCAGAAAAGGTTGTTATCTGGGGAATGCCGCTGATGATGCTGTGCATGAGTCTTTGCATCATTGCCGCACTTTGGTTCGGGAATTCACTGATCATGGACGGAGAGATAGAACTGGGGCAGCTCTCCAGCTTTACCACCTACATTATTCAGATTTTGGTTGCGCTGATGATGGTAGCAATGGTACTGATCAATCTGGTTCTGTCCAGGGCTTCCATTTCACGTATTGTGGAGGTGCTGAATGCTGCGGTGGACATAACCGATGATACTGCAGAAGAGGGCTTACAGCTTGAGAATGGTTCGATTGAATTCAGACAGGTTTCCTTCCAGTATGCAAAAGAATCGGCGGAAGAGACGCTTAAGGATATTAATCTGAATATCCCTTCCGGGCAGACCGTAGGAATTATCGGCGGTACCGGTTCCGGAAAGTCTACGCTGGTACAGTTAATTCCCCGGTTGTATGATATTACAAAAGGTGAATTACTGGTAGGTGGCCATTCGGTTAAAGACTATACCCTGCCGATACTGCGTAATGATGTTGCGATGGTACTGCAGAAAAATGTGTTGTTCTCCGGCAACATCAAAGAGAATCTGAAATGGGGTAACCCGGATGCCACTGACGAGCAGATTGAAGAAGCCTGTAAGTGGGCGTGTGCCCATGATTTTATCATGGAATTTCCCAAGCAGTATGAAACTGATCTGGGACAGGGCGGTGTTAATGTATCAGGTGGTCAGAAGCAAAGGCTTTGTATTGCCAGAGCATTGTTAAAATCTCCGAAGATTGTAATATTGGATGACTCTACCAGTGCGGTAGATACTGCTACGGATAGTAAAATTCGGGCGGCATTTAAAGAAAAGCTAAAAGGAACAACAACACTGATCATTGCCCAGCGGATTGCATCAGTTATGGATGCGGATCAGATTATTGTCATGGAAGACGGTATGATCAATGCGACTGGAACCCATGAAGATCTGCTTAAGAATAATCAGATTTATCAGGAAGTATATTACTCTCAGCAGCAAAGTACACAGGAAGGGGGACAAAATGATGGCGAAGAACAAGAATAAAAAGCCTGAAGAAAAGAAGACAGACATAAAGCCAACGATAAAGCGGCTTTTGGCATATATGAAAGACATGAAATTAATTCTGGCGATTGTTTTCATCTGTGTTATCTTTAGTGGCTTGTCGGATGTGATCGGGATGTCATTTGTCAGAGGGATTATTGACAGTTGTATTCTGCCTCTTTCCAAGGGATACCAGAAGGAGTTAGTGCAGCAGCTGGTTCAGAAACTATTACTGATGGGTGGAATCTATGTGGCAGGGGCGCTGTGTGCCTACCTCTATAACCGGCTGATGCTGCAGGTAGCAACTAAGACTTTGTATAAAATCCGTGTTGATTTATTTGCAAAGATGGAAAAGCTGCCGATTAAATATTTTGATACCCATGCCAATGGGGATATTATGAGCTGCTATACCAATGATACCGATGCGATCAATCTATTGCTGACAGAAAGTATTATCAGCCTGGTTTCTTCCGCGATCAGTGTTATCGGAATATTTTTAATGATGATCATCTATAGTTGGGAACTGACTATTTTGGTGGTTGGCGGTTTGTTTTTGATGATTAAGATTATCAGCATCCTGGGAGAAAAAAGTGGTAAGTACTTTGTTAAACAGCAAGATGAGATTGGAAAAGTAAATGGATATATTGAGGAGTTGATTGAAGGACAGCGGGTGGTGAAAGTTTTCTGTCATGAAGAACATTCAAAACAACAGTTCTCCATCATTAATGAAGATCTTCGCCAGGCTGCAACAAGTGCAAATATTTTTGCGAATGTTATGATGCCGGTAATGTCTAATGTTTCTAATATCCTGTACGGAGTTGTGGCAATGGCAGGAAGTATCCTGGCTATTTTCGGCCGTCTGAGTCTTGGCACAGTAGTTGCATTTTTGCAGTTTGTGGGCAATATGATGAGACCGATCGGGCAGATCTCACAGCAGCTTAATGCTGTTTTGTCGGCTCTTGCCGGCGCGGAACGGATATTCAAGCTGATGGATGAAGACGCGGAAGTGGATGATGGTTATGTAACTCTGGTCCATGCGGTAGAGGACAGTGAAGGCAACCTGCGTGAAAGCGATACCAGAACCGGGATATGGGCATGGAAACATCCTCATAAGGCAGATGGTACGGTTACATATACCAAGGTGCAGGGTGCTATTGACCTGGTGGATGTAGACTTTGATTATGAAGAAGATAAGCAAGTACTGAAGAATGTCTCGCTCTATGCTAAGCCAGAACAGAAGATTGCTTTTGTTGGTTCAACCGGTGCGGGTAAAACGACGATCACCAACCTGATCAACCGGTTTTACGATGTGCCGGAAGGAAGAATACGTTTTGACGGAATCAATATTAATAAGATTAAGAAAGCGGATCTGCGCCGCTCACTGTCCATGGTATTGCAGGATACTCATCTATTTACGGGTACGGTTATGGAGAATATCCGTTATGGAAAGCTGGATGCTACGGATGAAGAAGTGAAGGTGGCAGCAGTATTGGCCAATGCAGATTCGTTTATTCGCCATTTACCAGACGGCTATGAGACTGTTTTAAAAGCAGATGGCACCAATCTTTCCCAGGGACAGCGGCAGCTTCTGGCAATCGCCAGAGCAGCAGTGGCAGATCCTCCGGTATTGATCTTGGATGAGGCAACATCATCCATTGATACCCGGACGGAGGCTTTGATTGAAAAGGGAATGGATCAGCTGATGAAAGGAAGGACGGTTTTGGTAATTGCCCATCGCTTATCGACAGTACGTAATTCTAATGCAATTATGGTTCTTGAGCATGGAGAAATCATCGAGCGGGGAGACCATGAAGACTTGCTGAAACAAGGTGGAAAATATTATCAGTTGTACACGGGGATGTTTGAACTGTCTTAGTACTGTCGCAGCTACTATTCCGCGAGGTATTTTTTGTGAGTGCAGCAAAGCGGAGGTCACAGAAAATCCGAGAATTGCCAGCGCGAAATTGTGCAGAATGCATAATTTTTGTGCATCGCGAAGCGTGTTACTGTTTGCACCCCTATGGGGTGTGAACAGTAACCTGTCATAATGAGGAGAAAAAGAGACTATGTATATTATCGTAGGACTGGGTAATCCTACCAGACAATATGAGCATACCAGACATAATGTGGGATTTGATGCAATTGATCATCTGATCGAGGAATACCAGATCCCGTACTCCGGCTTAAAACACAAGGCAATGTATGGGAAAGGCCGGATTGGCTCCCTGCCGGTAATTCTGGCCAAACCTGTAACTTATATGAATTTGAGCGGGGAAGCGGTCCGGGAGCTGGTAGACTACTATAAAGTTGATCCGGAGAATGAATTGATCATTCTCTATGACGATGTCAGCCTTGCCCCCGGACAGCTGCGGCTGCGGCGAAAGGGAAGTGCCGGCGGGCACAATGGGATCAAAAGTATCATTGAGCATCTTGGTACCCAGAATTTTATGCGAATTAAGATTGGCGTTGGCGAGAAACCTAAGGGATGGGATTTGGCAGACTATGTATTAGGACGTTTTTCTAAGGGAGAACGAAAGCTTTTGGAGGAATCTATCAGCGACTGCGGGAGAGCTATTTCAATGATCTTAACGGAGGGGATCGATCCGGCCATGAATGAGTATAACAGAAAGCGAACAGTAAAGGAATAATCTATGGAATCATTAATTCAACCGCTGCAGGGTCTGGCAGAGTTTGAAGAAATCAAGAAAAGTATTCATCAGCATAAGGGACTGGTACAGGTGTCCGGGTGTATGGAATCCCAAAAGGCACATTTTATCTGTGGACTGTCGGAGGACAAAGGGAAAAAACTTATCATTGCGGAGAATGATCTGAAGGCAAAGGCATTATATGAGGACTATCGCTTTTACGAATCGGAAGCAATGCTTTACCCAGCCAAGGATTTGATTTTTTATCAGGCAGATATTCATGGGAATCTATTGACGAAACAGCGGATGCAGGTAATTAAGCAGCTGCTGGAGGCCAAAAAGATTACGGTAATTACCAGTATCGCAGGATGTATGGATTACCTGATCCCTCTGTCGGTGATAGAAAGCAAGGTATTAACCTTTCAAAATGACAGCAGTATTGATCTGGAAAAACTGAAAAGGGATTTAATCTTAATGGGATATGAGAGAACAGCTCAGGTAGAAACATCGGGGCAGTTCTCTATTCGTGGTGGAATTATCGATATTTTCCCTTTGACTGAGGAAAATCCGTGGCGTATCGAACTGTGGGGTGATGAGATTGATTCCATCCGAAGCTTTGAAGCACAAAGCCAGCGCTCGATTGAGAATCTGGATGAGATCCGGCTGTATCCCGCATCAGAACTGGTCTTGGATGATGAGTTGATCGACCGGGGAATCAAAGAAATTAAAGCAGAATCAAAACGGTGCGTTAAGGCATTCCGGGATGACTTTAAAACCGAAGAAGGCGCCCGCCTGAATGAGCATACTAAAGAAATATGTGAGCAGGTGGAAGAATTTGAGTATTTTGCCGGAGCGGAGAATTATCTGCACTACTTTTATGAAGCTACCGTATGCTTCCTTGAGTATTTTTCCCAGGATGCGATGATTATCATCGATGAGCCAAACCGGCTTGCGGAAACGGCGGATGCGGTGGAGACCGAGTTTCGCGAAAGCATGATTCACCGTCTGGAGAAAGGGTATCTGCTTCCGGGCCAGACGAAACTTTTAAAAAGTCGTAATGAGATTACCCAGATGCTGAACCGAAGAGGGTGTCTGGCACTATCCACCATGGAACCCCAGCTAAGCGTCTGGGATTTTTATCAGAAATACCAGATAACTGTTAAGTCAGTGAACCCATATAACAACAGTTTCGACCTGCTGGTAAAGGATTTGAAAGTCTTTAAAAAAGCCGGTTATCAGGTGGTTTTGCTGTCCGGTTCGAGGACCAGGGCGGAGCGTTTGGCTAAGAACCTGCAGGAAGAAGGATTGAACAGCTTCTACAGTGACGATCCATCAAGATTGATCCACCCAGGTGAGATTAAGGTCGGTTATGGTCATGCTCATCGGGGTTTTGAGTATCCATTGATTAAGTTTGTCCTGATCACTGAGACGGACATCTTTGGTAAGGAAAAGAAAAAGAGAAGAAAGAAGCAGGAATACAGCGGTAAGAAGATCAATAGTTTTAACGAACTTAGCGTAGGCGATTATGTTGTCCACGAAAACCATGGCCTGGGAGTTTATAAAGGCATTGAAAAGGTTGAAGTGGATAGAACTATTAAGGACTATATCAAGATTGAGTATGCCGGTAAGAGCAATCTTTACATCTTGGCTACCCAGTTGGAAGCGCTGCAGAAATATGCGGATGCAGATGCGAAAAAGCCGAAACTGAATAAGCTTGGCGGTCAGGAGTGGAATAAGACTAAAACTCGCGTGAGGGGTGCCGTAAAGGATATTGCCAAAGATCTGATGAAGTTATATGCTGCCCGACAGGAACAGGAAGGGTATGTATACGACGGCGATACGGTATGGCAGAAGGAATTCGAAGAGATGTTTCCCTTTGAGGAGACAGAAGATCAGCTGCTGGCCATTGAAGCAGCCAAAAGAGACATGGAAAGCAAGCGGATTATGGATCGGTTAATCTGCGGTGATGTGGGTTATGGAAAAACGGAGATTGCTATCCGCGTGGCATTTAAAGCAATTCAGGAAGGCAAGCAGGTGGTGTATCTGGTGCCTACGACTATTCTTGCCCAGCAGCACTATAATACCTTTGTGCAGCGAATGAAGGATTTCCCTGTGCGGGTGGATCTGCTATGCCGTTTTCGAACTGTGGCTGAGCAGAAGAAGACGGTGGCGGATTTGAAAAAGGGATTGGTGGATATTGTCATCGGTACCCATCGGGTGCTTTCAGCCGATGTTCAGTTTAAGAGCCTGGGACTGTTGATCATCGATGAGGAGCAGCGCTTTGGTGTGACCCACAAGGAAAGAATCAAGAAATTAAAAGAAAATGTGGATGTTTTAACTCTAACTGCTACGCCGATTCCCCGAACATTGCATATGAGTCTGATTGGTATCCGGGATATGAGCGTGCTGGAAGAAGCGCCGATGGATCGGGTACCGATTCAGACCTATGTATTGGAATATAACGAAGAAATGGTCCGGGAGGCGATCAATCGGGAACTGGCCAGGGAAGGCCAGGTGTATTATGTGTTTAATCGGGTCAATAATATTGCAGATGTGGCCGGCAGGATTGCCAGGCTGGTACCGGCTGCAAATGTATCATTTGCCCACGGACAGATGAAGGAACGGGAACTGGAAAAAATCATGTATGGGTTTATTAATGGCGACATTGATGTGCTGGTTGCCACTACAATTATTGAAACGGGACTGGATATATCCAATGTAAATACGATTATTATCCATGATTCTGACCAGATGGGATTATCTCAGCTTTATCAGCTGCGAGGCCGGGTGGGACGTTCGAACCGAACCGCATATGCATTTTTAATGTATAAACGGAACAAAATATTAAAGGAAGTAGCGGAAAAGAGACTCCATGCTATTCGTGAATATACCGAGCTTGGCAGTGGCTTTAAGATTGCCATGCGGGACCTGGAGATCCGGGGTGCCGGTAATCTTCTGGGTGCTCAGCAGCACGGTCATATGGAGGCGGTTGGGTACGATCTGTTCTGCAAGATGCTGAATGAAGCAGTGAAAGAAGCTAAGGGCATTACACAGCAGGAGGACTTTGAAACGACCATTGACCTGAGTATGGATGCCTATATTCCGGAAAAATATATTCCCAACGAATATCAAAAGTTGGATATATATAAAAGGATTGCCGGAATTGAAAGTGATGAAGAGTATGAGGCTATGCTGGAGGAGCTGATGGACCGCTTTGGTGAACCGCCGAAATCGGTGCTGAATCTCCTGGCCATTGCCAATATGAAAGCGCTGGCACACCGGGCTGATGTACTGGAAGTTAAACAGCGGGATGATACGGTCAAGTTAACGATGCATGAAAAGGCCCGGCTGAATCCGGCTAACATTCCTGAACTGCTTGAAAAGTATGCTCCTGATCTGACCTTCAAGATTGACAAAAATCCGTATTTCTTATATAAAACAATAAGAAAAAATACGAAAAGTGCCAAAGATATGAAGGTTATTCTGGATAAAACACATCAACTGCTTGAAGAGATGTTGAGTTTTTTGGCGAAATAGTCTATAATGTACAAATTAGGGAATTACCCTGAATATAAGAATCAATCGTGATGGAGGACAAAATGAAAAATTTTAAGATAAGAGCAGCCTGTGGCCTTCTGGCACTGACAATGGGTGCAGTAGGAATTACCGGATGTGGAGCAGCAAAACTAGATGGGACAAAAACAGTTGTAACGGTTAATGAAGAAGCAATTCCATTAGGTGTGGCAAGTCTGGCGGTGCGTTATACCCAGGCTCAGAATGAATATTATTACAAACAGTTTGCAGCTATGTATGGAAGTGAAAGTACCGGCATTTGGGATACCAAAGAGGATGGCAGTGATGTTACCTACGGAGAAGAGACAAAAAATGATGTGCTTGAAAAAATTGAAAAGATGTGTCTTGTAAGAGCCCATGCAGCAGATTACCAAGTTGAACTTACCGACGCAGAAAAAACAAAAATGACAGAAGCTGCAAAATCTTTTATCGAAGCAAATGATGCGGATGTATTGAACCGAATTGGTGTAACGCAGGCAGATGCAGAAGAATATATGGAACTGAATACCTATTATGAAAAAGCTTTTGAGCCAATACTTGCAGATGTAACAATTGAAGTTACGGACGAAGAGGCAAAACAGTCTTCGATAACTTACACGTTCCTGTCAACAAAAGACATGGAGGATGAAGCTAAGGCAGAAACCAAGAGCAAGATGGAAACCCTGTTAGAGGAATATAAAGCCCAGGAAGATATTGCTTCATTTGACATGAAAGCCTATACCGAAGAAAAAGATGATGATTACATGACATCCACCACTTCATTTGGTGAGGAAGATGAGGGAACAGTTGATGATGCAGTAAAAGAGGTTGCTCAGGACCTTCAGGATGGACAGTTGTATGATGGCATCGTGGAAGGAAACGCCGGATATTTTATCGTTCGAATGGATAAGGTGACAGATCCGGAAGCGACACAGACGAAGAAAGAATCTTTGGCGGAGACAAAAAGGCAGGAAGCTTTTGATGCTATCGTTGATGGATGGCTAAAAGAGGCTGATGTTAAGGTTGAAAAGAGTACCTGGAAAAAGGTTACGCTTACGGATAAAGAATCTTATTCACTGAAAATAGAAGATACTACGGAAGATACAACCGATGATACAACGGATGCTGCGGTGACTGATGAAGCTGGAGCAGATGTGGAATTACAGGATAGTGATGCCGCCGGTACTGAAGCAGATGCGGCAGCAACTGATGGTGCAGATACAACAGCCGCAGATGAAGCCACAGAAACGCCGGCAGAAACCCAGGAAGCCGCAGAATAAGAAAGGATTTTCTATGACCAAGCAGGAATTCGCCACACTTGCAGAGAATAAAGTGCTATTGTTAGATGGAGCAACAGGTTCGAATCTGATCCTGGCAGGAATGCCCCGCGGGGTGCCTACCGAGACTTGGGTTATCGAACATCCCGAGGTATTTATAAAACTTCAGCAGTCTTATGTGGAGGCTGGAAGTGATATCGTATATGCACCCACATTTGCAGCGAATTCTGTAAGTTTGCAGAACTTCGAGCTACAAGATCAGGTTCGGGAACTGAATAGTCAGCTGGTTTCTATTTCCAGGCAGGCTGTTCAGGGAAAAGCTCTTGTGGCTGGGGATATTACAACCTCAGGGCAACTGATGGTTCCCAGAGGCGATATGACCTATGAACGGTTATTTGAGGTTTATAAAGAACAGATTGAAGCACTTGCTGAGGCTGGGGTGGATTTATTGGTTGCTGAGACGATGTTGGGTGTAGAAGAAACCATGGTGGCATTAGATGCGGCATCTGCTGTGTGTGAACTGCCGATGATGTGCACTCTGACGCTGGAAGCAGATGGAACGGCATTGTATGGCGGTAATGCAGTGGAAGCGGTAGAAACTTTGCAGGAAATGGGAGCTGCAGCCGTAGGGCTGAATTGCTCTGTTGGTCCGGATCAGTTGGAATCGGTAATACGAAATATGAAAAAGGCTGCCCATGTCCCGATTATCGCAAAGCCAAATGCCGGAATGCCGGTTATTAATGAAAAGGGAGAAGCCATCTATAATATGGATGTTGCTGCTTTTGGACGGTATATGAAGGTTTTGGTGGAGGCAGGAGCTGGAATTATCGGTGGCTGTTGTGGAACGGATGCGGAATATATCAGGGAATTGAGAAAAGTAATCAATTAATAAAGAAATAATGAGATTAAGTGAGAGGCTGTTGCACGATTTTGTGTAACGGCCTTCTTTCGATCTGAGGTTTACTTTTCTGCGACATAGTAGTTTATGGGTGACTATATATAATAGTGGGAAATAGTTCAGATTTTATATTCTTATTTGCTTAAAAATTTTTCCATTAAATTTTTTTTCGATATTCTGTAGGAGTTATTTTAAATCGTTTATGAAAATAATAAGAGAAATAAGCATCATTTTGAAAGCCTACTTTGAATGAAATTTCTTTTATGCTCCAATTTGTATCAAGCAGTAGGATTTTTGCGGCATTAAGCCTGATGTTAGTTAAATACTGCTTTGGTGTCATTCCAATCTGTGATTTAAATTTTTCAGAAAAATAGCTTGCATTCAAGTAGGCATTATCTGCTAAATCATGGATTGTAATAGGGAGATAGTAATTTGCTTCCATAAAATTTACTGCTTGCTCAATAGGAGAGTCCTTAAAAGAAACCTCTTTACGTTGTAAAGATAATATATCACATAATATGGAGTGAATATGACTGGAGATAATCTCTTCGTATAGTGGAGTCTGATTAATGAAACCATTTACAATCTGACTTATCGTATTATAGGTTCTGGAAATATTGGGGGGCGAATATGCATGTCGATAATTGTATATTTTTGAGACTATCTCAGCGGATCGATTGCCTTTGAAACGCATAAATAAAAGCTCTGATTCTTTGCATGCCGCGTAAATGCATGCTCTATTAATATCTACAATACATAGTTCATTATCATGTAATGTATATTCTTCACCATCGATAACAAAAATCATTTCGCCTTTTACCAAATAAAGCATAGAAAATATATTTCGGTCAGATTGAATACGAGAAATTATATAGTGCTCATTTAAAAAGTAATGACCGCCATGATCGGTATAAAATAAATTTTCCTTTGCAAAATGCGATGGAAAATTTGTATAGTATTCAGAATCTTTAACAAGTATGCCTGCCTCGCCAAATGGTTTCATAGTATTTATTTCTCCCGGGATTTATTATGTTTCACCTTGAAAAACTCTAGTGAAAATGAACAAGGAATAAAGTATGATATACATATATTATAGCAGATAAACACAAAAAGGTAAGAGGAAATTACAGGATATCCTACCAATATTAGTTTTTGTGATTACTTTATCAGAAAGATTTTAAGTAGATATGTAAAAAATTAAGTTTCTATTTTGGGAAAGAGATGCTATGAATACGTATTCATAATATAAAAAATAAAGGATGAATCAAGCAAATAAGGAGGTTAAAATAAGCTGCATGAAAACAATATTTATTCTATGCGATACGGTGAACCGCAGGATGTTGGATATCTATAATAATAATCAGACTGATACCGCAATCACTCCGAATCTTAATCGGCTGGCACAGCGGGGAATTGTATTTGACAACCACTGGTGCGGCAGCGCACCTTGCATGCCCGCCCGAAAGGATATTATGACAGGGAGGTTAAATTTTCTGGAAAAGCCATGGGGAGCTATTGAGCCTTATGAGCAGACGTTGCAGGCGGTGCTGAAAGATAGAAATGTACATACGATGATGTTTAGTGATCATTCCCATTATGTTATACCGGGTGGGGAAAATTATACAAAAGATTTTACTGCATGGGAAGTGATTCGGGGACAAGAAGGGGATCCCTGGTGTGTCACTCCGGATCAGGGAGGTATTCGTAAAGAAAACAAGCCAGCAGGATTTAAGGGAGAATATTCAGAGCCTGAGGAAGCAAATAGACAGAGGCTTAAAAAAGAAGAAGATTATCCAAGTGTAAAGACAATCACACAAGCTGCAAAGTGGCTGGAAGCAAATCATAGAGCAGATAATTTTTTGCTTTGGACAGAGGCATTTGACCCTCATGAGCCCTACGATGTTCCGCAGAAATATTTAGATCTTTATGAGAAGGATTATACGGGTTTTGATGTTAAGCATCCGGATTACCAGCCGAATATATTTAGTGAAGAGGAAACAAAGCATCTGCGTAATCGATGCAAAGCTCTTATGACTATGACAGATAGACATATTGGGGAGATTCTTGATGTAGTTGATTCTCATAATATGTGGGAGGATACGATGATTATCTTCACAACAGACCATGGTTTTCATCTTGGTGAGCATGGTTATATGGCTAAGAATTATATGGCTCCCTACAATGAAGTATTTCATATTCCGCTCATAGTATATAAGCCAGGATGCGTAAGAGGAAGAAGTCAGGCACTGACTCAAAATATCGATATTATGCCAACGATGCTTGAATATTTCAAAGTGGATAAAAAGCTTCATTATCCATTGCATGGAAAAAGCCTTATCCCAGTAGTGGACAGGTACCAGGAACAGATCAGACAGGGTATTATTTTTGGATATTTCGGGAAACAGGTAGGTTATACAGATGGCAGATACGTATACATAAGAGCGGGTAAAGATGAAGCGAATAGACCGCTGAATGTATACACAGCAGTACCGAGTATATTAAGGCAGTATTTAGGTGCGGATGATGCTGTAAATGTAGATGATTATGACAAAATTGAAATGGGGAAATTCCTTCCCTGGACCGATTATCCGGTATATAAGATTCCGTCAGAGATTATTAATTTTAAAAATCCGTCACAGGAATTTTACAGACGATCTGATTACAATAAGGATAATATGCTGTATGACATCGTAGAAGATTATCAGCAGGAGCATCCAATTCAGGATAAGGGATTGGAGATGCAGTATATTGAGAAGCTAAAAAGCTGTATGTTAGAACATGACGCCTTGTTAGAGCAATTTGAGAGGCTGGGAATCTGATTCAAGGAGGTTTAGGAGCTTATAGAATTTGGAGTCTTATCTGAACTTAGGTCAAGGAGGTGATATCAGCGTTATTGGAATCAATGATATTCCAATGTGCACTTGGTGGTGCCCGTATCTTACAACAGTGGCCTTTAACATTCCGGAGATTGTTCAGAATACCTGTGAGATGTTGATTGAGAAAAGACAGACACCAAGTCAGATTACTATATCACCAAGATTGATGATAAGAGATACAGTGCAATAAAAAAATAATTGATTTATAGGCATCTGGGAATAATGCTTTATAAATAAAAAACTAATCAATGTATAGGAGGATCAGGTATGAGAAACATGAAAAAAGTAATTAGTTTACTGTTGGTGCTGGCTTTGGCTACGGCATTATATGCCTGCGGTAGTAAGAAAGAAGAAGCCGATAGTGATGATAAGCAGTCAACAGATTCGACATTGTCGGATTCAGAGGAAAGTAATAAGGAAGAAACGGGAAGTGGAGAATTAACACCAAGCGGTAAAACCATCAACATCGCTGCGTTAATTAATACAGATGGACTGGCAGTTTGGTACGCTGACAAAATGGGGTATTTTGAAGAATTGGGGCTAAAAACAAATATCATATATTTTGTAAATGGAGCGTTGGAAAACGAAGCATTATCTGCGGGTGAAGCAGAAATCGGTTTTAACGGATTTGCGGGGGTTTATGCGCTTGCTACCGGAGATTATACAATGGTTGCCGACTGCGATGATGGAAAAGGGCTGGCAGTCTATGTTAATCCCGACCGTCCGATGGCAAACGTTAAAGGCGAGTATAATCCCGATTTTCCAGATGTACTGGGAAATGCGGAAACGGCTGCAGGACTTAGTTTTGCCTGCACCTTGGGAACCATACAGCAGATTATGGTAGATTCCTATTATTCAAACCTCGAACAGGGGGATTACAATCTGGTAGGAATGGATGTTGCCTCCTGTTATAATGCACTGATCAGCGGAGAAGTTGATGGTGCGGCATTAACAATGAATTACTGTACAGCAGCAGAAGCAGCTGGCATGATCTGCCTTGGGACATATGACGATATTACCGGAGTAGGTACAGGTTCTACAGTTATTGTTACGAATGACTATCTGGAAAGCAATCGCGATGATATTGTATTAACATTAAAAGCAGTATTTAAAGCATTAGATGAGATCCAGAATAATGAAGAACTTGAGTTTGAACAGGGCATGGCCTTCTTTAAGGAAATGGGAACCGAATACACAGAGGAAGAAATGCGCACCGAAATTGAAGTCCGTGACCTATATTCGTATGACAAACTAAAAGAGCTTGAATATGGAAATCACGTTGTTTTTTCTGCCATCGAACTTACAAAACTAGGACTTCTGGAAGAAGGAAGTGCTGAAACAGTTGCAAAGAGCATTAATAAGGATTTGCTGCAGGAAGCTACAGAAGTTGAAATTACATTATCATTGCCGGAGGGATTTTAAGTTTTCGGCAGATGTATTGTAATTGAGAAACAATTTAAAGCCTCCGTACTGAATACAATCCATATAATTTGGTTCGGAGGTTTCAAAGAAAGGAGGGTAAACGAATGCCCAGTTCAAAAGCTAAGAAAAATAAAAAAAATCAGTCCTATATTTGGCTTTCTATTTTATCTCTGGCATTATTTTTCCTGATATGGTGGCTGTTTACGGAAGGCAGTTTAGGTACGATAAAAGAAAATGTGCTGCCAGGACCTATAAGGGTATTTAAAACATTAATTATGAAGTTTTCGAATAAAAATCCGGATGGGGCTACCATGCAGGTACATTTATGGGCAAGTCTCAAAATTACACTAATTGGTTATTTGTTCGGATGCCTCGTGGGAATTCCCCTTGGAATATTTATGGGCTGGTATGAAAAAGCAGATATGTTTATTAATCCTATTTTTGATTTTATCCGGCCGATTCCGGGAATCGCATGGACACCACTTTTTATCTTATTATTTGGAATTGGTATGCTGCCAAAGGTTATTGTTATTGCTCTTGCTACATTCGGTCCAGCGTTGGTAAATACCTATACGGGTATTAGACAGACTAAGGAGGTCCACATATGGGTTGGACAGACATTTGGAGCTTCTAAATTTGAGATACTTTATAAAATAGCAATTCCGTCCTCTATACCGTTTGTCCTCACCGGAATGCGCGTAGGATTGGGGGTTGCCTGGTCCACGATCATTGGTGCCGAAATGCTGGCAGCGACTGCCGGACTAGGCTATCTGATTAATCTGTGCAGAGGAATATATCGACCCGATATCATTATTGCAGCTATGATTTGTGTTGGAATCATTGGTGCAATACTGGGTTATGCGCTCACATTGCTTGAGAGGCAGCTGATGAAAGGGGGAAGATGGTAATGACTTTAAGAAAAGCGAAATTTTGGCAGAAAGTTACGGCCGGTGTAATATCCTTCGCAGTTCTGATTTCTATTTGGCATATAGCGTCCTTAGACCCCGCATTCAGTCAGATTATGCCGGGACCATTTGAAGTTTTGGGGAAATTTTCCTCGTCTTTTATAGAAGTAATTGGTAAACATGTAATGATATATCATATTCTCATAACATTATCCAGATGGGCGGTTGGTTTTGTTGCAGCAACGGTGCTTGGGATTGCACTTGGATTAACAATGGGGTGGTATCCAAAATTCGAATCATTTATGCGTCCGTTGTTTGAGTTAATACGTCCAATTCCAACCCTTGCCTGGATTCCACTGATTATCCTATGGTGTGGAATTGGTGAAATGGCTAAATATACTTTGGTTTTTATTGGAGCATTTATGAGCATTGTTCAGAATGCCTATCATGGTGCTAAATCAGTAGACCGTACTATTGTTGATGCAGCCCGTATGCTTGGCTGTAATGACCGCCAAATGTTTTTTACTATCGTAATCCCGGCATCAGTACCGGCTATTTCAGCAGGTCTACAAATTGGTGTGGCATCTGCATGGTCATCAGTGGTTGCAGCAGAGTTGGTGCGTTCTTCCAGCGGAGTCGGATGGATTGTAGTAACGGGTCAGCAAAGTAATAATATGACGCAGATATTGGTTGGTATTCTGGTAATCGCTATAATCGGACTGCTATTGGCACTTTTGATAAGGAAAGTTGAGGATATATTATGCAGATGGAACAAACGAGGGAGATAGATTCGAAGTTTATTACCTTAGAGCATGTATGCAAAGAATATGACAAGGTAAAAGATGGTGGTATATTTAAAGTTGTTAAAGATTTAAACATCAATGTACGGGAGAATGAATTTTTAGTGCTGTTTGGACCGGGGCAATGTGGAAAGACTACGATTCTTAGAATGATTGCCGGTTTTGAAGAGCCAACGAAGGGAAATATCCAGATGAAAGGGAGAGAGATTCACGGGCCAAATCCTTCCCGCGGCATGGTATTCCAGAATCTTGCAATATTTCCGTGGCTGACGGTTATGGGAAATGTGGAATATGGGTTAAAAATGAAGGGTATAGATAAGAAGACCAGGCAGGAGCGTGCCCGATACTATATAAAGCTGGTAGGACTGGAGGGATTTGAAAATCACTATCCGATTCAAATTTCCGGGGGAATGAAGCAGCGTGTTGGTATTGCAAGAGCTTATTGTAATGAACCTGATGTTATTTTGATGGATGAACCATTCGGAGCGTTAGATGCACAAACCCGTTATTTAATGCAGGATGAAATTATTAGAATCTGGCAGGCAGAAAAACGTACGGTTATATTTGTTACTAATAACATAGAAGAGGCTGTATATGTAGCTGACAGAATTGTAGTAATCAGGAACTGCCCAACTAATGTAAAAGCCGAATATGAAATTAACCTGCCACGTCCAAGGAGTTATATTGATCCGGCATTTCTTGAATTACGGCGTAAGATTAACAGTGTTATGGATCATACGCTGTAGGCATGGGAGATAAATATGGATGAAAATAGAAAAATAAAAATTAAAGTAGATCATCTGACAAAGAAATTTGGTAATCTTTTGGTTTTGGATGATGTATCCTTCGATGTACAGGAAGGGGAATTCCTGTGTATCGTAGGCCCCACTGGATGTGGTAAAACAACCTTTCTGAACAGTGTGACAAAATTATATGACATCACCGCTGGTCAAATTCTGGTCAATGGAGAGGAGGTAAATCTTAAAAAACACAACATATCCTATATTTTTCAGGAGTTTTCTGCAATGCCTTGGCTCACGATTGAACAAAACGTGGGATTTGGTCTGGGAATAAAAAAAGTCTCTAAGGCACAGAAAGAGGAACTTGTTAATGAGATGCTGGAGATTGTAGGTCTTGCTGACTTTCGTAATTTCTATCCCCAGCAGGTATCCACAAGTATGAATCAAAGAATTGGAATTGCGCGGGCATTTGCAACGAAGCCGGAGATTTTGCTAATGGATGAGCCTTACGGACAACTGGATATCGATCTTCGTTTCAAATTAGAAGATGAACTGGTCAAACTATGGAAAAAGACAGGAACGACCATTCTTTTTATTACGCATAATGTTGAAGAAGCTGTTTATCTCAGCGAACATATCATGGTTCTTACCAATAAGCCGTGTCACGTGAAAACTGTAATTGATAATAACCTGCCGCGACTGCGAGATGTCACTTCTCTGGAGTTTGTTGAGCTTAGGAATCATGTAACAGAAATGATTAAGTGGTGGTAATATTATGGATATTGCATTATTCTTGATAAGCATTAGTGGTTCTTTAATAATTAGCTTATTTGTTAAAACCGGACACTGAAAAGATTTTATAGTGTCCGGTTTTGTATGGGAAAAATATCAAAAAATGTTTTAGGATACTAAACTCGATATAATTAATGTTGGTTACACTAGTACATCGAAGAATAAATAATGAGTTCATTCGCTGGTCTGATTTTCCGAGAGCACAAACGAAAAAGCCTCAGCGTAGCCTGCTACGCCTACGTTTTTTCATTTGCACTCTCGAAAAACCATCCTCAGCGAATGAACTCATTATTTATTCTTCGATGTACTAGTGAGGGAATATACCTGCAATTTCTTATGTTATACCTGTATTATTACTAGTGAAATATTTATGCAAACTGTTAAAATATAAGTATATTCAAGTAAACGAGAACTGTAAAAAATATGGAAAATATTAAAGTGGGAGGAAAAAATGCTTACAAGAAAAAAATTTATTGCAGCTATGCGCGGGGAAAAAATGGATAAGGTTCCTCTTCTTATGAGGGAAGGATTTGAATATTGGTGGGATCCAAAGGGGAAGGATAAATTTCAGGCTGGTTGGATGAATAAACCGGAATACCGCAGACTTATCCAGGCGGTTAAGGAAAATGATGTCTATATTTTGTGTCAGGATCAGTCTTTTTTATTTAACCGCTTTATGATGACAAGCACTGATGGAATCAAAACGGTTACGAAGGATATTAATGAAAATATGAAAGATATTTTTGGCGAAATACATATGAAAAAAGGAATTCTTAAGTATCGTGATTCTATATTCCGAAATCAGTGTACGCAATGGCATATGGAAGTACCAATAAAAGAAGTGGAGGAAATGGAAGCCCTTTTAGATACTGCTTTTGAAATTAATGAAGACGAGGTAAATCAGGCCGCAAAGGAGGTATGGAAAACAGTAGATCGTTTGGATGAGCGGGTAATCTATCAATTCTTTGTACCATCACCAATCGTAACGATTTCCCGTTGCATGTCTTTTGAGGTGTTTCTGGAATTATCTCTGACGGAACGTGAACTGATGATAGATGCGCTAAAAGAAATTACCCGAAGACAAATGCTGATGGTGGATGCAGTTGCGCCTAAGCTGCCGGACAATATTGTTTTCTGGATGGGAGGCTCAGAACAATGTACTCCCCCGATGATGAATCCAGAAGCGTTTGATTTGTTTGTTGAGCCTTATGATAGGCAGGTAGTAAAGAAGATTAAGGAGTATGGCTATGCCGTGGGTTGTCACTGCCATGGAAAAGTCCGCCATGCGATTAATGTCATGCGAAGAATTGGCTACGATGCAACAGAGCCGGTGGAACCTGAACCACAGGGAAATGTGTCTATGAAAGAAGGTTTTGAAATAACGGAAGGGCAGTTGACGCTAATAGGAAATCTTGAATGGGCCGATCTAGAACTTGCTTCAGAAGAAATTATTCGTCAGAAAGTAAGAGATCTGAAGGACCTTAGAAACGAACGTTTAATTGTAGCTTCATCGGCTGGACCTATTACAACTGTAAGTAAAAAGCTTGTAGATAACCATTTGACGTGGCTGGATGAATATCAAAAAGTATTTGGTTAAGGGGTATTTAAAGGAGAATCTCGGATGGAATATTATATTCTCATAATTTTAGTCAGTTTTAGTGCCTCAATCATAGGCTCGGTCTGTGGAATCGGCGGGGGTGTGATTATCAAACCAGTATTGGATGCAACAGGAATCATCCATGTGGACACCATCAGTTTTCTATCCGGATGTACGGTACTGTCCATGTCTGTTGTCTCTGTTTTTAAAGAATTGAAAAGAACAAAAGAAATGCCTCAAGCAAAACAGGGGGAGGGATTTGATAAAAAAGTCGCGACATTACTTGCATTGGGTGGAGTAATCGGCGGCTTAGAGGGAAAGAGCCTATATCAACGGGTTTTACGGCAAATGCCAGATGCCAATACGATTGGGGCTATACAAGCAATAGTGCTTTTGATCGTTACCATTGGAACGCTCCTATATACAATATGGAAAAACCGGATTCATACAATGGAGATCAGAAATAGTGTGGTGTGTGTTGTTATTGGCTTTTTTCTTGGCATGATGTCTTCATTCCTGGGAATTGGCGGGGGTCCGATTAATCTGGTTGTGATGTTTTTCTTCTTTTCCATGAGTACAAAGCAGGCTGCCATTTATTCTTTATATATTATTATGTTTTCGCAGCTGTTCAGCTTGATCAGCAGTCTGGCAAATCATAATGTACCCGCCTTTTCGCTGTTAACATTACTGCTGATGGTATGCTGTGGTATGGCTGGGGGGTTAGCAGGAACAAAGATTAATAAGAAGATCAAAGAAAGAACTGTTGAGAAACTTTTTATCGGTTTAATGGTGGTAATTATTTTAATAAACATTTATAATATTTTTAAATACATGTAATTCACGGATTCCCGACATATTGTCTGGGAATCCGTTGGTATTCATTCATAAGAAAAAATCTTTGAGGAAATTAAGGATGCTTAAAATTTTACTGCAAAGGAGAGAATATATATGCCCCCTGTAAACCTTTTAATTAAACCGGCATCTTCTAAATGTAATATGAGATGTAAATACTGTTTTTATTATGCTATTGCAGACAATCGGACGGTTGCAGATATGGGAATAATGGATGAAGAGACTCTGGAAACCCTGATCCGTAAAGGAATTGAATATGCAGATCATATATGCAGCTTTGCATTTCAAGGAGGGGAACCTACGTTGGCGGGTTTGGCATTCTATGAAAAAGCATTATTTTATCAAAAAAAGTATAAAGAAGAATTGGGAAAAGGGAATCTGCAGATTCATAATGCTATTCAGACCAATGGATATCTGATTGATGAGAATTGGGCAAAATTCTTTTATGATAATCATTTTCTGGTAGGATTATCTCTTGACGGACCGATGAATGTTCATGATAAGAACCGGTTGAACGCACAGGGGAATGGGACTTTTGCCAGGATTATGAAGACGGTGGAATTATTTGACCGGTATCAGGTGGATTATAATATTCTAAGTGTTGTTACCGGACAGAATGCACAGGCGATCAAGCGCACTTATCGGTTTTTTGCGAAGCAGGGGTTTGGTTATCTGCAGTTTATTCCCTGTTTGGAACCAATCGAGAAAGAGTGGGGATGCGAGGCTTATCATTTGTCGGTGCAGGAATATGGAGATTTTCTGCTGGATGTTTTTGATTTGTGGTTTGAAGATTTTAAATCAGGGAAGTATATAAGTATTCGCCATATTGACAATCTGGTTCATATGATCATGGGAGAAATGCCGGAAGCATGTAATATGCGGGGGCATTGTTCTCTGCAGTTTGTGGTGGAAGGTGATGGAAGTGTATATCCATGTGATTTCTATGTTTTTGATCAGTGGAGGCTTGGGAATGTGAAGGATCATAGTCTGGAGGAGATGGAGGAAAGTAAACTGGCGCAGCGGTTTGTTGAAGAATCCATTGGTATCCCCAAGGAGTGTAGACAGTGCCGGTATGGAAGTATCTGCCGAAATGGGTGCCGGCGGGATCGTGTTTCGACGAATGAGCCTGGTGTGATGAAGAATTATTATTGTAAGGCGTATTATCGGTTTTATGAGGAACGGGAAGAGCAGTTAAAAGAAGTAGTTTCTATAATTAAGAAATGAAAATGCTTGATTGTTTTGATATTTCCGCATATAGTTATAAGTAAGAACGGATAAAAAAGTGATTGTAAGGAGTATAAGAATTGGAAGATAAAAGATTTGCGGTATTAATTGATTCGGATAATATTTCAGCCAAATACATTTCTTGTATATTAAATGAGATGACGAAGTATGGGATTATTACATATAAACGGATTTATGGAGATTGGACAAGCCCGAATACTTCGAAGTGGAAGCAGGAGCTGTTGGAGAATTCGATCATGCCGATTCAGCAGTTTAGTAATACGACGGGGAAGAATGCGACGGATTCGACCCTTATTATTGATGCAATGGATATCTTGTATACGGGGAATGTGCATGGATTTTGTATTGTGTCCAGCGATAGTGATTTTACCCGGTTGGCAGGACGGCTGCGGGAGTCGGGGATGGATGTTATCGGGATGGGGGAGGAGAAGACTCCCCGGTCATTCCGGGCGGCTTGCAGTGTGTTTACTAGTTTGGAGATTTTGTTGGATAGTGATGATGATGCGGAGCAAGCGGAAGCGTTTGATGATGTGAAGAAGGTTGGTAATGGGAAGAGAGATGGGCAGAAAGGGAAATCCAATGCGATCAGTAAGTCGGTGATCGAGCAGGATATTATTGATATTATTATTGAGGGTGAGAATAAGGATACGGCCGCCGGGTTGGCGGATATTGGGAATCGATTGGTAAAGAAGTATCCGGACTTTGATGTGCGTAATTATGGGTATAGCAGGCTTTCTAAGTTTTTGGAAGAGGTTCCGGAGTTGGAAGTTAGGAAAGAGAATAGTGTTTATAGTGTGGTGCTGCGGGATAGTGAGAGGAACAGTGAAGAGATTATTGAGTATATGAAAGGGTTGGTGAAGAAGAGTAAGAAGCAGGGGATTTATTTGAGTGAACTGGGGAATTTGATGAATACGAAATATGAGAAGTTTAGTGTGAAGGATTATGGATATTCGAAGTTTTCTAAATTTGTGCAGAGTATTCCGGAGTTGGAGATTCGGGAGGATAGTGCGAAGAGGAATGTGGTTTATTGGAAGTAGGGACGGAGCAGAAGCTTTCTTTGCTGGATTGGGGTCAGGATGAGGATGTGGCGCGGGCTCCTTGCTGGTCTGGAAGCGGAGGTTGTGGAAGCTATCCTT
>Ga0153922_1000186_pt1 | contig 25497 bp, 22 predicted proteins | sample TSNJ006MetaG_FD_104723 | JGI IMG/M metagenome (GOLD analysis project Ga0153922, IMG submission 104723) | Attine ant fungus gardens microbial communities from New Jersey, USA - TSNJ006 MetaG | ecosystem: Host-associated > Fungi > Mycelium > Unclassified | place: USA: New Jersey, Brendon T. Byrne... | reverse complement strand
TGCCCGACGGCGATCGTGGCGGTCACGGTGCGGCTGGCAGTGTCGACTACGGCGACTGAGCCGGAACCGTTGTTGGTGACATACACGGCGTGTGCGGCGGGATCGACCGCGACACCGAATGCGCCGTTGCCCACCCGGATCGTGGAGGTGATCGTGGGGGGACCACGGGGCGTGGTGACTAGCCCGCTCGGGGCCGGTCCGGGCACAGCCGCCGGAGCGGAGCCGGTCGTGGCGCCGCGACCGTGGAGGAAGTAGAACACGCTCGCGGCAACGACCGCGACGACCACCGCAGCCACTGCGGTCAACATCACAGCCCGCCGGTTCCGCGGCCGACCGCCAAGCGACGCCGGGGGCGCACGATGCAAGGTGGGCTGTTGGTTGAGGCGTTCCGGCACGGTGGGGGCGACTTGCGTTGTGCGCGCCGTGGGCTCGGTCAGAGCCCGGTGGGCGGCGGCGGCGAGCTCCGCCGCCGTCTGGTAGCGCTGGTCCGGGTCTTTGGCCATGCCGCGGGCAACGACGCCGTCGAATCCCGCTGGCACACCAGGTCTTTGCACACTGGGCCGGGGCGGCGCCTGGGTCAGGTGCGCGGTGATTTGCTGTTCGAGGGTTTCGCCGGTGTAGGGGGGCTGGCCGGTGAGGCATTCATACAGCACACAGGCGAGCGAGTACACATCGCCGCGGGCGTCGATCTTCCCGCCACTGAAACGCTCGGGGGCCATATAGGCCACGGTGCCCAGAAAACCTCCGGTGCGGGTGATTTGCGTGGCCGCCGAGTCGTGGGCAATCCCGAAGTCGATGAGATATACGTGGTTGCGGCTGCTGATTAAAACGTTGGAGGGTTTGATGTCGCGGTGCACCAGGCCGACGGCGTGGGCGGTGTCCAGGGCAGCCGCAACGTGTTCGACCACCTGCACCGCCCGCTGCGGGTTCATCGGCCCGTCGCGGTTGAGCAGCGTCGCCAGATCCACGCCGTCGATGACCGCCATCACCAGATACAGCTGACCTTCGCGCTCCCCGGAATCAAAAATCGGGATGACGTGCGGATCGGCCAACCCTGCAGTGGTGAGGGCCTCGCGGCGAAACCGCTCGCGGAAATTCGGTTCGTCAGCACGGTCGCGTGGCAGCACCTTGATCGCCACCTCGCGCTGCAACACCGGATCGAAGGCCCGAAACACCTTGCCCATGCCGCCCTCGCCGATAAGCCCGATCAGCCGGTAGCGCCCAAAAGTTTCCTCGTCCACGAGCCGCCTCCTTACAGGAGCTACGCCGGGATCGTACCGAGAACTCGCGAGAGCCAGCGACTAACGCCAGCGACTAAAAAACGCCCGGACGTCCTCGACAAACAACTCGGGTTGCTCGAACGCAGCGAAGTGCCCGCCGCGCGGCATGGCCGTCCAGTGGGTGATGTTGTAGTTCGGCTCGCACCAGCTGCGCGGTGCGCGCAGGGTCTCCTTCGGGAACGCGGCCACCCCCGTGGGCAGCTCGACGCGACCGAAACCAGCGAAGCCGCCGAAGCTCTCCCAGTACATCCGCGCCGACGACGCGGCCGACGCGGTGGCCCAGTACATCATGACGTTGTCGAGCAACTCGTCCTTGGTCAGCACGTTCTCCGGGTGTCCGTCGCAGTCCATCCACGACCAGAACTTCTCGACGATCCACGCCAGCTGACCCGCTGGGGAATCGACTAAGCCATACCCCAACGTCTGCGGCCGCGTCGACTGCTGCTTCGAGTAGCCCGAATCCCACCGCCGGTAGTACTCGAAGGCCTTGAGCGCCTCCTGCTCTTCGGGGCTCGGATCCTTGAGCCCGGCAGGCGGGAAGCCCAACGGCATGTTCAGATGAATTGCCGCGCAGTGCTCGCCGTTGCGGCCGATCGCGGTCGTGACGGCCGCGCCCCAGTCGCCGCCCTGCGCGCCGTAACGGTCGTAGCCCAGCCGGGTCATCAGTGTTTCCCACGCCTGCGCGACCTTGTCCACGCCCCAGCCCGATCGCGACGGCTTGCCGGAGAATCCGTAGCCGGGAAGCGACGGGCACACGATGTGAAACGCATCGGTGAGCGGCTCGATCACCTTGTGGAATTCCACGATCGAGCCGGGCCAGCCGTGCGTGATGATGAGGGGAAACGCGTCGTGGCGCGGTGACCGCTGATGGATGAAGTGAATAGTCAATCCGTCGATGTCGGTGGTGAATTGGTCGAACCTGTTCAGCAACGCTTCCCGCGCGCGCCAGTCATAATCGTGCTCCCAATACGCCGCGAGTTCCTTGGTGTACGACAGCGGGATGCCCTGGCTCCAGTCGTCGACGCACTCGGGCTCCGGCCAGCGGGTCCGCGCCAGCCGCTGGCGCAGGTCGTCGAGGGCGTCATCGGAAACGGATATGCGGAAGGGGGTGACGGCAGGCACGGCTCCCATTTGACCGCATGCCGTGATGCGAGTGCTACCCTCCCGACCGATGCGTTCGCTCGAAGCTGACTACCTGGTGGTCGGTGCCGGCGCCATGGGCATGGCGTTCACCGACACCATCGTCTCTGAGACCGACGCGAGGGTGGTGCTCGTCGACCGGGGGCATCAGCCGGGCGGACACTGGATTACCGCCTATCCGTTCGTCCGGCTGCATCAGCCGTCGGCGTTCTACGGCGTCAACTCCCGCAAGCTCGGCAGCGGTGTCATCGACGCGGTCGGTTGGAATCAGGGTCTGTACGAACTTGCCACCGGGGCCGAGGTTTGCGCTTACTACGACCAGGTGATGCAGCAGCAGTTGCTGCCGACGGGGCGCGTCCGGTATTTCCCGATGAGCGAGTACCACGGCGACGCACGGTTCAGCACGCTGGAAGACGATTACAGGGTCACCGCACGATCCGTCGTCGACGCCACCTACATGCGCACGATCGTGCCGTCGATGCGACCACCCGAGTACGCAATAGCGAACGAAATCGACTGTGTGCCACCGAACGACCTGCCCAAATGCGCCGTCGGCAAGGAGCGTTATGTGATCGTCGGCGCCGGCAAGACGGGAATCGATGTCTGCTTGTGGCTCCTGCGCCAGGGCGTTTCACCGGACCGGCTCACCTGGATCATGCCGCGCGACGCGTGGCTGCTGGACCGCCTGTCGCTGCAGCCGGGCAGCGGTTGGACGGTCATCGCGGCGCGTGTCGAGGCGATGAGACTGGCGACGTCGGTGGACGACCTGTTCGATCGGCTGGAGGCGGCGGGAGCCTTGCTGCGTCTCGATCCGGCAGTTCAACCCACGATGTATCGCTGCGCCACGGTGACGGGTGCCGAACTTGAGCAGCTGCGCCGGATCAAAGATGTCGTGCGAAGTGGGCACGTGAAAGCCATTGAGCGCAAAAAGATCCTCCTCGAGGGCGGGGAAATCCCCACCGGCGCAGCGACATTGCACATCGACTGCACGGCCGACGGCGCGGTGAAGGGCCCGGCCACCGCGGTGTTCGACGGTGACCGGATCACGTTGCAGAGCGTGCGCGGCTGCCAGCAGGTGTTCAGCGCGGCGCTGATCGCTCACATAGAAACGACGCGAGACGACGACGACAACGTCAAGAACGAGCTGTGCACCCCGGTGCCGCATCCGGACACCCACCTCGACTGGCTGCGCCTGGCGATCGCCGACAACCGCAATCAGATGCGTTGGCAGGAAGATCCAGAGCTGGCGACGTGGCTGGACACCTGCCGGCTCGACGTGGTCGCCGGGCAGCGCCCGCCCATCCCGGACAACCCGCGGGTGCGCGAGCGGGCCTTGCGGCTGATCAAGGTGACACTACAAGCAGCCAACGACCGCGTGGAGACGCTGCTGTCGTCGACCGGCCAGATATGACGGTCAGGCGCTGGCCTTCACCTTCGCGGCGGCCGATTCCGGCATGGGCTCGTAGCGGGTAAACGAACGGGTGAAGGAGCCCGCGCCGTGCGACAACGACCGCAGGTCGATCGCGTACCGCGTGAGCTCCACCGCGGGCACCTCGGCCCTTACCACGGTGCGGTTTTCGCCCACGTTGTCGGTGCCCAGCAGTCGTCCGCGCCGGCCCGAGAGGTCGCTCATCACGGCGCCGACGAGCTCGTCGGGAACCACCACCGACACCTCGTCGACCGGTTCGAGCAGGCTGATCTTCGACGAGGCGGCCGCCTCCCGCAGCGCCAGCGCGCCGGCCATCTGGAACGCCATGTCCGACGAGTCGACGCTGTGCGCCTTGCCGTCGAGCAGCGTCACCCTGATGTCGACCACCCGGTAGCCCGCCGCCACGCCCCTCTCCATCTGAGTGCGAACGCCCTTCTCCACACTTGGGATGAACTGGCGTGGCACCGCACCGCCGACCACCTTGTCGACGAATTCGAACCCCGCACCCTCCGGCAGCGGCTCGACTTCGATGTCGCAAACGCCGTACTGGCCGTGCCCGCCCGACTGCTTGACGTGCCGGCCGTGGCCTTTCGCCTTGCCGCCGAACGTTTCTCGCAGCGGGACCCGCAGCTCGACGGTGTCGACCGTGACGCCGAAACGGTTCGCGAGCCCGTCGAGCACCACACCCGCATGCGCCTCGCCCATGCACCACAGCACGATCTGGTGCGTCTCCTGGTTCTGCTCGATGCACAGCGTCGGGTCTTCGGCCGCCAACCGCTGCAACCCGACCGACAGCTTGTCCTCGTCGGTCTTCGCGTGCGCCTGCACCGCGACGGGCAGCAGCGGCTCGGGCATCGTCCACGGCTTGAGTACCAGCGGCTCGGCCTTGTCGGACAGCGTGTCGCCGGTCTCCGCGTGGGTCAGCCGCCCGATCGCGCAGATATCCCCGGCCACCACAGACATGGCCGGTCGCTGCTGCTTGCCGAGCGGGACTGACAGCGGCCCGATGCGTTCGTCCTCGTCATGGTCGGCGTGGGTGACTCCCTCGCCGAAGGCCGACTCGAAGAACTGCGAGAAATGGCCCGACACGTGAACGGTCGCGTCGGGCGTGATGGTGCCGGAGAACACCCGCACCACGCTGACCCGTCCGACATAGGGGTCCGACGTGGTCTTGATGATCTCCGCGAGCAGCGGCCCGGCGGAATCACAGGTGAGCCCGGATCGGGTGGCCCCCTGCGGTGTGAACACCTCCGGCAGCGGATGCTCCAGCGGCGACGGGAAACCGCTGGTGGCCACCTCCAGCAGCTCGAGTGTGCCGACGCCGGTGCCACTGCACACCGGGATGACCGGGAAGAAGGAGCCGCGGGCGACGGCCGTCTCCAGATCGTCGATCAGAACCGTCTGATCGATGTCCTCACCGTCGAGGTAGCGGTCCATCAGCGACTCGTCCTCGGACTCCTCGATGATCCCCTCGATGAGCCCCCCACGATGCTGTTCGATCTGGTCGGCGTAGGACTCGTCCGGCGTGCCCGTGCTTCGTTCCCCGTTCTTGTAGATGAAGTGCGTCTGGGACAGCAGGCCGATCAGGCCGTTGCCCGCCGGAATGTACAGCGGTAAGACCTTGTCGCCGAACGCATTCTGAGTCGAAACGAGCGCACTGTCGTAGTTTGCGCGCGCGTGGTCGAGCTTGGTGATCACCACCGCGCGCGGCATGCCGACCCTGTCGCATTCGTGCCACAGCGACTTGGTGGGCTCGTCGACACCCTCGTTGGCCGCGATCACGAACAGCGCGCAGTCGGCGGCTCGCAGGCCGGCCCGCAGCTCGCCGACGAAGTCGGCGTATCCGGGGGTGTCGATCAGGTTCACCTTGATGCCCTCGTACAGCAGCGGTGCCACCGCCAGCCCGACGGAGCGCTGCTGCCGGATCTCCGCGTCGTCGAAGTCGCAGGTCGTCGTGCCCTCGACGACGGACCCGGGTCTGGGCAGCACGCCGGAGGCGAAGAGCAGCGCCTCGACCAGTGTGGTCTTGCCGGCACCCGACGGTCCGACCAGGACCACGTTGCGGATGCCAGCGGGGGTGTCCGCGGTCGGCGCGGCACCACCCCCTCGGGTTGTGTTCGCTTTGTCTGCCACGACATTCCTCCACGGGTCGCCTTTGGCCGCCGGACGTCGTTACCCACAATTCCCCGATAATTCACCCAGCACAAGCGCCCGCGATGAGTCGCTTGCGCGAAGAGCAGACAATACGCGATGAGTCGCTTGCGCGAAGAGCAGACAGCACGCGATGAGTCGCTTGCGCGAAGAGCAGACAGCACGCGATGAGTCGCTTGCGCGAAGAGCAGACAGCACCGGGGCATGAGAGATGATGTCCCCATGGCGCAGCGCGACCGCGACGAGTCCGGAAACGCCCGCAACGCCCGGGCGCGTGACGCGCTCGGCCGCCCGCTTCCCCGGGGCAGCGAGGGGATCCCGCGGATACCGGACGATCTTGACCTACCGCCCGCCGAATCCCTCAGGTACGCACAGGATTTGCTCGACCGCGGGCTGGCGTTCAGCGCTCACGAGGTGCTCGAGGCCGCGTGGAAGAACGGCCCCCAAAGCCAACGGACCCTGTGGCAGGGTCTCGCCCAGTTGGCCGTCGGCATCACCCACGTCCAGCGGGGCAATATCACGGGCGCGTGCGCGTTGCTTGACCGGGCCGCGGCCAGGCTTGCCGACAGCAGACCGGCGCCGTACGGGATCGATGTCGAGGGGCTCGTCGCCTACACGAGGGAGCTGATCGCAGCCCTGACGACAGCGAACATCACCACGGCCCCTTCACCGCCGCGCCTGGTGATTAGCGCTGCGGATCGCCCCGCCACCTGAAGCTGTTGACGTATTTCGCCATGTCAAGGGCGAGTTCCAGGTTGGCCCCTGAGGGCTGGCCGGTGCCGTAATCGGGGCTGAACCTGTGGTAGGGGCCGACGGCGGATGCGATCAGCGCGAGTCCGTTCTTCTCCGCGGCGAGCATCACCACCCGCAGCCGCACGAATTTGCCCGAGGCATTTTGCGGGTAGACGTCGGCGACCTCGCCGTATCCGAGCTGGTAGCCCACCATCGCGTTGGGTATCTCGTAGTCCTTTACGGCGTCGGGGTAGGTGGCGCGGATCAGCGACTGCGCGATTTCCCGTGGCGTGCGACCTGCGGCGGGCTCGCTGAACAACTGCAGGGTGCCCTTGTCGCCGGCGATGTAGTCCGCCACCACCCCGTTCGGCTTCGTCGTCACCCGGTATGCCGAGCCTTCGCCCGGATAGGCGACCGAGTAATCGCCGCTGCGTGATGTGAAGCGGGGCAGTCTCTCCACCGGCGTACCCATTGGGGGCTGTCCGCAGTTCGGCGGGCACACATAGCGCGCCGGGGACGGGCTGAGCAGCTCGAACACGACGACGGCCGCGATGATCAGCACGCCGACGCCGGCGGCCAGCTGCAGCACCAGCCGGCGGTGCGACGGCCCGGGCACCGCCGCCGCCGCGTACAACCCGGGCGGCACCAGGTAGCCGGGCCAGACGGTCTGGGTGGCGGCGCTCACGAGCCCTCCGGCGGCGATTCGATGAGCACCGGCCGGGCCCGCCGCCGCTCGGCGCGCGATGAGCGTGACGACGCCCGGGTCGCGACCCCGCAGGCCGGGCAGAACGCCATGTCGGGCACCACGTGTCCGCAGTTCTCGCACAGCAACGGTTCCTGCGTGATCGGATCATGCGCTTCGCGCAGCAGCGCCATGTGCACGACGATCCGCAAGCCGAGCAGCATCACGAAAGCGACGCCGAGGTGTATGACCAGGTGCCACGTCTCCGCTACCGGGGAGGCATCACCGAGCCCCAGGACCGCGTAGGCGATCAGCACGATGGCCAGCGCGGGCGGCGGGCTGGCGAGCCACTGTCCTTTGTGTTGGTGTGCGGGGTCGGGGCGGGTGAACCACAGTGCCGCACCGACCATGCCGCCGGCCGCGGCCGCGGTCAGTGACATCGCCACACCGCGGATGCCGGCTTCGGCGACGAGCACGCTGATCGACCGGTCGCTGGCCAAGAGGCCGGTGCTGAATTGCGGGGCCAACCGGGTGAGGGTGGCGGCGGCGGTGAAGCAGATCGCCGCGACCATCCCGATCAGGAATCCGTCCAGCGATTCGCGGGTGCCGACCCGCGAGAAGCGCGCCACGGCGATCGGGACGACCATGACGATCGCGTCGCAAACCCGAATGACGCACTCCCACAGCGGATCTTTGAACTCCATGCCGGTCTGGAACGCGACGGCGTAAGTGTTAGCGATGATCCCCTCGGTCAGCCAGGCCCACCCGGCACCGAGGCAAGCGGACAGCACCGCGACCAGCAGTAGGGCGCGTCGGGGCAGGTCGACATAGGCGCCGGTCTCGTAGAGATAGAGATGAAACAGCACCGGGAGTCCCAGCGCGCTGACCGCGACGAGCGGTGCCTGCCACCTCAGCACGGCGAACGCCACGAGCGCGGCCAGCAGGAGGATCAGTCCCAGCCGGAACGGCGCCCGCGACCGATGATGCACGTGCGGAAACAGCGAGCTCGCCACTGACGGCCGCAGCACGTGTTCGCCCGGTGCCGCGCCGAATGCGCGCAGCCGCAGCCAGGCCGGTCCGTCACCGCGCTGCGACACCAGATGCGACCCGCAGAATCCGCAGAACTCACCCGCGGGAACATCCTTTTCGCAGATGGAGCAGTCCGTCGTCGGTACCTCGTATGGGCTAGCCATGGGCTAATCCGGGCCGGCCCGTTGGATGTCGAGCAGGTTGCGGACGAGGTTGCCGATGTTCGGCGACCCGAGCCCGGTGACCAGGTCGTATCCGGGCGCCAGGGTGTCGACGGCGTTGGCGCCGAGTTCGATGTCGCGAAACGCCGGCCGCACCGCGCCCGCCGCGATCCGGTACAGCAGCGGGTTCAACGCGCCGGCGGCCCGGCCGCCGTGGGCGAGCAGGTACTGGTCCATCACGGCGGTGAGCCCGGCCCAGATCGGCGCCGCCTGCGACGTGCCGCCGCCGATCAGCACTTTGCCGTCGAACACGATCCGCGCTCCGGTCAATGGGTCCGCGGCCGCGGAGACGTCGGGCGACAACCGATGTGATGAGTCGCGCGCCGTGGACACACTGCGTTGCCAGTCGGGACGCGCAAACAGCGCCGACACCCCGCCGCTGCTGCCAATGCTCAGCGGCGGGTTGAACCATGCCTGCTCGGCCAGCCACATGCCTCTCGAGTCGAGCGAGAGCGCGGTGCCGCCAACGGCGGTCATCTCCGGCAACGACGAGACCGCATCCAGCCCCACATCGGATGGTCCCGGCGGCGACGACCAGTCGTCGCCGCCTTTGCACTGCAGGCCGGCGTTGTCCCCACTGGCGACGAACGCAGATGTTCCATGCGACTGCGCTTTTGCCAGCGCCGCCCGCACCGGAGCAAGATCGGCCGCGGTCAGCAGCTTGTCGCACGCCCATCCGATCGACAGGCTCCACACCGCCCCGGGAAACTGCCGATCGGTGTCCTCGAACATCCGCGCGATCTTTTCGAAGTTGCCGTCGCCTTCAACGGTGGGAGTGGCGTTGACGACGACCAGCCGGGCATCCGGGGCGATCGCGTGGGCAACCTCGAGGTCCATCGCGGTCTCGCCGCTGGGACGGCCCGGCTGACCGCCGACCACGGTCGGTCTGAAGCGCGGTAACTCCGACAGGTCGGCGAAGGAATCGAGGTCGTCTTGATTGAAGCCGTCGAACTCGAAGAAGACGATCGTGATTGCCTTACCGGTGAATCCGGACGAGGCGAGTGCGCCGGCATTGTAGGCCGTGATCAGTTCGGCGGGGGTGAGGCCCTGGATGCGCGGGGGTTCCGGCGGCCGCGCCATGTGGTGCGGCGTGTAGCCGAGGATGCGGCCGAGGCCGCGGACCTCGCCCTGCAACGACGGCGGGACCGACGGCTGCTGCGGTGACGCATAGAACACCTGTCCGCGGCGACCCCGATAGTCGTGCACCGTCACCCCGAACGAGTCGGCGACAGCGGCCGGGGCACCCTGCAGAATCGCCCAATTGTCGCCGGGCCGCCACCGCACCGACACCGCGTTGCTGCTCGCCCATGCCATCAGCGCCGAAGGTCGGCCTGTGTCACGCAGCTCGACGGTCACCTGAACCTGATCCCCGTGCGCCGGGCCGAGATCCGTCGAGCTGGCGAGCAGTAACGCCAACGGGCCGCCGACGACAGCCGCCCGACCGGGTCCTGGCCAGTCCCGCAGGTCGAACACGCCGACCAGGACCAGGCAAACGGCGGCCAGCGCCAGCAACCGGCCCCGCTTCGCGATCGCTGCTATGGCTTACCCATTATCTGCGTGGCGCCTGTGCGTCGACACGGTGGGGGCGGGCGCCACGGGTGTCGGCGTGAAGAGGTTGGGCCCGCCCGGGTTGATGGTGTTTTGGGTCGAAGACACTGGCGGGGGCGTCGTTGTCGCGCTGGTTGTCGCGCTGGTTGTCGTAGTGCTGGTCGTCGTTGTGGTCGTGGAGGGTTTTTGTTCTCCCTTGCCACCGCATGCCGCAGTGAGTCCACCCATCGCGATCAGAGCAGCCGTTCCCGCGACGGCCGCGAGACAACGAACCCTGCGTGACTTCATCATGTTTCCCGTCCGCCCCCGACCGGCAGTTATCCGTTCACGTTACCGGAGGAGAGCTGGCGGGCGGCGCAAAACAATGCTTACCTACTCTTGCGAGTATGACGAACTATCCGGAGTCGCCGCGCGAGGCGGCGCGACGATTCACCCCAGAACTGACCGCGCTGGTGAACAATCCGTTGTATTCGGACGTGTGGACCGACGGACGGCTGAGTCCTCGTGATCGCAGCATCGCCACGGTCGCGGCGCTCACGGTCCTTTATCGTCCCGAGGAGTTGCCCGCACACCTGCGGCGAGCCGTCGACAACGGCCTCACGCCCGACGAGATATCAGCACTGATCACCCACGTCGCGTTCTACGGTGGGTTCCCGGCCGCGATCTCGGCCTCGATGATCGCCGCCGACACGCTGCTGGACGACGAAGCCTGACTACGCCCGCGCCCGCTGCACCAATGCGACTGTGGCAGCACGCAACTCCTCGATCCCATCGAGAGGTTCGGCGAAACCGACACGGGTGTAAGCGATTCCGCCGCGTGCGGTGACCTTCAGATCCAGCCCGTAGCGGTCCGCCCCGGTACACGACGCGGCCTCCGCGTCGGGAAACCCACCGAGCGCCCGGGCCATCGCCGCCAGCGCTTCGGCATGGTCGGCGTTGAGGTGCTCGATCGCCGCGGCGGCGTGCGGCTGAATGGGGTCGGGGAGGGCGGCCGCGTAATCGTCGCCCGTCGCAGAGTCCATCCGGCCGTAACCGCCCACCCAGCGCACCCGCTGCACGCGCAGCATCCACAACGAGAAGTCGCTGTAGTCGATGTAGTACTCGGCCGCGGGGACCGCGGCGAGATGCGCTTCACGGGCGGCGGTCCGGTCGTCGCCCGAAGGCGGTTCTACGGTGCCGGCCAGCGTGATTCGTCCACTCGCCAGCGGATCCGGATCTGTCCTCGGCGCCACGATCGCCAGGCTCGCCCGTGGGTCGTGTTCGAGATTGCGGCCGTGTTCGGCGAGCCGGGACAAGCACAGCACAGGTGCGCCCTCCAGTAGGCCGTACGTGACGAACGACGCCCACGGGTCGCCGGTGGTGGTGAGCGTCGCCAGCGTGCCGGTGTTGGTGGCGGCCGCGATGGTGCGCGCCTCCTCGGCCGCGGACGGGCGGCGGGGATCGCTGGACGTCACCTCGGCACGATAACCACTGTCGGCGTAAGAACCCCCGGTACCGCTGAGTACCAGCCACGTGGTACGTTGAGGTACCACAGGCGGAGAGGCGGCGGCATGGGTGAGGCGACGACGGACCCCGTGCGGCTTCCCCCCGCGCCGCCGATACCGAAAGTCCTGGCCGGGATGGGTTTCGTGGCCGCCCGCGGCAGGACCGTCCGGGCCGTGGCCAACCGGTATGGCTCCGCGTTCACCCTGAATCTGCCGGTGTTCGGCCCCGCCGTGGTGATCAGCGACCAAGCCGACGTCAGGGACCTCTTCACCACCAGCACCGATCTCGTCGGCCGGGCGTCGAACCTCGGCATCGTCCTCGGCCCCGGCTCGACCTTCAGTCTCAACGGCACCGAGCACCGCGAGCGCCGCAAGCTGCTGGTGCCGCCGTTTCACGGCAAACGGATGCAGGGCTATGAGCGCATCGTCGAAGAAGAGGTGATGCGCGAGATCGCCGGGTGGCCCGAAGGCCTCGAATTCGAGACGCTGCAGCCGATGATGCGGATCACGCTCAACGCGATCCTGCGGACGGTCTTCGGCGCGGAGGGCACAGCGCTCGACGAGCTGCGTGAGCTGCTGCCGCCCGCGGTGGCGCTCGGCTCGCGGCTGGCCGTGCTGCCCGAGTTCGTACGGCGCGACGTCGGCCGCTTCAGTCCATGGGGCCGGTTCCTGCGCTACCGGCGCCGCTACGACGCGATCATCGACGGCCTCATCGGGCAGGCGCGTTCCGATCCGGCCTTCGACGAGCGCACCGACGTGCTGTCCATGCTGCTGCAGGCGCGCTACGAGACCGGCGAGCCGATCTCCGACCGCCACGTCGCCGACGAGCTGCTGACGCTGCTGACCGCCGGTCACGAAACCACCGCGACCACGCTCGCGTGGGCGATCGAGCGGCTCCGCCGGCATCCCCGCCTTCTCGCCCGGCTGGCAGCCCCCGACGCAGACGAGCTGCTGCAGGCGACGATCTGGGAGGTTCAGCGGACCCGTCCCGTGATCGACGGCACGCTGCGGCTGACCCGCAAGCGAATCCGACTGGGTGAGTGGGTCATACCAGAGAATCACATCGTGATCGTCAGCATCGGCCTCGCCCATTCCTCGGAGCGGAACTTCAAGGACGCGAAGGCGTTCAACCCTGACCGGTTCCTCGGTGCCACGCCGGACACGCACACCTGGATTCCGTTCGGCGGCGGGGTGCGCCGCTGCGTCGGAGCGGCGTTCGCCAACATGGAGATGACCGTGACGCTGCGCACGCTGCTGCGTGAATTCGAGTTCGGCACCACGTATGCCAGGGGCGAACCGGTGCACTCGCGCGGTGTCGCGACGGCTCCCGGGCACGGCGGTCGGGCGGTGGTGTACCGGCGCGCCGTGCCCACCGAAACCGGGAAACGCGATTTCTCGAGTGCACCCGTGACGGAACCCGATCTCGCGGAGGCCCGGGCGAGTTCCACATGACCGAACACGTCATCGACGTCGGGCGCGGAATCCGGCTCTGCTACGACCAGATTGGTGACCAAAGCGACCCGTCGGTCGTCCTGGTCCCCGGACTCGGTCAGCAGCTGCATTCCTGGCCACAGGACTTCGCGGAAGCGCTTGCCCGCCAAGGATATCTGGTCACCCGGCTGGACAACCGTGACGTCGGACGATCTACCCACATGAGCTTTCCGGCGCCGAAGCCGTGGGCGATCATCAGGGGCGGAAACGATCCGAGGCAGTACCACCTCGGCGACATGGCGCGCGACACCGTCGGCCTGCTCGACGCCTTGACCTACCGCGACGCTCACCTGGTGGGTATCTCGATGGGCGCCATGATCGCCCAGACCGTCGCCGCGCACTATCCGGGTCGGGTGCGAACGTTGACGTCGTTGATGTCGACCACCGGGGCACCGCGCGTCGGCCGGCCGGCGTTGTCGACGTGGTGGCGCCTGGGCACCGCACGCCCTCCGAGAAGCCGCGACGAAGCGATCCAGCGCGCGCTGAAGGTCTTCCGCCACATCGGATCGCACGGGTTTCCGTTCGACGAGCATTGGGTCAGGCAGCGCGCCGGCATGGACTGGGACCGGGATCAGACGTCCGACGGTGCGGCACGGCAGTTGGCGGGCATCTTCGCATCGGGCGACCGCACGTCCGAACTGCGGCAGATCGATGTGCCGACGCTGGTCATTCACGGCGACCGCGACCGCATGGTCCACCCCACCGGTGGCGACGCCACCGCGAAGGCGATCCCTGGCGCGCGCCTGGAGACGATCACGGGAATGGGCCATGACCTGCCTCGGCCGGTCTGGCCGCGACTGATCGATCTGATCGTCGAAAACGCGACCCGCCGACCCACTACGACGGCAATCCGCTAGAACCAGCCGTCGCGCATCTCGATCGTGGTGCGGTCAAGGCTTTCCAGCAGATCCAGCTGCGGGCCGGTCTTGGGCAGCTCGTAACGGAAGAAGTAGCGGCCGGCCTGCCGCTTGCCGTCGTAGAAGTCGCCGCTGCGGCCCTCCGCGGCACGCATCTGTTCCAGCCACATCCATGCGATCACGAGGTGTCCGAAGGCCTCCATGTACACCACGCTGTTGGCCAGCGCCGCCTCGATGTCGCCCGACGCGAACATCCCACTGGTGACAGAGACCAGACGCCCCCACGCTGCCTCGAGTTGCGCTGCCAGTGAGGTCAATTCACCACCGGACGCGGCCGACACGCTTTGGCGAACCGCCTCGGTCAGAGCAGCCAAGCTCGCGCCATTGCGCGCAACCACCTTGCGGCCCAACAGGTCCAGGCTCTGAATGCCGTGTGTGCCCTCGTGTATCGGGTTGAGCCGGTTGTCGCGGTAGTGCTGTTCGACGTCGTACTCGCGGGTGTAGCCGTAGCCGCCGTGGACCTGGATCGCCAGGTTGTTGGCTTCCAGACACCATTGTGACGGCCAGCTCTTCGCGATCGGAGTCAGGATGTCTAACAGCAGGGTCGACGTCTCGAGCTCATCGGAGCTTTCCGCGCTTTTACTGATGTCGATCAGCCGTGCGCAATACAGCACCAACGCCAGCGCACCCTCCACATATGACTTCTGCGCCAACAACATTCGCTTGACATCGGGATGCTCGATGATGGGCACGGGCGCCGTCGTGGGATCCTTCGATGTCACCGGCCTGCCCTGCGGGCGGTTGCGGGCATACTCTAGGGACTTCAGATAGCCGGTGTAGCCCAGCGCGATGGCGCCCAGCCCGACGCCCAGGCGCGCCTCGTTCATCATGTGGAACATGTAGCTCAGCCCGCGGTGCGGCTCGCCGATCAGGTAGCCGACCGCCCCCGGCTCGCCGTCGGGCCGAAAGCTACCCTCGCCGAAATTCAGCACGGTGTTGGTGATTCCGCGATAGCCCATCTTGTGGTTGAGCCCAGCGAGCACAACGTCATTGCGCTGACCGACCGTTCCGTCGGCGGAAACGAGGTATTTCGGCACGATGAACAGGGAGATCCCGCGGGTGCCGGGCGGTGCTCCGGAGATCTTCGCGAGCACCAGATGCACGATGTTCTCGGTGAGCTCGTGTTCGCCGCCCGAAATCCACATCTTTGATCCGAACAGCCGATAAGTCCCGGGAAACGGGCCGGAGTCGCGGGGCTCGGCGCGGGTGACGATGTCGGCCAGCGAAGATCCGGCCTGCGGCTCAGACAGGCACATCGTGCCCGAGAAACGCCCCGCCAGCATGGGTCGCAGGAACGCATCGATCTGTTCGGCCGTGCCGTATTTGGCCAGCAGGTTCGCGTTGGCCTGCGTCAGCAGGACATAGCCCGCGGTGCTGGTGTTCGCGGCGTGGAACCAGGCCAGCCCCGCCCCGGCCACGGCCATCGGCAGCTGCGCCCCGCCGAGTTCGGCGTCCATGCCCATCGCGATGAGATCGGCGCGCGCGAACGCGTCGAGCGCCTCCTTCACCTCGGGGATGATCGTGACCGCGTGGCCGTCGAAGCTCGGCTCGTTGGCGTCGCTCTTCTTGTTGTGCGGCGCGAAGTAGCGGGTGGCCAGCTGCTCGCACAGCTCGAGCACACCGGCGAACGTCTCCTCCGAGTGTTCGGCGAAGCGTTCCCGCTTCGTGAGCTCGTCAACGCGCAGCCACTCGAACAGCAGAAAATCCAGATCCCGGCGCGACAGCAGCGTTGACTTCATCGCGTCCCTTCGGAAGGCGTCATTGTCACAAAAGCCGACGCCACGGCGTCAGGTAGACATGAGATTAGTCGTCCGCCGGGTACTGCTGGCCGTCCTGTTCCTTACTGCGTTATTCCTCGGCGTCTGGACGTATGCGCTCCCGCGTAACTGGTATGACACGTTCCCGGGGTTCGGCCTGAAGTGGATCGTGCCGACGGGGCCCTACAGCGAGCATTTCGTCAAAGACATCGGGTCCATGTATCTGGCACTTGCCGTGCTGACCGCGGCAGCGCTGTGGTTCGCCGCAAACGACGCAACGGTGCGGATCACGGCCGCGGTGTGGACCACGTTCAACCTGGCACACCTCGTCTACCACCTGACGATGCTGCAGGTGTACGACGACCGCGACAAGTTGCTGGTCGCCGGGTCGCTGGTGATTCTGCTGCTTGTCTCGGCGGCGTTGCTGATACCGCTCAGCCAGGTGGGTCCGCGCGGGCGGTCTTCTCCAGGGTGAACTGGTTGACGTCGATGTATCCGTCGCGAAACAGATCGGCGCACCCGGTCAGGTATTTCATGTACCGGTCGTAGACCTCTTCGGACTGGATCGCGATCGCCTCTGTCTTGTGGCCGGATAGCGCATCGGCCCACACAGTGAGTGTCTTGGCATAGTGCTGCTGCAGCGATTGCACCCGTGTCAACGTGAACCCGGCCTCGCCGGCCCGGTCCTCCACGATTTCAATTGACGGCAGCCGACCGCCGGGGAATATCTCGGTCATGATGAACTTGAGAAACCGTGCGAACTGGAACGTCAGCGGCAGGCCGCGCGCGGCTGCCTGCGCGGGATGCAGGCCAGTGATGGTGTGCAGCAGCATGATTCCGTCGTCGGGCAGCGCGTTGTACGCGAATTCGAAGAACGCGGGATATCGGTCATGGCCGAAATGTTCGAATGCGCCGATGCTGACGATGCGGTCCACCTGCTCGTCGAACTCCTCCCAGCCCTGCAGCAGGACTCGCTTCGAGCGTTGACTGGGCAGTTCAGCCAGGACCTTTTCGGCGTGACGCTCCTGGTTGTTGCTGAGCGTGAGCCCGACAACGTTCACGTCATACCGCGCGACCGCCCGCTTTAACGTGGAGCCCCATCCGCAGCCGACGTCGAGCAACGTCATCCCGGGTTCAAGGCGCAGCTTGCCGAGCGCGAGGTCGATCTTGGCGATTTGAGCCTCTTCCAACGTCATGTCGTCGCGCTCGAAGTATGCGCAACTGTAGGTCTGGCTCGGATCGAGAAATAGCCGGAAGAAGTCGTCAGACAGGTCGTAATGGGCCTGGACGTCTTCGAAGTGCGGCCTCATGTCCCCGTTGGCTCGGCGTGACAACATGACTCCTAGCTTCGGCGGCCGATCGGCCAGGAGAATACTAGCCGAAAGTTAACCCCGCACGTCAGCTACCCGCGCTACCCGCCGAGAGCGGCGATCAACTCCTTGACCCGGGCGGCCTCGTCCTCGGTGGGCGTTTCTTCGACCTCGATGGCCTCGATCAGGTCGGCTCGCATGCCGATCCCGTTGCCGGCCTCGTCTCTGGAGAGCTTGGCGCGCCCGCGCGCGACGTAAAGCCGCTGGCCAAGTGTGGCGCCCTGCCCGTTTGCCGCGCTGGCCATCAGGTCGTCGTACCGGTTGCGCACCGAACTCAACGCGACGATCACCGCGGGTGTGGTCCGGCTGCGCCCCGCCGCATCGCTCAGCGCGGATTCGAGTTTGCGCAGGCCCGCCAGAATCACCCCCACCCGGCCCGGGTACTCCTGGTCCGCCGGGTCCGGCAGGGACTGGATAGCATGCGAGTACATGTGCATCGCCGCATCGGAGAGGCTGACGATCACTGGCGATTCGCCGTCGTTGGGTTGCGTCGGTTCAGCCATTGAGCACCCTTTCTTGTCGGAATGAAAGCCGCCGAAATGATGGCGCTTTCCGTCGGCAGTTTTCCATACGTTTGTGAACTCGGCACCGCCGAGGATTCGGTTACCCCGGCGCCGGTTAGATGACACTCTGATGGGGATGACATTTGACGGCGAACGTGTCGAACACGATCCGGTGGAGGGAAGTCACGTCGAAGACGGCCTGATCGAACATCCCGCCGCAACCGACTTCGGGCACGCCCGGATCCTGCCCGCCGACCCGACGTGGTTCAAGAGTGCGGTGTTCTACGAGGTGCTGGTCAGGGCCTTCTACGACGGGAACGCCGACGGTTCAGGTGACCTGCGAGGCATCACCGAGAAACTGGATTACCTGCAATGGCTCGGCATCGACTGTTTGTGGCTGCCGCCTTTCTACGACTCGCCGCTGCGCGACGGCGGCTACGACATCCGCGATTTCTACAAGGTGCTGCCCGAGTTCGGCACGGTGGAGGATTTCGTCGCGCTGCTCGACGCCGCCCACCGCCGCGGCATCCGCGTGATAACCGACCTGGTGATGAACCACACCTCCGATTCGCACCCGTGGTTTCAGGAATCGCGTCGGGACCCCGACGGCCCGTACGGTGACTTCTACGTCTGGAGCGACACCAGCGACAAATACGCCGAAGCCCGCGTCATCTTCGTCGACACCGAGGAATCGAACTGGACGTTCGACCCGATTCGCAGGCAGTTCTATTGGCACCGTTTCTTCGACCACCAGCCCGACCTCAACTACGACAACCCTGCCGTGCAGGACGCGATGATCGATGTCCTGCGGTTCTGGCTCGATCTCGGTATCGACGGCTTCCGGCTTGACGCGGTGCCCTACCTTTTCGAGCGCGAGGGCACCAACTGCGAGAATCTGCCCGAGACGCACGCGTTCCTCAGGCGCTGCCGCAAGGTGGTCGACGACGAGTACCCGGGCCGGGTGCTGCTGGCCGAGGCGAACCAATGGCCGGCCGATGTGGTCGCGTATTTCGGGGACCCGGACACCGGCGGTGACGAATGTCACATGGCGTTCCACTTTCCGCTGATGCCGCGCATCTTCATGGCGGTTCGCCGCGAGTCGCGGATCCCGATCTCGGAGATCATGGCGCAGACGCCGCCGATTCCCGACACGGCGCAGTGGGGCATCTTCTTGCGCAACCATGACGAGTTGACCCTGGAGATGGTCACCGACGACGAGCGCGACTATATGTACGCCGAGTACGCCAAGGACCCGCGGATGAAGGCCAACGTCGGGATCCGGCGACGGCTTGCCCCGCTGCTGGAGAACGGCCGCGACCAGATCGAGTTGTTCACCGCGCTGCTGCTTTCGCTGCCCGGCTCGCCGGTGATCTACTACGGCGACGAGATCGGCATGGGCGACATCATCTGGCTCGGCGACCGCGACGGTGTGCGCACGCCGATGCAGTGGACACCGGACCGCAACGCCGGGTTCTCCGCGGCCAACCCGGGACGGCTCTACCTGCCGCCGAACCAGGATCCCGTTTATGGGTATCAATCGGTCAACGTGGAATCCCAGATAGACACCTCGACGTCGTTGCTCAACTGGACCCGCACGATGCTCTGCGTGCGCGGCCGCCACGAGGCGTTCGCCACCGGGGCATTCAATGAGCTGGGCGGGTCCAATCCGTCGGTGCTGACATACCTGCGCGAAGCAGATGACGACCTGGTGCTGTGCGTCAACAATCTGTCCCGCTTTCCTCAGCCAATCGAGCTCTACCTGCAGCAGTGGAACGGATACACGCCGGTGGAGCTGACCGGTGGCGTCGAATTCCCACGTATCGGTCATCTGCCTTATTTGTTGACGCTGCCTGGCCACGGGTTCTACTGGTTTGAGCTGCGGATGTTCGAGGAGAAGCAATGAATCTGCCGTTCGCGGACTGGTTGCCGCGTCAGCGCTGGTACGCAGGTCGAGGCAGAGAGCTGTCGGCGGCCGACGCGACCCGGGTGGTGCCGCTGCGCGACGACCTGGACTTGGTGCTGGTCGATGTCTCCTACGCCGACGGGGCGTCGGAGCGGTATCAGGTCATCGTCGAGTGGGAGACCGCTCCGCCGGGCGAGTACAGCAACGTCGCGACGATCGGCAGCGCGGACGACCGCACCGGGTACGACGCGCTCTACGACCCGGCCGCGGCGCGGTTCCTGCTGGCGTTGATCGACGGGTCCGCCCAACGCGGCGACGCGACGTTCAGCAAAGAGCCCGGCGCGACGCTGCCGATGGGCGCGGCGCCGCGGGTGTTCGAATCCGAGCAGACCAACACCAGCGTGATCTTCGGGCAGGACGCGATCCTCAAGGTGTTTCGCCGCATCGCGCCCGGCGTCGACCCCGACATCGAGTTGAATCGTGTCCTCGGCCGCGCCGGCAACAAGCACGTCGCCCCGCTGCTGGGTTCGATCGAGATGTCGCTCGACGGAACACAGTGGCCATTGGGCATGGTGACCGAGTTCGCCGCGAATTCCGCCGAAGGGTGGGACATGGCGACGGCCAGTACCCGTGACCTGTTCGCCGAGGGTGACTTGTACGCGTATGAGGTGGGCGGCGACTTCGCCGGTGAGTCATACCGCCTCGGCGAGGCGGTCGCCTCGGTGCACGCCACGCTGGCCGAGGCGTTGGGGACGGCGACGGTCGACTTCCCAATCGACGCGATGCTGGGCCGGCTGAAGTCTGCCGCCGAGGCGGTGCCCGACATGCGTCAGTACACACCCGCGATCGAGGAGCGGTTCCACAAGCTCGCCGGGGAGACGATCACCGTGCAACGCGTGCACGGCGACCTTCATCTCGGCCAGGTGCTTCGCACCCCGGAAACGTGGCTGCTGATTGACTTCGAGGGCGAGCCGGGCCGGCCGCTGGCCGAGCGACGCCGACCGGACTCGCCGCTGCGCGACGTCGCAGGAATGCTGCGTTCGTATGGGTACGCGGCCTATCAGCGGATGGTCGACCAGGACGCCGACGAGCACCCCAAGCAGTTGGCCGCCCGCGCGCGCGAATGGGTGGCCCGCAACCAGGCGGCGTTCTGCGACGGGTACACATCGGTGGCTGAAGCCGATCCGCGCAACTCGGCGGCGGCGCTGTCGGCCTACGAGCTGGACAAGGCCATCTACGAGGCCGCCTACGAGGCCCGGCACCGGCCGGCGTGGCTGTCGATCCCGATGTGGTCGATCGCCCGGCTGCTCGGCTAAGTCGACGAGACTGAAGCCACCGCGGCGGTCATCGGCATGTCGTCGCAGCCGTTTAAGTGTCGGCGACAGCTTCAGCCGAGCTCGTAGGACTCGGGTGACACCCGGAAATAGTGACCGGTGCTGGCGTCGGTGCATGTGATACCCGCGGGCTCGCTGTCGCAGGTGATCGCGCCGACCGAGCGCGTTTGGCCGTAGCCGAGCATGTCTACGGCCCGGCCATGCCCGAAGGGAGTACACCAGTCGGGGCCCGACCGGGGCGGCGCGTAGGTGGTGTCTTCGACATCGCATGCCACGGCGCCCGTCCCGTCGGCGGCCGTCGTCATCTGGCAGACGATGTTCCCCGACGGCGACTCGAATACGAATGAGGGGGAGTCGGCGTGCGCGGTTGCCGGAAGCGCGATCGCCGCGACCATCGCCGCCGCGACCACCCCGAGTGTCGCGCTCGTGTTCATCGGTTCCTTTTTTCGTTGCAGCCGACTGCAGCCGACCCTCAATCCGCGATGTCGAACGCCGCGATCACCTTTGTCGGCGTGACTCGCACCACCAGTTCACCGGCCACGCCGTTTCGTCGACCGAATTCCTCGGCGCGGTCTACCCCCATGTAGCGGCCGCCGATCCGCGTCGCGGTATCCAGCAGCTGCAGAGGGTCTTCGGAGATGCTGGCGGTGCCCTGCACCTGGACGAACGAGAACGGCGGGTGAGGGTCGTCGACGCACATGGTGACGCGGGGGTCATGTTTCAGGGCGCGCCCTTTCGCGGATTTCGCGTCGGTGTTGAACACGACATCGCCGTTGTCGACGATGAACCACACCGGCACGACCAGCGGTCTCCCATCAGACGCCAGGTAGCCAAGCAATCCGGTGCGTGTGCCCGCCGTCAGGAATGCGACAACCTCGTCAGTCAGTTCAGCGGGCACGACAAGCTACAGAGTCACGATGTCGTAGTCGCCCACCCCGTCGATCAGCACCTGCAAATGATCGCTCGACGAACCCAGCGTCTGCTCGATCGCGGTGAGCCGCGCCGTGTAGTGGCCGACCGGGTACTCCGCGGTCATCCCGATCCCGCCGTGGAGCTGGATCGCCTCCTGACCGATGTGCCGAGCCGACCGACCGATCTGCAGCTTCGCGCGTGACGCGATGACGGGGTCGAAGTTCCCGTCGGCGATCGACATCGCGGCGTAGTGGCTCATGCTGCGCGCCATCTCCAACGCGACGTACATGTCGGCGGCCCGCTGGGTCAGCGTCTGGAACGTGTTCAGCGTCACCCCGAACTGCTTGCGGGTCTTGAGGTATTCGGTGGTCAGCCGCAGCGCCTCCTCCATCGCGCCCACCGCCTCCGCGCACAGCGCCGACTGGGCGCGGATCACCGCGCGGGCGATCGGACGGGTCGCGTCGACCGCTTCCCCGAGCGGCCGGGCCGGCACCCCCCCGAGGTCGATCTGGGCGCCGCGCCGCCCGTCGAATGTCCGGTACGGCTGCCGCACCACGGCGCCGGCGCCGCCTTCCACCAGGAACAGCCCGGTGCCACCGCCGGGCAACTCGGCGCTGACGACGAGCACGTCGGCACTGTCGCCGGCCGGGACCGGGTTCTTCAGGCCGGTCAATGTCCACGAATCACCTTCGCGCGCAGCAGTTGCGACACCGGCATGCGCGAACCCGAGCAGCGACCGCCCGCTGGCGACGTCGTCGAGGAGTGCCCGCTGCTCCCCGCGCCCCAATTCCGCGATGAGGCTGCCCGGCGCCAACGCCGCGAACGCCACAGGTTCGGGCGCCAGCGCCCTCCCGACCTCGGTCATCACCAGCGCGATCTCGATCTGTCCGCCGGCGTCCTCGTCAAAGCCGAGCCCGAGGATCCCGATCTCCGCCAGCTGGTTCCACACCTCGCGGCTCCAGCCCAGTTCGCTGTCGGCGACCTTGTTGCGGCTCTCCTGGTCGTAGCTGCGCGAAAGCAGATTCCGGGTGGTGTCGCGCAGCAGAGCTTGTTCGTCGGTCAGCTGGAAGTCCATGGGAGCCTCACAATCCGAGGATGGTTGACGAGATGATGTTGCGCTGTATTTCATTGCTGCCGCCGTAGATCGACGTCTTGCGGTAGTTCAGGTACGCCGGCACGGCCCGCTGCGCCCAGGCCGGCGACACGATGTCCGCCCGGTAAGGAATGGCGTCGGGTCCGGCGACGTCGACCAGCAACTCCGAGGCCGCCTGCACCAGTTGGCTGCCCCGCAGCTTCAGCACCGATGACACCGGATTCGGCTTGCCCTGCGCCGACCCCGACACCACCCGCATCTGCGTGAGTTCCAGTGCCAGCACCTCGTTTTCGATTTCCGCCAACCGCGCCGCAAACAGCGGGTCGTCGAGCCGGCCGACCTCGCGAGCGTGCCTCTTGACCTCAGCGAGCCGCACTTTCGTCCTGCCGACCCCCGCGATGCCCGTGCGCTCGTTGCCGAGCAGAAACTTCGCGTACGTCCACCCCTGGTTCTCCTCTCCGACGAGCTGGTCGGCGGGAACGCGGACGTCTTCGAAGAAGACCTCGTTGACTTCGACACCGCCGTCGATCAACTTGATCGGACGCATGGTGATGCCCGGCGTGTCGAGGTCGATCAGCAGGAATGAAATCCCGGCCTGACGTTTGGGCGCCTGGGGGTCGGTGCGCACGAGGCAGAAGATCCAGTCGGCGTACTGGCCCAGCGTCGTCCACGTCTTCTGGCCGTTGACGACGTAGCTGTCACCGTCGCGGAGGGCCGTGGTTCGCAGCGACGCGAGGTCGGAGCCGGCCTCCGGTTCGGAGAATCCCTGGCACCACCAGATGTCGAGGCTCGCGGTTGCCGGAAGGAAACGTTCCTTGGTCTGCTGGGAGCCGAACTCGGCGATCACCGGGCCCACCATTTTGGTGTTGAAGTTCAGCGGCTCCGGTACGCACGCGAGCTGCATCTCGTCGAGCCAGATCTGGCGCTGCGCGAGCGTCCAGTCCTTGCCGCCCCACTCCACCGGCCAGTTCGGCACCGCGAAGCCGTTGGCGTGCAGGATCTTGTGGCTCGTAGCGATGTCGTCGCGGCCGACTTCCAGGCCGCGGCGCACCCGGTCGCGAATCTCCGCCGGGATCTCCGTCGTGTAGAAGTCGCGGAGCTCATCGCGGAATGCGGCCTCCTCGTCGGTCAAAGCTAGTTGCATGAGATGCCTCCATTTCTGAGCCGCCTCTTCGAACAGTAGGCTTTCACGATGCGCGCGGCACGAGTGATGCGGCTTGATGGTCCGGACGCGATCGAAGTGTCAGACATCGACGAACCCAGCGGTGACGGTGTGGTCGTCGAGGTGCACGCCGCCGGCGTCGCGTTCCCCGACGCGTTGCTCAGCCGCGGCCTGTACCAGTACAAACTCGAACCGCCGTTCATCGTCGGTGCCGAGATCGCAGGCGTGGTGCGAAGCGCGCCCGAGGGCAGCCATGTGGCCCCCGGGGACCGGGTCGTCGGTCTGACAATGATCGGCGGAGGCATGGCCGAGCTCGCCGTTCTCGAACCGGAGCGGATTTTCCGGCTCCCGGACAACGTGAGCTTCGAGGCGGGCGCCGGCTTGCTGTTCAACGACCTGACAGTCTTTTTCGCATTGACGGTGCGGGGCCGGCTGGCCGATGGCGAAACCGTGCTGGTGCACGGCGCGGCCGGTGGGATCGGCACGTCGACGCTGCGGATCGCGCCGGTGCTGGGCGCGGCCCGCACGATCGCGGTCGTGAGCACCGAGGACAAGCGACAGATCGCCACCGCCGCCGGAGCCGACGACGTCGTGCTGGTCGACGGCTTCAGGGACGCGGTCAAGTCGCTGACCGGCGGCCGCGGCGTCGACATCGTCATGGACCCGGTCGGCGGCGACCGCTTCACCGACTCCCTGCGCTCGCTCGCCCCCGCCGGACGGCTGCTGGTGGTCGGGTTCACCGGGGGCGAGATCCCGACGGTGAAGGTGAACAGGCTGCTGCTGAACAACATTGACGTGGTCGGTGTCGGCTGGGGCGCCTGGGGCCTGTCGCATCCCGGTGCGCTGCAGGAGCAGTGGGCCGAGCTCGAGCAGTTGCTCGCGTCGGGCCGGCTGCCGGCACCCGAACCGGAGGTGTACCCGCTCGAGCAGGCCGGGGCCGCGGTGGCGTCGCTGGAGAACCGCACCGCCAAAGGGAAAGTGGTTGTCCGCGTCCGCAACTAGCGCAACTAGGCGGACACCAGCTCCAGCGCCCGGAACGTCAGGTTGTCGTCGCTGACGGGTCCGTCGCGCAGCACCTCGACGTCGCGGCGGAAGTCCATCACCACCTGCCACGGGCCGGTCTCACCTTGGCGCGGGAATTGGTCCACCGCGCGCCGCACATAGCCGGCCGACAAGTCAAGCAGCGGCCGGGTTGCCAAGCCGGACGGTGCTTCTGGAACGCAGATGTCGTAGCCATGGGCGTCCATGTGGGCCAGCAACCGGCAGAAATGCTCGCACAGCGGGCCGACCTTCAGCGTCCACGACGAGTTGGTGTAGCCGAACACGAACGCGAAGTTCGGCACGCCCGAGAGCAGCATG
>Ga0153922_1000185_pt1 | contig 25521 bp, 31 predicted proteins | sample TSNJ006MetaG_FD_104723 | JGI IMG/M metagenome (GOLD analysis project Ga0153922, IMG submission 104723) | Attine ant fungus gardens microbial communities from New Jersey, USA - TSNJ006 MetaG | ecosystem: Host-associated > Fungi > Mycelium > Unclassified | place: USA: New Jersey, Brendon T. Byrne... | reverse complement strand
CTTTTTGTAACTGAATCCAAAATTGATTACCTAACATTCTCAAAAATTCTTTTTAATTTATTTATCAAGTTATGAGCTGATCGATGTAAAAGTAGCTAACATGCAAATGGTTTTTTGGCCCACTGTATGATATATCTTATTAACTCAACAGACCTTTATATTAGTAGTCAAGAGAAATGCAGTTTGGACACAGTTCATAACTATGAGTAATGGTGATGGCATACTGCAATGATTATGTGATCCCAACAATAAATGTGGTGTCCCAAAGGATGGTCACAAATCAAGATAGTTGTTTGGTCATAGGATTGGTTAAAGCCTTGTAATTCTTCTATTTTCAAGAGTGATAAATCGTGTACTACTATTTAAAGTTGAGACACTTAGCTAAGGTAATCTGGGTAATGTATATTGCGCGCGAACCACCGGGTGCCTGGCGAGCCGGTTCGTGGGACAACAAAGCACAACAGAGGAGGGACATTAATAGGGGGGGCGCAAGTTGAGGAGCAAAGCATGGCCCGGTCGCAACCCATTGCTCTGCCCACTGTCCAGCACGATGACTGGCCCATCGACGCCTCCTACCCGCCCTCTGCTCCCTTCAACCCTGCCTCCTTCACCCGCCACTTTCTCGGCTCGCCTGTCTCTGACGACTGGCCCATGGTCGAGCCCAGCTCGTTCACTTCTGCCCCCTCCTCGTCCTTCACTCGCCACTTTCTCGGCTCAAATGCCCTGAGTCTCTTTGACCGTGAAGGCGAACTCGTGCGTTTCTTTCCATCCACTCTTATTTCTCAGCTTATTCTTCCAGTGCCGCAATTACACCTGCTGTGGCCTCCACCTCAGCGACCTCCACGCTCTTCTTGAGCACTTTGAGGCCGTCCACATCGTCCTTGTCGACGGCGACGCCACCCGTCCTGAGCTCCACGTCCCTCTCGCTTCTGACCCAGACGACATGGAACTCGACATCGACTTCGACGATGGTCCTCCCTCCCACTCTTCCTCTTCCTCTGCTGCCCCCTCGCCCCCAGACACTCCTGTCTCCACTCCGCTCTCCGCATGGTCCTCTCCCCACTACCTGACCTCTCACCACCTGACTTCCACCTCACTGCCTCCCTCCCCCCGCTCAATGACCGCTGCCCCTACTAGGACCGCCTCCCCTGCCTTTGCATTTGCCCCCTTTGGTCGCATCCATGTCCCTTCGCCCCTTAATAAGCCCCAGCAGGCCTTCAATTCATATTCCCCCTTCTCCCAGGACTACTCGGCCGCTCTCCCTGGTGCTCAGGACAACTCAGCCTCCCCAGACGATGCCACCATGGCGACCACTCCGCCTTCCATTGATACCCCGGCTGACTGCATCCCTCCCTCCTTGCTGTTTTCTTCTCCCTCTGACTCCCCTGCTCCCTCTTGTCTCTCCAGCCCAACTGCCCCTTCCCACCTCCTCATACCCTCTTCCGCCTCTGCGCCCACCACACCCATCTCTGCTACCTGTTCAAGCTCCTCCCTTCTCCTTCTTAGCAAACCTTACAAGTGCCCCAAGCCAAACTGTAACAAGAGCTACAAGCAGGCAAACGGCCTCAAGTACCACATGACTCATGGCAGCTGCAACTTTGCTCCCCCCAAGGACTTGGAACATGTCAAGGATCTCCTCGAACGCAAAAGGCGTGAGCGAGCTCGTGAGCGAGAAAGGCATGTCAATCTTGGCTTGCCTCTTCCTAATCCTTCCACTGGTCCCACCACCCCCACAACAGGGCTTGCCGCAGAATACGGTATTACAGAGAACGACCTTAGGGAGGTAGAAAAAGAGGCCGAGAAACGCCTTCGACCCTTTGTCTGCGCTATCGGAGATTGTCAACGGCGCTACAAAAATATGAATGGTCTTCGTTATCATTATCAGCATACTGGTGAGCATGGCGCACAAGGTTTCTGCTTGCTTGCCAACGGACAGCATCGTTGTCTTCAAGGCACGAAAAGAGGCTCTCATCACTGCCCTCCCACCGACGATCGCAGAGGAAAGAAGAGGCTTGTCAATCGTCAAAAACAAAATGATGCCAAGCAACCCGATTCTCAATATGCTGCCCAGGTAAATTGATTACTGGTCGAGGTTCCATAGCTCATTCTTTCATTTAGAGTGCGACTGCGCATCCCTATCCTCATCATACGCTACCCACTAGCGCATCCACCTCCACTTTTCAACCACATGTTGGAGGCTATTTTAGTCCTAATGGCGTCAATCCTCATGCCTATCTCGGGATGAATGCCAAACACAGTAACCTCAGCTCATTGATGGCGATGCAACAACAGGGTGGATATGTTCCACAACCAGTGCAGCCACAACCAATGCAGCCACAACCGATGCAGTCACAACCGATGCAGTCACAGCTGGCCATGTTTCATCAACAGCTCAAGGATCATTATGTGAGTCAATACCAACAGCAGACACCTCAAGGACAGGAGGATTCTTCCGCCATATAAGCACAAAAAGTATTTTATTTATTCTCTTTTTTTCTCTCTCTTGCTTTGCGTACTGATGTAATTTACCCTCTCTTCCTCCCTTGGCTTATTGTTGTACGATTTCTTCCGTTGGTTATGCTCATCTTTTTTTGTAATCTTTCTAGCACGTTTTTCGATTGCTTTCTTTTTTCTTTTCTTTTAATCTTGGTTCTTGCTTGACGTTGCTGGAAGGGAAAAGCAGTGGTGGTGGGATGATTCTTGTCAGAAGAAAAAAAAAAAGAAAACTCTCGTTTTTGAGAGAAGGGGGCCGTCTTGTGCTTATAGAGTAAAAAAAAACCTTTTTTCTGTCTTGATTTTCTTTTCACCCCCTTCCGGTCTCCCACTAGTTTGGAGATCTAGATAGATAGATATATAAATATCTGAAAGTAGCGTAGCGATATAAATCTAAGTATATGCGTTTTTTTCTTGGGAGACAGTGTTCTTGGGGGAGACTGTTTGTGGTTCGAGAAATGTGTCTATCATTTTGCGGAGTTTAGGTTGATGTTGTGTGGGTGATTTGTTCTGTTTCTGTTCTTTTGGGTAGATTTGCACGATTAGAACGGATCGTATGTTCTAAAGTTCCTTTTTTCCCAGACAAAATCAGTGTATGTCAGGCAGAGGTGTTGAGGCTATCAATGTGTGATGTACAAGCGCTAACCTCTAACCTCTTTTTTAAAAAAAAAAAAGTCAACGGAAGCCAATGATGTCAGTTTACATAGTGCATACATTTATTATTTTTCGATGTATACGTTTCGAGAAAGAGAGGCAGTGGCTATGTGTGCGTATGTACGTGTGTGCGTCTTTGTTTTTGGGAGACAATGAACCGAAAAAGAAAATCCATCATCAGTGATGGGTTCTGAGTCAAGTAGACTCATTCTCTCGTCTCGGTCTCGTCTATCAGAAATGCTTCCTATTCCATGATCATAATTATCATGTGTGTTTTTCGGACACCGGGGAGGGGCTGAGGTTAAGGAATGACATTGTAACCCCATCTCTCTCTTATATACGCAGACTACAAGCCGACAAGCCCAAAACTCCGAAAATCAAAATCAAACTCTGACCGATTTTGAGAAGAATCCCACCCTTCCTTCTTCCTTTTTCTTCTCCAGCCAGAGAGAAGCCTGATGCAATTAATCTTGTCAGAATTTTATGGTGCGTCACATGCGTCGTCCGCAGACAGATAGACAGACAGCACAGACAGACACAGACACAGATACAGAGAAACGGAAATGGAAGCGACAAACAGGGGAGATGGGATGACTTGATCCCGTGAAACATACCCAAAAAAAGAAAAGATCGCTCGGTCCGAAGAGAAGGATTTAAGCATTCCCGATCTTACCTACACCACACGCATAACCTGTTCTTCGAAGAAATGTGAACGCTCCGAAGAATGATGATGAATGTGCGATTATCGCTTCTTTACAAATGTGGATATGTCATGCATATTCCGATGCCGATGCATCACGCATCGGCTAAAGAAAAGGAAGTGGGGTGTCTGATTTGTTGGAGATTGTAGTAGTGGTCATAGTTGCTGTGATTGTTAGTTTATCTGTACCCCTCCCCCTCTCCCTCTCGGTCGGATATGAAGAAAGAAACTTAGTTTTCACACCTGCCAGGGCCATGGAGCCTTGATCTTTCTGATTGGCTGATATGCACTGCGTTGCGGCTGACAAGCCACACCATACACATACATTTATGTCCAAATACCGGGTGATCATCGGTTAGCGACACACTCCAAAAGGTATTCCGAACTGGTTTGCATTATTATTATTTTTATCGGCGGAGAGGCATTTCTACGTCCGTTACAGCCCCTATTGTTTCTATTTATGAACTTGGGAAACATATCTTTGATGCCTGATGGATCTTCCCACACTTACGATGCCTCTGATGACCCAATGCAAAGACGATTTTTACAACTCAATAGGTTGGTATCTCTCAGTCTGCGGCAATCAGGCACCGGTATATATTCAAAACAGTCCAATGCGATGAGAACTTGTTGCCTCCTCCAAGCCCACCACTGCCACCCTGCGGCTGTGCCGGTGCAGACTGTGACCGTCTTCTGGGCCCAGAGACCGGTCGTCACGGAGACCATAGCCCTCGCAGCTTTCTCGACCCCGAGATCGCAGCACCATAGTGGGCGGAAAAGCTTTTGATTTTTTTATCCTCTTTCACCATACTACATTTACACTTTTAGCATTTAATATAATACATCCGGACCGATATCTGCACAACGAAAAATGGCTATATATGGCACCCGTGGGACTTTGTTTATCAATAGTCAATCTGCGAGTCATTTTTGCCGAAAAGGACAGGTTCTCGATTCATTGTTGAGAGCCGGCCGCCCTTTGTTTGCTCTTTTGTACGATACTCATGACCTCCAGCTATGTCTATACAGCCCTGAAAACCAAGTCCGCTGATCTGGTGGAATCGCATCATGAAGAGGAACCAACTAAAAACTCTGGCTCGAGCGCTTGGGGCAAGCTACAAACAGCGGCCAGTGATGCATATCAACGAAATCTTGGACTGTTACTCATCATTGGCTCTCAAATGTTCTTATCTCTTGTGAATGTGGCTGTTAAAAAGTTGAATGATATCGACCCGCCTGTATCAGCCCTCGAAGTGCGTATACTGATGAGATTTTTATGAATTCAAGGTTTTTTGACTCGTGTGATCCTCTACAAAAAGTTGATTGTTGTGCGGATGGTGCGCTCGTCGCTCCTTTCTTGCGTTTTTTGAGCCCATCCTTGTTCGTAGGGTATCACTTGGATATGTTCGGTTGCCTACATGTGTGCTTCACCCTGTTCACTATTCCATGGAGACAGTGACTCAACAGAAGCTTCAGGATATCGACAGGTGTGCCGAACCCATTCATGGGTCCTGAAGGTGTCCGCTTGTTGCTTGTATTTCGTGGGGTATCAGGGTATGTGGTCTGCGGATGGACAATAATTGTGATCTTCCATAATGAATCCAATCTCAGGTTTTTCGGATTGATCGGGGTGTACTTTTCGCTGCAATACCTTTCGCTCTCTGATGCTACTGTGCTCACCTTTCTCTCGCCTCTATGCACAGCTGCCTCTGGTGCGATGTTCCTGGGTGAGAACTTTTCTCGCAAGGAACTGTTCGCTGGCTGTGCGTGTTTATGAAGAATCAGTATATGGTTGTAGCTGATTCGATCCGTTATCTAGTTTTTAGTCTTGCTGGCGTTGTACTCATCGCTAGGCCTCCCTTCATATTTGGCACTAGCGGCGAAGAATTAGAGATTTTGGTGAAAGAGGTGACGCCTGAGCAACGTTTGATCGCTGTGGGGTATGTGGCCTCCTTGGCTATTTCCATTCAATTTTCCTGACCTACATATAGAGTAGCACTCATTGGTGTCCTAGGAGCGACCGGAGCTTGTGAGCCCTCCTTTATACAATCCAATTTCTTCCGACCAATGTGATTCATCATAGACACTTCTTTGCGCGCAATTGGTAAGCGTGCACATCCCTTGCATTCCCTTGTTATGTTCTCTTTCTACTCTGTGGTCGTTGCTTCTATCGGGTGAGGACTTTGTAAATCTTTTAAATACCGACTGCCTAACTCATGCTCCAGAATGATTGTCACCAAAACTCCCCTCGTTGTACCAATGAGACCAGAATGGCTTGGTATGCTGTTCATAATTGGGATCTTTGGATTCTTTGCTCAAGTTGGTGCAAGATCTATACTATGCCCATCATTTGATCATCATATCTCATCTAGATACTCCTAACCATGGGTCTCGCCCGTGAGACGGCGAGTCGGGGATCTATCGGTGTCTATACTCAGGTTCCCTTTGCCCTTACTCCCTGGCATTCATGATTTGCTAAAGTGTCCTTGATAGATTGTCTTTGCAACAATTCTGGAGAGACTATTCTTCAGGACGATACCTTCTGTGCTCTCCATGATCGGAACACTTATGATTCTCTCAAGTGCCCTCTTTGTTGCAGTGCGTGACAATCTACATTTTTATTCGTTTATTACTTATTCTGTAACGTCAGCTTACAAAAGAGTCAAGCCCGGCTCCAGAGGAGGGTGGTGAGAGTGTGGTTGCCTCGGAGGATTCTGACGTCGACTCTCTGGAAAGAGGACTCTGAGATAGTGGAGATGTAGATTTGCACCGGACGTGCAGCTCGCCGTCCAATGGGCATTTTGGTTTTTGAGTAGTCTTCTTGCTTCATACCATATGCAGACTTGATGTCTACAAATGGCAATTGCCATTAAATCATGTGTGGGAAAATGAAATCTCCTCTACTGTTGCTTTATTGCTTTCTACTATTGTAAAAGAATGACTTCTCCCTATCCGAACTTTTCAACACCACTCACTTTTCAAGGAACTACCCCCCAGTCTCCTGCAGGTAGAGGTCGTCCAAAGGGATCCGGCACAGGAGCAAAGAGAGGGAGGAAACCCAAAAGTCATCTTGGAACCCATTCACCCCGAGTTGCAAGTCCTGCTCCCGGAAGTTCCACCGCTAGCCCTGTTTTCTCAAATCCACAATTTCAACAAGTCCACTGGGCGACAAGTGCGGCTGAAGATCAAGCGGAAGGTAGTTTGCTGCAAGGGGGAATATCGAGACGGAGTAGTTCACTACCGCAAGTGATTGGAACAGTACAAGGAAACGCTACCCCAGTGACAGGTGGAAGTACTGGTGTGGAGAGCCAAGCATTGACTAGTGGAACCCTCGTGCCGTCTCTTGCAGCTGGAGCAAGGCCAACTGGACTGGACGAGGACGGAGATGTCGATGATGAACTATTACCTGCTATGGCTGACGATGATTACTCAGCTCAGCAGAGCTGGAATACACAGTCAAAAGACAATTTGAAGTGCGAGTCTTGGTCCTAGCACCAGTGGAGTGCGCTAATGGCCTGCGGGTACTAGGATCCTTATGGACAGCTTCACCTCAGACCAATATGAGCGTTTCGAGGCTTACCGGCGGCACGCATTACCCAAACAAGCTGTGCGAAAGGTCAACTAGTCTCTGCATGGTACACTGTGCTTTTTCTGATTTTCGTGAACAGCTAGTGCAACAGAGCCTAGGCCAGCAGGTCTCTCAGCCGGTAGCCCAAATAATTGCTGGATTTTCTAAGGTTTTTGTTGGTGAGATTGTTGAAAAAGGTAAGGTGTTTGAGAGGTCTATCTGGAACTTCTGGTTGATAATCCTTGGGCTCCTTTCTGCGGACTTGGTATGAAGCTCGTGCAGTGCAGGCTAGACGTGGTGACGTAGGCCCGCTTGCTCCAGATCACCTACGAGAGGCATATCGTATGTACCAACAAGAGACTGGAAGAGTTGGTGCCGCAAGGCCGTTACGGTCCAAGCGTCTTTTCGTAAAGTAACGACACGGGTTTACGCCAGCTTATCATTCTACACATGTCCAAGCTTTAGGCCGAGTTTGCCTGCTCATCATAAATTATGATTGTATCCATCTGGTGCAGCTCCTAGACTTCATTGATATGCTTGCAGTTGGTTCGGAGATAGTTCATAGTCATTTAGAGGAGGCCTTGGCCATGGGTCCAACATAAAGAATTAAGAAAGAATCATCACAAAGAGCACACTTGAGTCATGGCAAGAATTTTGTAGTGTTGAGGTGTATGACATCTGTGTAGAAGACTTTCGGCCAATGGTGTAGCGATTTAAAGGTATGAGATAAACTGGTCGTATGCAAATACACATCTCAAGAATCTGCCATCACATCTTGCGCACATCATGCAATTGTCACCATAATCGCTTGAGAAGGAAACATACATAGATCAGAGGGAATAAGATGCCTGTATTAAGAAGGTGAGGAAACCGGTGAAAAATCGATGATACTAGCCGGCATCTTACCCTCAAATCTCTTCCTTTCCATTGGATTGGTATGACAATCAAGATGAAAAGTCCAACCACGATTCTAGTTGGGCATAAGCAAAAAGCATTAATGTGTGGGAGGTTTTTGGAACTTACGCTGCCTCACATCCGAACACCTGGATCGCGCCATGTTTAAGTGCCCAGGGCACCTGAAAATACGCTACACTAAACCCTGATTTTGCGCATTCAACGTAATTTTAAGGTTTGATGAATGATCTCACCTCCGAGAGTTCTGGCAAGATTGATCAAAGCGCTGACTTCACCCTGAAAACAAAATTTGTTTAACTGTGAACCGTTCTGACAAGCAGAGCCCATACCTGATGTTTTGGAAAGCAGTCACTGATATATGCATATACTGCCACCGTAGTGATCATGATAGCGAGCTCAGCAATACCCCAACCCATGATGAGAGCTCCGACAGTCAGGTGATTCTGGATGGCTGCACCTAGGACTACAAATCCAACTATGTATAAAGGCAAAGAGACATAGCAGGCCCTAATTCAACTTCAAGCAATCTGCAGGGGAACGGGTAATTAAATCACATACCAAAGGCGACTTTCGGCCTCGAAAACACCCTTGTTCCTCTTGATGGAGGTATTCATAATCCAGTCATTCAAGTATCGGCCGACGAGTTCTCCAATAATAACAGATACCTGGAAATATTGGATCGAACCGAGGACACGACAGTAATGACGATACCTACCACAGGTGTGCCATATATACCTGCAGTTGCAAATTGGCCAAAGCCATATCCACCTTCTTCTGGAGAGTTTTTGAGGAACACGATGTTTGTAACCTAGGAACTTGTCATGAGCGGTTGAGTGAATTCATAGATGTACATACATTGAGTCCGATACCGAAACCAAATACAAGCGCCTTATGTGGCCTTGAGTTCACATAAATTTCGTCTATCTCATTGGAGTGCTCACCTCAAAGACAAGGATAGACAACAAGTGAGGCCTCCAAACAACATGCAAGATTGCCATGCAAGATTGCACCCATGATGGACGATATTTTGCCATCTTCCATCCTGTAATTCCAATGAGTGTTTCTACTCGGTAACGAAGTCCACTGGTCGTTGGCTCAGGTATCGTTGGCCGAACTGTCCGGTCATATATCCTGAGTAATCCGATCAGGTGCAAATGACCTCTGGAGATAAGAATGTCTTACGTCTCCTCTCCGAACAATGCAATAGCCAGAACTACAAAGAGTCCGTATAGACATCCGACCCCGTATGCCCAACGCCAGGTGGTCCGAGCCACTAGAAACCCGAAAACGAACGGAGAGACCAAGGGAGATATGATGAAACCCATGGTCCAGAAGTTCAGCTGTCATAACTAATCGTTCGCAAATTTTCCATTTCCAGCTGATGTCTCGGACTCACCTTTCGGGCTTGTAGATGAAAAGGATATAAATCCGTTACAACATATAAGCCCTAGTCCCAATTCAGTTTTCTGAAAATAAGTATAACACTGCATTATTGATCATACAGTAACTTGAGGTGCTGTACTGTGGAAGGTGAGAACCGAGTCATTTTTTTATATATCACGGTGACTTACCCAAAAAACGCTGTCAAGCATCGCATCGCTGCACACGACGATAAGACAGGCTATGATTTATTCACCATGGACTCACCAGCGAAGACCTTGAGAGTGGGCGCGAAAGTGCAGCCAACAAGGAAACCCAATGCCAACACCTATAAGGACCTTTAGAGTCAGGGCGAAAACTATAATTAAATAAAGCATATGCACCTGGGACCAAAACAAAACCGGTAGGCGACCTATACGCCGCATGATGATCACAGCAAAGATACTCCCCCATCCTAAACATTATAAGGACATTGTGGAGGATATCTACATTTGAGTTCAAATACCCAATAGGAAGATACTCCAGCTTCAAAAGTGTCAATAATAAAAGATGACCACATTGATAATACATACTTCGACGTCAAATTATTGATCATACCGGATGTGGTATTGTATTGTTCAGCCAATGGGAACAAAGATGCAATGCCTGGAAGTCCGAAAGCTAATCTAAGTCTGTTTCCCATCTCACTTGAAATTGCTTACCGATGCCAGAGTCGAAATCTGGTACGAATGCCGCAAGCGTGATGATAAGGAGCTGGATATCCTTACGGCCTCCCGTCCAATTCTGAGGATCCTTCTCTGAGTCAGTTGGTTGAGGCCACAATACTTTCGTCCCGTCTTTGGTCAGTTTAAGGCGAGCAGCTACTTCTTCTCCCAGTTCGACCTTTGCCTCTCTGTGTGATATCATACATCACGTCTCCTCAGCATTTTGTCACAAAAAGAGGAATACACACTCGGGATCAACAATGAGACGACCGGCATTCTGTTCATGGAACGCGAGTAGATCGGTGTGTAAGTAATTACTCTCCGTATCCTGTTCTCGTTTCTCGTTGAGTCTGCCCTCTTCCAACATGAATGGGAAATGACTGGTAGAACTGGGGCGTTCATTCTATATAAGCCTAGCAAAAAGGTCCCATGATTCCATGGGAAAACTGTAGCAACCCTGGCATTTCTCCACTTTTTTTCCTGATGTGTGATTCTCAGACGTTTCAAAAATAACAATAACAGTTAGTAATCACCCGTCATACGTTAGTTCGGGAATTCCCGATGCTGCCATGATAACCCTCAAATGTGAGCAGGTCCATCTTTGTACAGTAAAAGTGTCGAAGTGAGATGACCCATATCCATCACTCCATTCTATTTCATCACTTCTATTACAATTAATCCTTGGATACTGTTTAGCCTACTCCTATCTGGATAGCCAGTTTCTCCACATGGTAGAGTCAATCCTCAGTCGTCTACCCATCTAGTTGACTTAGACACCTCCTGTAGCTCATTACCTTCTCAGGTAAATTAGTAGCCACTCACCCATCTAGGTGGCGTCTGAGTTCAATGCCAGAGACTGCGTGCGGATCAACCCTGGAAGGACTCTGTCGCGTAACAAATCTTACGACAACATTGGGTTGTTGTAGTCAGTATTTATCAACCGCAACAGGCGAAGACGAATGAAAATAAAAAATGAGGAATGACCAGTGGATTGTTCACACTGTCCAATTGCCAGTTAGATATTCTTTCCGATCCTCTTAAGGTTTGAATCTAGAAGTGCTTCAGTCCATAGGCGGCACACGGGTCTTAATCTCCAAAGGGAATTTCCCGGACATTTACTTATGGTAGACAGTATGGTAGATAGTCAATTTTCCCGGTAGTTAGACCCAGACTAGTGTATCCTTAGTTCGTTACCTCCTGAGCTGGGATCTGTGAATGATGATTCAGCTGTACCTGGGGTTCGTCTATACATAGCGCTGAGCAGACAAACGTATGCAAGCCCTGAGTCAGCTTCATTGTTCACGGTGCCTTGTATATTCTCCTTTGTACTGTCTCATTGTCTCAGCATAAGTATAACAGATTCTGTAGTAGCACCTCAGTCCTTTACCGAAGACTAATACCTCGTATCAGCAACATTCATTTCTCGCTGCATCTCCTATCACGAAATTAGTCCAAGGCAAAGAACCAGAATACACTTCAACTCTTGTTCAAACTCACTCGATTGGCAAGTTACTGCTTCACATCTGGAGTGCACTGATCCGATCAAAAGTTGTTTTTACTCGATGTCCAATTTCCGGCCGTGTTTCTTCCACTGGTTAAATAGGATGCTGAAACGCTTGCTCGAATTGTTCAAGGTCCGCTCAAAGTGTATTTGATTCGCAGCAGTGAACCGTGGTTGCTCAGCCGCAGCAAGACCGGAACAACGGTAGTGATTGTCATGAATATCTCTATATCGTTTCATGTCCCACATTGTACAGCGTATACCTGGGTCCAGAGGACTAGATGAGTGGATAGTTAGCGGTGCCATTTGTACAGAAGTGAGCCACTACCAACCCGTCTTTATAAGATGCAGAGGACATTCCTCATTTCTTCAACCTTCGACATCGGTTCCGAGAGATAAACGATATGAACGGAATCCTCAGATTTTTTATTGCCGCATCGTTACTCGCAGCTGGAATTCCGGCATCAGCCGGTCCAGTGCAGGTGTGTTAACAAAGAAAATTAATATGCAAGCAAAGACTAATGCATTAATAGATTCTCAAGCGACAGAGCAGTAATTTTACTGGACTACCCCCAGCTGATTCTGCTGGGCTCGCTACACAAAGCGTTTGGGCCTCTGCCGCTTCGTCTGTACCCATGACCTCTGCAACCACGGTGACTACCACCCATTCTTCCACGTCTTTCATGGGCACGGCTGTATCTGCTCCTCCAGCTGTCAGCATGATTGGTTCCTTCATGTTAGAGAACCCAGACTTCCGCACTCGATCTTTCACCGTCCCGACAGAGACTGCCACTCCCACTTGCAATGTGCTAAAATGCCCATTGACCTACCCGGAAGGCAGGCCAATCGACGGTAGCAGTATCTCCGTACCAGGTTACTCCCTTCCGTCTAGTGAGAGCACAATGACTCCTACTAGTATTGTGCCCCCCGGCAGCTCCGAAACTAATATCAGTGTATCCGCTGATGCCTTCGCAACTTCGGGAGGCACGAGAAACACAATTTGATGTACTTCAATCAACATGTAGAAATACGATTCGATGTTCTTGGTCTGGTGATATCTTGTGCTCAATCACCAGTATCAGATCATAGATAGATCTAATATATAATCGTGACGTGGTGATCAGGTACGATTGTTGAAGTCCAGGCCTAATGATAGGTTTGATTCGTCATCTAAATTTTTCTCTATTTTTGTTTTTATCCCATTCCATTATCACATCTGTTGGTTACACTCAGTAGTTATGCTCGAAGGCTTTTCGTCCCTGGTCCCCGTGACCTCAATATTCATTTCATCCCGAATCACTGTGCTAGTCTCTTGGAGAACATTGGCTTCAAGAACTTGCTTAAGACCAGTGCATGTTTGGAGGCAGAAGAAAAGATTCAGGTGGCCGACTATTGATTATCAGTTTCTAGATAATGGATATCTACAATAGCATCTACTATCATGACAAAATCGTATGACCAATGACGGGAGGTCATAAATTGTATCGTCTGGATGCGGATACACTTGTGCAAGAAGTTGGTCGTTGACCGTCAAAAACATCGACTGATCTCTGAGGCAAGTTATTACGTGGAGGATTTCTTGGCCACCATATGAAGACCGCGATGATTTGATTTCGACAAGAGGACATTTCAGGTTTTCGCTATCTCTTCTCTTATTCTGGGCCAATGGTGACTTTGGAGAGAACAGCAGAAAACAACCTCAGAAGCACCTCAGAGATCAAAGCAGAGGTTTGATGAAGTCAAGATCCGTCATCGGGTGGACTATAGAGAATGAAGTACCTCTGTCTTGATATCGACAAAAACACACGAATGCATAAACTTGTTATCGTCTTGGAGTATGTTGACAGCCTCGATGAGTAAATCTTTTGTTTAGATTTTTCTCTAGGCGAATCTTATACTTTTCGAAAGACTAAAGCGAACATCAAGTTTTGAGCTGTGCTCACGAGAAATAGATCGGCATTCGATTTCATTGGGTTCGTATGTTGATGTTTAACAGAACCTGCCGATATATCAGACACAATATCAAGAACCACACCCGGGCTCCACTTATAAACCATGATTCAAAATGTCTGTCTAGGCATTAGACAACATCGGAGAATCTGTTTCTGTATTGGCCGCTGGAACTGCTACATAAGCTTAGATTTCGTATGACCAGAACAGAAGAGAAAGTGAAATATGTACTAGATTTGCATGATGAACGAACACTTTGATGCAGCTTCAACATCGCGGAAGGCTAAAAAAGTCCATTTGATGATCAATTCTGCAAGGAGTAGCCAAGCTTTCCACTGTGCTTCTGGATATTCAAGAGATTGTCGAGCATCTTTCGTGTTCTCGTATTCTCAGGGAGAGAAACCCTGAACTCATCTTCCTTCATCCACTCGAGGTCATGCTGTAGTACATTGCGAGCTCTGATTGAACCGCCCCTGATATCTCCAACACATGCATGTAATGTCACTCTTTGCACCTTGGAGTTATAAGCGGCACAATGTAGAATGTTGGAATTATAGAAGACGGTCTCCCCAGCTAAGACTCAGATCAGTGTTTGATAGGAATGGCAGCCATATCTCACTTACGCTGGAGGGTCAAGCGGATCGCACCTGGCATGGCCAGAGGGTTCGAGGGAGGATCCAAAGTTTCTGAAAGGCGACGTTGTTCCGGAGTCCGCACAGTCTTGTGAGAACGAGGTACAATGTAAAGGGACTCATCAGTATACAATGCACTAGAAAAAGAATTACTAAGAGGAAATAAGACAAGTCGTCTAGACACACGTGTTCCACTGCACCTAGAATAATGTCAAAACAAGTAACGGAATGGTAGAAAGCGGATGACTTTAACTTACACCATAACTCCAGACTCGAAGGGCGGTTCGTTCTTCTTCCTCAGACGCATTTTCGTGAATATCATCCCTGTGCCAACGCAAAGAAAAATCATGGTCCAGGGGATTAATGAGAAGGTTGAATAATTCTTGCTTGCGACAATCAGACATCTGCCCAGCAACAGTTGAAGGGACATACCAAGTTGCAGCTCATCATCTCTGCAACCCAAAAGCTCCTTGACGATTTCCAACAATTTATCTGAGGTATACCATCGACCGAAGGCTGGCTCACTGAGCTGCGGATGCATGACGTGTTGTACACCCCAAGAATCGGGGTTATCGTTATTGAATGGAGGGAACTGCCTACCGACTGTTCGACGATGAGGCCATGTTCCATCTCGGGTTTTTTGGATAACCCTCTGACATGCAGCTTTTAGCTCTGACCAGTGTTCAGGAGGGATCAGTCCAGGCACGACGACAAAGCCTTGATCGTCATAAATTGTTTTGTTTGTGTTGTTAATAACGGTCATATGGCACCCTGGTTGAGTATGCTTGCCAGTTATCGACCCATGTCATCAGACTCGTGGGAGATCAGGGAAATCGCTCAGACGTGAGCCACCGGCAATCGCAGTACTTGAATGTATTTTGGATAAGGAAAAGCTACATTCTACGATCACCACATGCGAGCCACAAAGTTTTATCAGATTGGAGGGTTTAGGCCAAACGTGAGGTGGTATGTAAATACCATTATATAGATTGCTCATGAATCAATACAAGCTGTCAGGTTCGAGAATGACTGGAATGACAAGAAACTCATAGAGCTCTTGGCAGGGCCAAGCTCTCCATTATGTCCCAGTAAAGACCGGCCACTCGAGTTACTTCTAGGTGCAGGACTATTTTTTGATTTTCGTATTCAAATTTAACATGCCAAAGGGATAAAGGAAACGGGCTCCTCGCATTTACTCCTCGCGGATACGCAGGTTTCCATGTTCAACCAAGTGGACAGGCATAGGATCTATGGATCCACAACCATGAATGACTACATATCTGTCTCTCCCATTTACTTTGCCTCGGCCCATGAATTCGAACGAAAGCTTAAAACCCTTAAGCCCAAGGCCAGAAAGAAAGCTGGAGCTTCAGACAACAGTCAAGCAAACAAGGCATATGAAAACGGAAGCGCAGGGACTAGACGTGGAGAATTTGAACATGGAAGGCTAGTTGCAACTTGATGATATCTTTTTCCAGTTTCTGAATGACGTCCAGAGTACTCTATCACCTTCTCAAGGACACTATAAACCCAGCTAATTATTCTATATTCAATACTTCATGGATCCAGAGCGTTCGTATTGCATCATTCACCACCAATTTGAGGACATTGTGGAGTACTGGAAGTCGACCTCTGGAATATGGCTGGGCAGAGGCCACGGATCTCAAGTCAGGGTTGCAACTGAAGCCGGGTTCGGCATTCCATCTTATCGGAGCGGAAGACAGGCTTTTTCGACGGACGGACAAAAAGAAAGTTGTAAGTGGTGCGTGTTGTAGAATCCCATCCAAGCTGAGTAATTATCAGGATTTTGAACATGGGACAACGAGGACCATCCCATTTACGGAAATCCAACATCTCGCTCAAGACTATTTTAATGATCTCAAGAAATCCAATTGCCCTGTTATTTTACTCGTTTTTGACGAAACGCTTGCTCGAAGGGTTTTACAGGAGCTGGGTGTGGATATCACCGAATGGAAGTCAAGCATCGGGGAACTCCTCAGACCCCAGGTACTTGATCCTCTGCATACCATGCTCAACTCTTATGATAAACGCAGGAATCAAGCAATACTATTCCCAATGATGATTACGAGCAACGTAAACAAAGGCCTCGTGATCGCTCGCAATCTCCATCTTTCAACACCACTAGACAGCATAGAAGGTCACGTTCAACCGAAAGACCGAAGCATGCTATGTATATTGTGGATCTTCAGGCCCTCTTCCTCAGCATGGCACAGTCTCGAAGCGAACATATTGCCGACATGGCGCAGGACTTAGGAATTCTAGAAGACAGAAATGTATGGTGTGCGGGGAATGAGGCAGTGTGAGTCTTCATTGAGATATCTGATTTCAAGAGTCCTGTACCCTTACACTTATGACAAGATATATCTTCCAGGCATGGTTGTCAATGATATCCGGACCCGCAATTGATGAATGTCGTGCCTCAATGCGAGATACTCAGAGCCAGGGGTTTTCTACTAGGAAAGATGTAAAAGAACAGCACACCCGATCGGTGGACGAATCGGATGAAGATTTCGATCCAAATGACGTGGGCCAGGCATCTGACACTCATAATAGTGACGATGAAAGTGATACGGATTACGGTAGTGACTATTGACACTAGGGTAAATTTGAGGTCGTATGTGTGATCACTTGTATCATTAACGAAAGCACGTTGGTATGTACTCACATGGACCACTCATTGAAGTGTCAGTGTAGTGCGGAGAGATAGTACGGAGAGATAATGAGGCCAAGTGACTTACAGTGAAGACCGTCATGCTTTGGACAAATCTGCTTCGTTGATACAATTATACCTGTGTTTTCATCGAAATAGCATTTACTTTACAGTCAATCTTGGTTGGATAGTCCTTGTGGTATATTTCTAGTAAGTGTTCAATAATCCACTCATTATTTGTGAATTTCCAAAAAGTGATAATAAAGCACGGATAATATTCCGGTTATTTTGATGAGTGAACAGCTATAATAACTGCATGCTAAAGGTTGGGCCAGACATCTCGTTGATTTCCAGCTCAATAATATTCGATTAGTCCGCGAGTTAATGGTTATCATTCAGATATCTGATATCTTAGAATTGTATATTATATGAATAATTTATTTTGTTCTCTGTCTCGCCTTTTTAGACAGGTAGCTCACTCTCTTCAACCGTCTCTCTCGGCCATTGTCCCATTCTAATGTTTTGATTTCTAATGAAGGAGGGGTGGTTACGAGCATCCCATGTCCCTTACTAAGAATGAATAGTTGTAGCTCCTCTTCTATAGTTTTCCCCCTGTTTCGTGCCCAATACTGTAGTTTCTCTTTAGACTACAAGTGGACTGTATATATGTAAAGTTATATCAGATAAGATAGATTGATCCAGACCATACAAAACCAAACAATAAAATTTGGAAGATTAGATCTTCAAATGGTGAAGAGGAAGATATTTCGTCAGCATGACACAAAAAATTACTATTCCTCTTGAGCAACCCGACCGCCCCTCCTTTCTCCGAACCCCAAGCGATGTCAACATGCCTATGCCGCCGCTCGCAGCTGCTTCGCTCACTGGAGATAAATCTAAGGCAATGGATGGAGTTTTAGAACTTGCAGATAGGTCTGCTTATTGTGGCTTCTCATTTGGCGCAGAGAAGAGTATATCTGGCGAATGTGTATTCCAAACAGGTTTCGTTCCCGTAGTACTATATAGTTGATGTTATTACTCATCATGGTGATCATCGCAGGCATGGTTGGATACACAGAGTCTCTCACGGACCCTTCTTATGAGGGCCAAATTCTTGTACTTACCTATCCATTGGTCGGCAATTATGGTGTTCCTGAGCGCACGTCATCCTGGGATGTCTTGCCTGCTGAATTTGAGTCCTCGCGCATTCACATTGCTGCCCTAATTGTCGGTTACTACTCTCAAGATTACAGCCATTTTCTTGCCAAATCCTCGCTGTCTGCATGGTTGAAAGAGAATGGCATTCCTGCTCTGTATGGCATAGACACGCGTGCGTTAACAAAAAGGATCCGTGAAAAAGGTTCCCTGCTCGGCAAAGTCTTGGTTCGTTCGGGAGAGTCCCAGGTCGGCAAACGCAGGGGAACTCTTTCCACCTCCATTCCTCGTAGTCCCTCATACCCCTCAATTCCCCATAACCCTTACAACTGGCGCGAGGACTACATTGATACCCCTTTCTCTGATCCCAATCAGAAAAACCTTGTCGCTCTTGTCTCTATCTCTGCTCCTCGCTTGTACAAACCGACATGTAAACCTCGTCTTCATCCATCCGGTCGGACATTGCGTATATTAGCGATCGACGTGGGTATGAAGTACAACCAAATCCGATGTTTTATTCAGCGAGGTGTGGAACTCAAGGTCGTCCCTTGGAACTACGATTTCCTCTCTGACGTAGAGCCTTATGATGGCATCTTTGTCTCCAACGGTCCAGGTAATCCAATATTTGCGACGGAGACCATCCAACATTTGTCAAAGGCTATGGATTTGGGAGAATGGCCCATTTTTGGCATTTGTCTCGGACACCAGCTGATCGCACTGGCTGCTGGGGCAAAGACCTCGAAGATGAAGTATGGAAATCGTGGTCATAATATTCCTTGCACGGACGCACTCTCTGGCCGTTGCTACATCACTAGTCAAAATCACGGTTTTCAAGTTGACTCTGCATCTCTTCCCGCGAGGTGGAAAGAGCTCTTCAAGAATGCCAATGATGATAGTAATGAAGGTATCTATTGTGAAGACAAACCATTCTTCTCCGTCCAGTTCCATCCGGAATCTACCCCTGGACCCCGCGACACCGAATTTCTCTTTGAAGTCTTCCTTCAGAATGTAGAAGATTGCGTGAAGACGAATTCGCTTGTTCCCATTCGAATGCCCGGGGGAATTAAGGAGGATAACGATCGGCGTGTCCCTTGTGCTAAAGTTTCTAAGGTTGTCATTCTCGGATCTGGTGGCTTGTCCATCGGACAGGCTGGCGAATTTGACTACTCCGGTTCGCAGGCCATCAAAGCTCTTAAAGAAGAAGGCATCTATACCATCCTGATCAATCCCAATATCGCCACCATCGCCACCTCTAAGGGTCTGGCGGACAAGGTATACTTTCTCCCTGTCACCCCAGAATTCGTTCGAAAAGTTATCAAATATGAAAAGCCGGATGGTATTTACGTCACATTTGGTGGTCAGACCGCTCTCAATGTCGGTATCAAGCTGAAAGATGAATTCGCTGAGCTTGGTGTGCAAGTTCTGGGGACACCGATTGATACGATTATCACGACGGAGGACAGACAACTGTTTGCTAGTGCCATGGAGGAGATCGGAGAGAGATGTGCTCAGAGTTCAACAGCGACAAATGCCGAGGAAGCGGTTTGTGCTGCAAAGGCAATCGGTTTCCCTGTTATTGTGAGGGCTGCTTACGCTCTTGGAGGACTTGGTTCTGGGTTTGCCCAGAATGAGGTACAACTTCATGCTCTCTGCGCGAAAGCGTTCGCAACAAGCCCTCAGGTTCTCGTAGAGAAGAGCATGAAGGGATGGAAGGAAATTGAATACGAGGTTGTCCGTGACTGTAGAGACAACTGCATCACGGTTTGTAATATGGAGGTGGGCTCCCTTCCCATATTAGTATATTTTTTGTGCTTCCACGTCTCTAGAATTTCGACCCCCTTGGAATACATACCGGTGATTCCATTGTTGTTGCACCTTCTCAGACGCTCTCCGATACCGATTACAATATGCTTCGCACTACTGCTATCAATGTTATTCGTCACCTGGGTGTTGTCGGTGAATGCAACATCCAGTATGCCCTCAACCCCACCTCTCGCGAGTATTGTATAATAGAGGTGCGTCGATATCGTTCAGTCATGCAAATTATGCTGAATTTTGAAAGGTCAATGCTCGTCTCTCTCGTTCTTCTGCTCTAGCTTCTAAGGCGACGGGTTACCCCCTCGCCTTCATTGCTGCAAAACTTGGTCTTGGTATTCCTCTGAACAAAATCAAAAACTCAGTAACCAAAGTGACTAGTGCTTGTTTTGAGCCCAGCTTGGACTACTGTGTTGTCAAGATCCCACGCTGGGACCTCAAGAAGTTTAGTCGTGTCAGCAGGCTTCTGAGTAGTAGTATGAAGAGCGTCGGTGAAGTCATGAGCATTGGAAGGACGTTTGAGGAAACAATTCAGAAAGCCATTCGAGCGATCGACGATCAGTTTCCTGGGTTCGCCAAGGTATGTAGCGGTATGTAATACAGCTCTTATTTGCACCTGAAAATATTATAGAACGAGTACGTTGAAAACGTCGACGAGGAGCTGGTCAATCCAACGGATAAGCGCATCTTCGCGATTTCTACTGCATTCCATCGTGGTTATAGCATCGAAAAAATACATCAGATGTCCAACATTGACAAATGGTTTTTGACGAAGCTCAGTTATATCTTTGAGATGGAAAAGCACCTATAGTGAGTCTAGCCTTGATGCATTGTTTGTTTCCTAAACAATACTGAAATTTGGTTGAGTGAATTCAATGTCTCCAACATCCCGCCAGCCACCTTGCGCCAGGCCAAGCAGCTCGGCTTCTCTGATCGTCAACTTGCCGTTTGTATGGGTTCCACTGAGTTAGCCGTCCGTAGGTTGCGACAGGAAAATGGCATCGCCCCTTTCATCAAACAAATCGATACTGTTGCTGCCGAATTTCCTGCTTTCACTAACTATCTCTACACCACCTACAATGCCGTTGAGCATGATGTCAAGTTTGAGGACCGTGGGGTCATTGTTCTCGGTTCTGGGGTATATCGGATTGGCTCTTCGGTTGAGTTCGATTGGTGTGCCGTCCGGGCCATTCGAACGCTTCGTGAACAAGGCTTCCCTACTGTGATGATTAATTACAATCCCGAAACTGTCAGTACCGACTACGATGAAGCCGACCGCCTATATTTCGAGAACATCAGTCTGGAAACTATACTTGATATATATGATACTGAGCACTCGCGAGGGATCATTTTATCCATGGGTGGACAGACCCCAAACAACATCGCCCTCCCGCTTTATAGACAGAACGTCAAGATCTACGGTACCTCACCAGAAATGATCGACACAGCAGAAAACCGCTTTAAGTTTTCTCGCCTTCTAGACGAGATTGGTGTCGACCAACCTCTATGGAAGGAATTGACCAGCTTTGAGGAAGCTAACCTTTTTTGTGAAAAGGTTGGTTACCCGATGCTCGTTCGTCCATCTTATGTCTTGTCTGGCGCTGCGATGAATGTCGTCTCTACTGGTGACGATTTAGCAAATTATCTTACTAAAGCTGCTGAAGTCTCGCGAGATCATCCTGTCGTCATTTCAAAGTACATTGAGCAAGCTAAGGAGATTGAGGTGGATGCTGTTGCGAAGGGTGGAAAAATGATCATGCATTACATCTCTGAACATGTCGAGAATGCGGGTGTTCATTCCGGTGATGCGACTCTCATCCATCCCCCTCAAGATTTAGATCCACAGACCGTTCGTCAGATCGAGGAAGCTACTGCCAAGATTGGCAATGCTCTTAATGTCACTGGTCCTTTCAACATCCAGTTCATTGCAAAGAATAATGAAATCAAGGTGATCGAGTGCAATCTTCGTGCCGCTCGTTCCTTCCCCTTCGTGTCTAAGGTCACCGGTATTGATGCTATCGAGATGGCAACAAAGGTCATGCTCGGTTTGCCTGTTGAGCCATATCCCGATGCTGGTCTTCCTTCGGACTACGTTGGTGTCAAAGTTCCACAATTTAGTTTCAGTCGACTATCAGGTGCAGATCCAGTTCTAGGTGTTGAAATGGCCTCGACCGGTGAAGTTGCTTGTTTTGGTCATGACAAATATGAGGCATATCTGAAGGCATTGATTTCCACTGGTATCGTGTTACCAAAGGAGAATATATTGTTCTCTATTGGGAGTTATAGAGAGAAACTAGAACTACTGCCATCTGTACAGAAACTCAGTGCGGCCGGGTATAACATTTTTGCTACGTCGGGTACTGCAGACTTTCTGACAGAGCATGGTGTTCCTTGCAAGGTAAGTAGCTTTCTTGCCTAAGGATGCATGTCTAATCGATCTTCTCAGTACCTTGATACCCTTGGGGAGAACGATCGTCCTCAAGAAAAATCAGAATATTCTTTAACTCAACACCTTTCTAATAATCTCATTGATATGTACATCAACCTACCTTCAAAGAATCATTATCGCCGCCCTGCTAGCTATTCCAGCAAAGGGTATCACACTCGTCGCATGGCCATAGATTATGCAGTCCCGCTCATCACTAATGTCAAGAATGCTAAGATGCTATCTGAAGCGCTCGTTCGCAAGTTACCCCTGGACGTCTCGTCCATTGACTCCAAGAACTCACACCTTACCTACAGTCTCCCAGGTTTGGTAAATATCGCTGCATTCGTCCCCAACTTGACTGGTGCTGGCAGTCAGGAATGGTCTGACATGACGGAGGCATCCGTCGCAGCTGGCTTTACCACAGCTATTGTACTACCAATCGGAACTGACAACATTATATCGGATCATCAGACATTCGAACAGGTTCGATCGAACATTTCGAGCAGTGCTCACTGCAATTATGCCCTTGGAGTTACAGCAACTGCTGCTAACGCTCAAGCATTTGACGAAGAGATACATCTGCAGACTAAGGCACTCTTCATTCCTGCTCATACTCCGCTGTCTGTCGTGGCCGCCCATTTTACAGCATGGCCTCTTGAGAAGAACATAATCACCAATGCCAAAGGGTCTGATCTTGCTTCAATCCTTTTGTTGGCCAGCCTCCATAGTCGAAGCATTCATGTGACCGACGTCCAGACTAATGACGACCTCCTGCTCATCACATTGAGCAAAGCCAAACATTTGAAAGTTACGTGTGATGTTTCAGTCTATTCTCTCTTCTATTCCAGAGAAGCCTTTCCTTCAACCACTGCGCTTCCTACCTCGGCTGAACAAAAGGCTTTGTGGACACACCTCGACAAGATTGATGCATTTTCTGTAGGAACCACGCTGTCTCGATTGACTATCGATACTGGCAAAGTGTTCTCGCCAACTGCCGGCTTTGAGGAGGTTCTTCCGCTCTTACTCACAGCGGTGAGCAAAGGACGCCTTAGTATTGAGGACATCCGAATTCGTCTTCACGATAATCCTGTTCACATTTTCAACGTGCCTGAACAGACGAATACCCATGTGGAAGTTGTTCTGGGTCGTAAGGCCCTTTTCAGGAGTCGCACTGGTTCTTGGTCGCCGCTCGGTTCTGAGTTGGTTGCTGGTGCTATCCACCGTGTCGTCGTCCAGAATAAGACAGTGTTTGTTGACGGTGCCACAGTCTCCTCGTCAACTGGTCATGACATTTCGGCAACCACTGTGCCGCACGTACTTCCTAAGGAGATTGTTGCTGAGCCTCTTCCTGGAGTTGCCGTGGCTTCCCAATCATCTTCTAGTCAACCTCAGAGTCTGCAAGCCCCACACACTGGCCAAATCTCGATGAGTACCATCTCTCATCCTTCCTTCCATCGTCGTCACATTCTCTCCGTTAAACAACTCACCCATCGCGATTTGCACGACCTGTTCTCCCTTGCCCACGAGATGCGCCTTCAAGTCGAACGTAATGGTGTCCTAGATATCTTAAAAGGCAAGGTCCTCTGCACTGCATTTTACGAACCCTCAACCCGGACCAGCGCTTCTTTTGAGGCTGCCATGAAGCGTTGCGGTGGAGAGGTTGTTCCTATCACTACCGATAGATCTTCTGTGGTTAAAGGAGAGAGCCTTCCTGACACTATTAGAACTTTAGCATGCTATGGAGATGCTATCGTTCTTCGTCATCCTGACATTGGAAGTGCACAGCTGGCGGCTAAGTTCTCTTCTGTCCCAATCATCAACGCTGGGGACGGCATTGGTGAACATCCTACTCAGGCCTTACTCGATGTCTATACCATCCGTTCAGAGTTGGGCACGGTCAATGGTCGCACGATCACCCTGCTTGGTGATCTCAAAAACGGTCGTACAGTTCACAGCCTTGTCACCCTCCTTTGTTTGTATTCTGTTCGACTCAATTTTGTCGCGCCTCCCTCTCTTGCCATGCCCCAGGCCGTTGTGTCTGCTGCACGCAAGGCTGGAATTCCCGTCACTACTTGCGAATCATTGGATGAGGTTCTCTTGCAAACCGATGTCTTATATGTGACTAGGGTCCAAAAAGAAAGGTTCGAGAATGAGCAGGAGTGGTTGCACGTCAAAGATGCCTATAGGGTGGATCATGCGGTTCTTTCAAGGGCTAAGGAGGATATGATTGTCATGCATCCTCTTCCTCGTCTCAACGGTACGTTCTTTATGCAATCAAACGAGCTGAGATTCACTGGTCGGTTTCAGAAATTGATCCTGAGGTTGACTTTGATTCAAGACGGGCTGTTTATTTCCGCCAAATGCGCTATGGCCTTTTCGTGAGTCACGATTTCATCCAGGCTATAGTTTTTATCCTCAAATCTACTTCACAGATTCGCATGGCTTTACTTGCCAGTGTCATGGCATAATGTGCGCCGAATATTCATTATCCTTGACCTAGCTTCAATGATCTTGAACATATCTATGTAGTTGGTAGCAGAATTATATGCTTCTTACCAGCAGGATAAGTCAGGCAAGGAGGTAGAAGATTAATCAGCAGTTAATACCATATCAGTAGAATATTTGCTGTGCGTCATTTACATCAAGAAACCAATACACAATGCAGTCTCAGTTCATTTATAAGTGAGACTGATCTAATTAAAGTTTTCAATCCCATCACACCACTTCACATCAGATGTAGCTCTCTCGCTTATCCGTGGGTGTTCATCAGTGATCGGCGTCAATTTCAAGTCGATTTTGCCAAAACGAACAGCTTACAATCAATTGTTGAGGGCCGCTGTCTTCTATGTTTGCTCGTAAATGTGGCTATTCAAAAGCTGGTAGAGACCTGCCCGTACCAGCTCTCGAGGTGCATACCAATGGATTCTACGAATACCAAAGAATTATGTGTTCTTT